>TARA_R110000868_G_scaffold11289_6_pt1 | contig 13090 bp, 16 predicted proteins | sample TARA_R110000868 | Tara Oceans TARA_R110000868 (sample SAMEA4397489) | marine metagenome | biome: Polar Biome; feature: [SRF] surface water layer (ENVO:00010504); material: water (ENVO:00002006), including particulate matter (ENVO:01000060) such as... | depth 5 m | reverse complement strand
CCCGGACCCCGCGGGGTACTCGACCGTCACGATGTCCTTCCTGGGCACGAACGGCACCGTTATCCCTACGGGCACCATCGTAGAGGGTGGAGGCGACGACGGTAAGGCTCGCTGGGTTACCACGTCGGATATCACCATCGCGGGTGGTTCGACCACCGTCGTGGCGCAGGCGCAGATTGCGGGGCCCACCGTCGCCGCGGCCTCGTCCATCGTGAAGATCGTCACCGCAGTGGACGGGCTGAACACCGTCACGAACGCCGCGGAGGCGACCCCCGGTGTGTTGCGAGAGACGGACTCCCAGCTGCGGAAGAAGAGGCGCGCCAGCCTGACGCTGCAGGGCTCCAGCTCCACGTCCAGCATCCTGGCTAACCTACTCGCCCTCGACTACGTCGAAGAGGCTGTGGTCCTCCAAAACGCCGACAACGGCACGCGTACCATATCCGGCAAGTCGATGAACTCCAACTCCGTGTGGGTCTTCCTGAACCCGACCACGCTGACCGAGACCCAGAAAGACGACGTGGCCGCCCTTCTTCACAAGAAGGTGCCCGCCGCCACGCAGATGATGAACTCCGGCGGGGCTACCGCGACCGTCAAGCAGGTCACCGATATCGGCCGAAGTACGTCCCGGGAGATTAGCTGGGACACGGGCACGGACCTGCCTATGTTCTTGGAGATCGTCGTGGTCCTCACTCCCGGGTTCGTTCTCGCGGACGTCACCCCCGGTATAGAGGCCGCCCTGGTCGACTACTTCGCAACGCTCACTATGGGCGCGACGCTCTCGGAGTACGCCATGATTCAGGCTGTGGTCCTGCAGGGTATCGAGGGCCTGGACACCATCACAATCGAAGCGGGTATCCTAGCGACGTGGCCCTTCCTGCAGACGCTGCCGTACTCGCCTGACATCGACAAATCCCTCACGCTCCTCGCGTCGAGCATCGGAATCCAGGTTTGACGAGCCCCGACCTCAACCTAGCGTGGGATGGAACGACCCAGAAGCATCTGGAGCTTGTCCACGAGGGCAACCACGAGGGTATCGCCGTCTCCCACCTCCCGGGCGTGCTTCGGGACAACCTGCACATCCGGCGTCTCACGACCGTCCTGGGCAGGGCCGCCCAGCGGCTAGAGGACGACATCTTCGGCGTTTACGAGGGCGTCACACTGGGGATGGCGCAGGGCGCCTCTCTGGATCGCTGGGGAGCTGTGGTGGGGGAGCCTCGCGGCAGCCTCGTATCGGACGCGGACTATCGCCCTGTGATTGAGGCGCGCATCCTCGCCAACGGCGCCGACGGCACGGTAGACGGTCTCATGCAGATCATGAGTGTCGCCTTGCAGCCCATCGTCTGCATCGAATACTTTGACCTCTTCCCCGCGGGTTTTCAGATCCAGGCGTCGAGGGAGTTGTGGATGAGCGACGAGCGCCGCAGCCGCGTGCGCGCTATCCTCGCCAGCGCAACCCCCGCAGGGCGCCTCGCGCTGTGGGTAGAGGCCGCTACAGGCGGCTTCGGACCGCCGACGAGTTGCGTCGGTAGCACGTTCACCGGCCCCCTCGCGCGCGTCATCTAGTAGACTGGAGCACCCATGCCCGCACCATCAACACTACCCGACCACGACTCTACCCTGGCGAACCAGCCCGCGTCGTACCCCAACGCCCTTCAGACTGAGGGGTTCCCGGACAAGTACAACGCCGCGAACACCATTTGGAACTATCTCTTCCACTGGGCTTTCGCGTGGATCCGGTGGCTGAGGAACAGTCCCACGATGCTGTACAGCCGCACACAGGGCAGCGCCGTGACCAACATCTCGTCCGCTGACGACGACGAGACGGTCGCGGCCAGCTGCACCCTGCCCGCGGGCACCATCCCCGCCACGGGTATCTTCCGCCTCGTAGTGCGCGGTATCTACCACGCGAACGCGATGGCGAACGCCACGAGCATCGCTATCAAGTTGCGCATCGGCCCCACGACCCTCATCGGGGACATCTTCTTTGCGGAGGGCTGGGCCGTCTCGGGTACGCAGGGTTCGGCCGACTTCGAGGTCACCATCATAGGGGAGTCCAACGGCGGTACCGGTGTGGAGGGCACCGTGAAGCGCACCTCGATCCTCTGGGATGGCTCCATCGGTGGCTACCTGCTCGGCTCTGGCGTGGTGCCCATCGCGTACATGCCCGCCGGTGTCGACATCGACCACACCGTCGCCAACCTCATCGAGGTGACCTGCCAGTGGGACCTCGTCACGGGCTCCCCGGACGGCCGTGTTACGCAATTCGAGGTCGAATTTGGCCTCTCGGAGAACTAAACCATGCCTACCACACCAGTCACCACCGCATCGGGCCTCGCGCCCTCCCAGCTCAGTACCCTTCAGGGCGAGCTGGAGGCGGGCAGGAACCCCCAGTGGGTTCTTCAGAGCAAGTCGGAGCAGCTTCTCGCGCCTGTCGAGAGCGACGACGGCATCAGCTTGACGAACGGGTCCGACGGCGCCGCTATCCAGGCCCCTCTCCGCATCGGCGTGCGTCGCGTGGCGGCGTACCGTACGGTCATCGTGCAGATCGCGTCCGTGGCGAACACCACGCAGTACGACATCGTGATCGCCACGAAGAGTGGCGCGCACACGGCGACCATGACCTCGGACGGCAGTGCGACCGCGCAGGAGATCGCTGACGGCTTGAAGTTGAGCATCGACGGCAGCGGCACGATCGGCCCCGACCTCACTACCTTCGTCGAGCAGGACCCCGGCACCGGCGACTACCGGCTGCGCATCATCGGCAAGCAGTCGTCCGACGACCAAGGGACCTCGGACTTCACGATCACGAGCTGGGCAGTCGGAGCTAGCGCGAACGGTGCAGAGCTAGGTGTGAAGGGCGACCCCACCTACGTGGAGGCCATCATCTGGGGTCTCGGCGGCGGCGCAGAGGGTCCCGGGCAGACGGTGGGTATCCACCAGCGCATCGCGTTCGTGGGAGGCACCGGTGGCAGCGAGGAACTCTCCGGCTGGAGCAGGGTCACCTCCGTCCTCAAGCCGGGCTCCGTGCCCGTCGTCGATATCGACGGACTCATCTACGTGCCCTTCGGCGGTCTGCTCGACCGGCTCGACGTGCGCGGCTTGCAGCGCATCCACGTCCAGTTGGTGCATATTGAAGGCCCCGCGGGCGACAACGCCGCAGTGACCCTGCAAGAACCGTGGGTCCTGATCGGCCCCGCGCAGCGGGAGTCCACACGGGCCTACGGCATCTAGCTGCCGGCGCCACAAGGCGCGCTCGCTAACACCCCGGGAGGGTCGGGCGCGTTTATGCCCGGCCTCTCTCCCGTTTGGCCGTGCTACGTTCAGCCCTAACGATATAGGAGCATTCATATGTCAAAGTCCACAGAGCAGCCTGCCTGGGTACTTGATCTGGCGTCCCAACTCGCATCCTGGTTCGCGGATAACCCGCAAGCAGGTCGAGGTAGCCTCCAGAAGGAACTCTTCTCTCATACGAACCGGACGTGGTCCGACTACAAGGCGCGACGCCTCCTAGACTTCGTCCGTGGACGTCCCAGCGACTGGAAGGGCAAGCCCGTGTCGGCCGCCCCCACACCCATCAGCAGCGACGACGAGGTGCCCGGTGAGGCACCCTCCGACGATACGGCCCACACCGATATGGGAGAGGGACGCCACCTCTTCGAGTGGACGGACGCCGGCGTGCGCCGCTCCGTGGTGCTCACCGAGTCCTCACTACGCGATATGATTCGCGACTACGTCGCCACGTCGGAAGGCGGCGCGGGTAAGTCCATGCAGCAGGTAGCCGTCCGGCACGGCCTTACCCGTCGTGACTTCTGGCGCATCAAGTCCGCCTACGGCCTGACGAAGCAGCACGAGCCCTTCACCCGCAACGACATGGTCGAAGAGCCACTTGAGGTCCTCGTCCAGGGTAGTCTCGCCCTGAAGAGGAGGGCCCTAGCGGAGCGTGTGGAGCGAGAGAGCCTCCAGGACCTACGCCGGCTCGCTACGAAGTGGCTACGCCTTGAGTCGGGCCTCCTGGACCCCCTGCGTGACATCATGCAGGATGTCGTGGGTGAGCTTCCTCCCGCTAGCAACTTCCCGGACACGCCGGACCCCGATAACCATATCGTGTTCTTCCAGCCGTCCGACCTGCACTTCGGCCTTCACGTGGAGGCGGGTGCCGGCTTCATGCGACGTGGGTACGACCGTGTCGAGGCGGCGCGCCGCTTCCGGCATGGCATCGCAGAAGCGGTGAAGCACGGTGAGGCCGCCTTCGGCAAGCCGGACTACCTCCTGCTGGGTGTGGGTGGCGACGCTGCGCACATCGACAACATGCAGGGCGCAACCACCTCGAACAAGCACACGCAGGATATGGACGGTCGCCCGGACACCCTCCCGCGGGAGCTTGTGTCGCTCTACATCGACGTGGTGCAATACCTTCTTGAGAAGGACATCAAGGTGCACATGGAGTGCATCCCCGGTAACCACGATGAGATGCTCTCCCGCGCGCTCATGGCGTCCCTCTGGGCGGCATACAGGAACGACGACCGGGTGACCTTCGGTAACTTCTCGGCCAGCTACGCCATGCACATGTACGGCTCGACGCTCATCCTGGGGCACCACGGGCACGGCGAGCGCTCGGCGGTCGACCTCGCTTCGACGGCGGACGCGTGGCTCCGGGAGATGGGTCGCAACGCGCGTCACCGCATCGCCCTGACGGGTAACCTGCACCACCTCAAGGTGCACGAGGACTCGGGCATCATGCTGATTCAGCAGCCCAGTCCCGCGGAGTCGGACGCTTGGCATGAGGGGAACGGTTACGTCGACTCGCGACCGGCGTGCATCTCCGCGTACATCTCTCCCACCGACGGGTTGCTTGACCTCCGGTACATCGGCTTCTAGGTACCGCGAGGGGCGCATCTGGGGTAGGATGGCCGTATGAGCGCTATCTTCCCTGGACAAACCCCCGGTGCCCTCTTCTACCCCGCCGCGGCGTGGTTTAACGAGGCTGTGACAAAGGACAACACCCTAGCGCCCACCCCGGGCACGAAGGACGCGGTGGCTATGGGGGACTTCGGGATAATCAGCATCATGGAGCCGCAGACCATCAAGTCGGTGGACCTTCACCAGATCAAGGACGGCACGGGAGGTAACTCGGAGCTGGAACTCTTTCGTGCCCGGGGCGGCGTCTACACCAAGATCGGGGGCGTCTCGGCCGCGGCAGGCAGCGGGGACTTCGAGAGGCACTCGTTCACCGTGACCGATAACCAACTGGAGGCGGGTGACCTCCTCTATCTCCAGGCGACGGCAAAGATGACGGCAGCGCACTCCCCCCGCGGTTTCGTGGATATCCACTTCCGCTCGATGCGCAAGGGTCTCTAGCGCCCTTGCGCCTCCGGTGGGGCTCCGCTAGCGTCCACCTATGGATGTACACACCGTACCCGCCCTTATTAGCCTCCCCGTAGAATCCAGCGACATCGTCATAGGCGGCGTCGCCTGGGAGGGAGAACCGCCCGTCTTCTGGGTGCCTCTCTTCGCACGCAAGGAGGACGCAGTGCGCTTCGCGCTCGCCGCCGGCGTGCCCCCCCGCCTAATCGAGTCGGGCCGTGCGAACTTCCCCCTCACCCCGCCCTCGGAGGAGTCGTGATCCCCCACGTCGCCATCTCCGTAGGTCACAGGAGGAACGCGCAGGGTGCGAGCTACGCCGGGATGACCGAGTGGCTCTACAACTCCACCATCGCGGACATGCTCAAGGAGGAGCTTGTGAAGAAGGACCTCGTCGGTGTGATCGTCACGAGGCCGGAGCGCGCCTCTTACCGGGGCACCGGCGGGGACCGTACGCGCGTCAGCCCCTACATGAGGCAGATCGACGACGTCACGAAGACGGGTGCGATGGCCGCCATCGACCTGCACCTGAACGCCGCGGAGTCCAAGTGGGCGCGTGGGCGTCTCATCTTGAGTTCAGGCAGCACCAGGAGCCTCCTATTGGGGCGTCATCTGCGCACCGCGCTCAACGCGAAAGTGCCCGCGCAGGACAGAGGGGTTCAGACGCGTCCGGTAGGCGAGAACGGCGGGGCCTTCCTGCATGTGCCTCCTATGCCTTGCGTGATCATGGAGCCCTGGTTCCTCTCCAACGCGGAGGACAGGCAGGACCTCGTGTGGTATCAATCCCTCTACGTGGAAGCTCTCGCAGACGGCCTCCGCACGTACTTCTCCGCCCTAGGTGCCCTGTAGGGCGCCCTCATAAACACAAGGGAGCCCCCCATGCCAGACAAGCAACTCGTAGACTCCGCCGCGCGCCTCAACCCCGCGATCACACAGATCGCCATCCCCGCCCCGGGTGTGACCGGCAAGCCCTTCGCGGCCCCCCGCATGTGGCATGCGGCGCATGCCAACAACCTTCGCAAGATGATGGCCGGTGCCGGTTATGAGGAGATCAGCTACGTGCCCGCGGAGAACGATGGGCGCGGTTCCGTCATCACCTTCGCGAACTACGCCATCGGGGCTTCGCCGGGTGATATCCCGGACCCTATCCAGAGCTACATCAACGAGCACCTCGCGGGCCGTCTCCTGGAGTCGTTGCGCTTCTTCGCGAACGCCGCCGCCGGTGTCCTCGATGTGCTCGATGACCTCTTCCCTCAGATCGCCGTCGTGACCGTCCCGGTCATCTTCGCCATCAACAAGGCGACCGACCTCGTGGACGCCGCCGCAGACCAGGATTGATATGAAAAGAACCCTTCTACACTCTAACCGGTTCGCCCTCATCGTAATCGGCATCACCTTCGCCCTGGGTCTCGTGGCTATCGTAGCCCTGAACCCGGGCGTGGAGGAGTTCGCAAAGTGGATAGGTGGCTTCGTTGAAGTGCTTATCGGCTATGGGCTGAAGGTCGACACGGACCGACGGATGGGAGCACCTGTCTCACAGGACTAGCGCCCGGCGGGCATCTGGCGTATCCTGGTCTCTGCACCTCTAGGAGTACGCCAGATGTCCGCAGTCCCTTCTCCCTCACCGGCAGCCATCCGGGCCCCGGCTCGCGCTACCACCGGTATCGGCAACCCCGTAGAGCAGGGCGGACCCGAGCTGATCGCGCTCGCCGGCGCCACCGCGCTCGCCGCCGTCGTGGCGCCCTACCCCACTTCCGGCTCATCGCGCCCGCGGCAGCGTCTTCTGGTGCGCGCCGTCGGTGGCGATATGTGGGTCACCACGGACGGCAGCACGCCTACCGCGAACGGCAGCGTGGGCTGGAAGATCCTTGCGAACGAGGGCCAGGAGTTCAGCGGCGCCAGCGTCGTTATGGGCATCCCGGATGGTACCACCACAGCTACCGGAGCCGTCATCTGGGAGCTGGGGCCGGACGAGGCATGAGCGTACTCGGCACGATAGGCAGCCGGCCCGCGCCCCCCTCGGGAGGAGGCGGCGCCCCTGCTGTATCACTCCCCGTTGGCACCGTTCTGTTTTCTCGACTGCAAACAGCCATCACCTCTTACACCGTGCGCGCCTTGGCGTCTGGCTGGAGCTTCTAAAATGGCACTACCTAATCCTGCATTGACCTTTGAGCAGTCCGCGATCATCTCGGCCGCAAGCACATCGACAGCGGATGTGCTGCTTGCCATCCAGGGGGCTTTCGCGGACCTTTCGGTAAACGTCTGGACGACTGTCCGGGGAAACGAAGCTGCGGGGGGAGCCAACCCCGCGATCCGAATCATCGCCCCCTCTAGTTCTCCAATTAGCAATTTCAACGCGATAATCGGTGCGCCGACTGTCACAGGCAGCTTCACGAAGGCGAGCTATCGTGACCATACAGCGGCGTACACCGGAGACAGTGCGACCCAGGATGGTCATTTGTGGCTGGCGATTGGCCCTGACGGCTACGACGCAGGGACCGCACCGGCAGATTGGTTAACGGCGGGTGACGCATTCGGTACGGGCAAGAGGGAGAGCGGATTCTGGGTTGCCACTGACATTAGTGGCTCCGGTGCCAGCGCAGTCACGAAGGTCTGGGTCGTTGCCAGCGAGGAGACGTGCGCGATCTGTTTCCGCTACGCGGGCGACAGCAACTGCGGATTCCTGTACTTCGGTGCGATTGTCGAGGGAGTGAACGCCGCCAACGTCGAGCACGATGACCGGCTCTATGGGATGTGTACCGCTGGTTCGACAAGCCTGACCCCAATGTCCAACTTCTGGCACATCTACCGCGGATTGGACAAGGACCAGTGCTTGAGCCACGAATGGCTCGTAAACGCCGCACATTCTGGTCTGTTTGACCCTTCGACGACGGACGCCGCGACCTTCCCCGCGACAATGAGCAGTAGGGGGGACCACCAGCTATATCAGCGCATCACGAGCACACTGACATTTGACGGGGGGCTAGCCCTTGCCCCGATTCAATCGTGGAGGTCCCAACACAACACGGGACACGCGACCGGCTCGGGCAGTGCCAATGGATTTTGCGGTCGGTTTCGCGGCATCTACTACACGCCTTATGGTACTGCCCGCTCGGTACTGCTGGACAGCGAAGCCGCCGTGAAGGGCTACCGCATGAGCGGCTCCCTTGTAACAGCGCAGTCCGATGGCATCATCTTCGGGAACGGATAGAGCATGGCTGACTACAGCAACACTTCTTGGGTCGAGCAGTCCACCGGACTCACCATCGTCATTGGACCCGTGCAGATCGTGACGCGCAGTTGCGTGATCAGCGTGGGGCCGACGACGTTTGCCGATGTTGACTTTCGGGTCTACACCGTCGATGGCGTCGAGGGGTCGGCTCTGTTCGCCACGGCAGCGACCCTTGACGAGTCGGGCCTCGGCGGGTACGTCGCCAAAGGTCTGCTGATCCCGATCCCATGACGCCCTGCGCCCTACCTCCTGAGATCCTCCGACAGATAGCGGACGCTCGGCAGATGGCACAAGCACCCTACGATGCTGCCCTTCGCATCATTGCGTCCATCAGGTCTGAGCCGTCGCTTGCTCGTCGGTCTGCCGGGACCGTGACGACTGCCGAACTGCGCGAGCACTGGCCCGCCGACGAGGCCCCAAGCGGGCGCTGACAGGGGCCCGTGGATGCTCGACCAGTCCGACGTGCTGGAGCGCCTGCGCCGCGTGCAGGAGATCCTTGAGACCCTGCGGGACCGTGACGCGGAGTTCTCCGAGAGGCTCATCCGCCATGAGTACGAGAGCGCGCAGGCACGCGACCTCCTCAGAGCCCGCGTGCGCGAGGTTGAGGCGTTGCGTGCGCCCGCCTCCCCCGTGTCCGCATCACCCGCGCCCGCCTCCCCCGTGTCCGCCCACCCGCCGAGCCTTTTCGCGGAGATGGCGGGGAACAAGTACGGTCAGCTCGTCCTGCTCGCCATCTCGATCGCCCTGCTCGCCTGGGCTGGCGTGCCGATTAGGCGCTGGGCTGAGGGCGTACCGCTCGTTCACGACGACGACGACTCCGAGTTGGGGCTGCGCTACGGCGGCGACGGTAGCAAGGACTAGCGGCGTCCGCCACGCCCCAGTTGCCCTGCGCCGAAGAGCGCCAGCCCCAGAGCGTCCCACACGTCCGCCTGGGCGTCCCCGTAGTCCACAGCCTCAATAGTACGGCGTCCCGCAGGGCTCAGTGCCCGCCGGACGCGCCTGTGGTGCACGGGCTTGGGTACGTTACCCTTCCAGCCGTGCGGGGTGTACAAGGAGACCTTGTAGCCCAGGGGGTGCAACTCCGCGCGGAGTCGGAGGGATAGCTCTTCGAGGGCGACCACGTCGCGCTGCAGGGCGGCCTTAGCGCCGCCGTAGTGCATCGGCTTCTCGATGTGGATGTGGGCGTGGTGCAGGCTCACGCCGCGCTTACGGAGCGCCTGGAGGCCGTCCAGCACCGCGTTCACCGCGGCGGTCTCCGTCCAGGTCCCACGAGGGACGCGCACGACAGCTGCGATAGCCACGTCACCGTCGACGGCGGCGATGCCCATCTTCCACTTTCCAGGGTCAATACCTATGTGCATTAGTAGTCCTCTGGGAAGTAACCCCGCTGTACCTTTCGGACGACGGGGTCCCTCTGCTTGACGAGCAGCCTAAGCTCCGCCACACGGTTCATGAGTCGCTCGTTCTGGGCGATAAGCTCTAGAAGGTCCGACTCGGGGACTTCCCACGTGTTGAGGCGTCGTGGTTCCTCTCCTGGTTGGGTGGGGACCGTCTCTCTGCGACGCCAGTATAGGCCCAACTCCCCGAAGTACGAGGAGATTGTCAAGGACGCCCCGTTCCTGGGGCTCTTATCGAGGACCGTCTCCGCCGTCCGCGCATCCACGACGCGCGTCTCCCTGTCTTCTATCTTCATTACTCCTCCGGTTCCCAGGGGACCAGCGTGCCGTCCTTGTGGGCGGGCTCCGCGTCCTTGTACCACCGGCGCATGAGTGCGGGGAGCGCCTCCGTGTTGACATCGGGGGTGAAGTAGGAGAGCGCCTGCTCCATGAGGTCAGAGAAGCGTGCGCCCGCTGCGGGTGCGTCCTCCTCCGGCCCTTCCAGAAGACCCTCATCGTGAATCCAGAGCCACGCGCGCCACCCGTACAGCGGGGACTCGACGCCGGCGCTAGGCACCTTGACGGACACACGGCGCGTCTCGGTGGGCTCTCCCGGACTGTGGGGGTACTCGACGTCCTCGTCGCGCCAGCCGCCTCGTAGGGGGGTGTACATCTCCCGGACCGACCACCACATAGCCATCTTCATGGCGTCCGCGACGAGACCCTGGAAACCTGTGTTGCAGCCGTTCGTGTAGCGGACCTTCCCGCGGATGCGCCCCGTTACCCACTGTGGGTAGCTGAAGCCGAACCCGTTGCTGGCACGGTCCAGGTTCGAGAAGGCGTTCAGGTACTGGGGCATCTGGAACCACGTCTCCATCCAAGCCTGTCGCGCTCGGTCAGAAAGCTCCTCCGTCAAGATGATACCCATGCCACGCGCGTAGTCCACGAGGGAGCGCAGACCGCCGGGGAAGCCGAAGTTCCCCACCTTCGCGAACTGCCTAATTTCCTTGATGTTCTTGTCCCCCGCGCGGTAGCGCCGGTCGAACTCGGCGTAGTCGATGTTGTCCGCATAGTTGCGTGGGTCCAGGTTCCAGATGGACACGCCGAGGAGCTTGTGAAGGTCCTGGCCGGCGTTAATGGCGTCCGCCATTGCGGAACTCCCAAACATGATCACCAGGATCTGAGAGAGCGCCACCATCTCCGCCGCAGTCCAGTCGCAGCTGAGGAAGACGCTACCTTCGCGGGGTACCCAGCACTCCCGGAAGATGCCCTTGCGCGGTGGCTGGTGCATGTACATCTTCCAGCTGGTGCGCCCGGTGGCCTTCAGCACGCCCGGGTCGGCCGCGAGGGCGTGCTCCAGGCCCAGCGCGATGACCTTCGTGTAGTCCTTCTCGGTGTACTCCTGGTACATCATGAGGCGCGCGTCGCCGCTCTGCTTCACCGTGTCCTCGTCGGTGCTCACTCGCCCCGTGGGGGTGAGCGGCGGGTCCTTGCCCAGACGGGAGTAGGCGTCGCTCACGAGGGCCTGATGGACCTTTGTGTCCCGGGTGCCGTTGCTTCGGATGAAGCCCATCTCCCTGCCCGCCTCGTGCGCCAGCCGGATGTTGTTCTCGTGCTGCTCGACGTACTTCTCGTAGTAACCCACATCCGAGCGGGGTCCGCTCATCTGGGCGAGCTTCAGGCCCCAGGCGGCGCGCACCTGATGCGACTCGTCGTGCACCGCACCGCGCTTGTCGACGACCACGTGCAGCCCGTTGGGGTCCATGTCGACGTCGTTGAACGCACCCGCCTGGGTGGCGAGCACGAGAAGCGCGTCGATGGCGTCCCCGATGGCGTAGTCCGCTGCCTTCACGGGCCACTCGTCCAGGGGGATGCCGTCCAACTCGGAGTAGCGAAGACGCCAGGGGACGAGGTAGCCACGTCCCTTGCACGCGGCGCAGTTCACCTTACGGCTACGCGTCGCGAGCGGTCGCACGCAATCCAGCTGGGGGTCGCTGTAGTGGCCCGCGCAGTTCACACCCTCCTGCGGTACGCCGTGGAGGTCACAGGCGCGCCTGGAGCAGCCTAAGAAACTCTCGACGACCTTCTTCTGCGTCTGGCACGCTGCGCACGGTGGGCCTCTCTTGTCGTCGCTGCGGTCCTCCCCCACGTACTTCTTGACGCACGCCGCTAGGGACGTCTCGCGCTCGGGCTCGTCTCCCGCTGCGATGCGAATGAGCTTCTCCCGGATGTTCGAGTCGAAGACGTTCGACTCCGAGGAGGGGTGCCCTGTGTCCTGCACGTCCATGATGTCGAGCAGCATGGAGTGGAGCACAAGCTCGAAGGTCGCGTCCTGGCGACTCAGGCCCAGGGCGTCCGCGGGCTGAAGGTAGTCCACCTCCGCGGTTCCCATCGCGTCCTGCAAGCGGGCGCGCTGGAGTAGCGTAGCGATGTCGTAAGGGGCGTTGTGCGCCAGGAGGTACAGGGCGTCATCCCCATCGTGTCGACTCGTCCAGGCGAGGGATATGGCGATAGCCATGCAGGTGGCGTACAGGTCCGCGTCTACGAGCGCCGCGGTGATATCCCCGGGGGTGTCACGCACGACGCCGCGCGCCGGGCCGGCGTCCTCGATGCACTTGCGGATGACGGGCGGGAAGGCGTTCGACGCGAAACTCCCGCAGACCACCGGTGGGCTTGCGAGGTTAGGGTTCAGGAGGTAGGTCTCTGAATCGAAGGACCAGACGGTGCGTAGGGTCCCATCCTCTTTGAAGACTTGAGTCATAAGGGTTCTCTCTCTTTTGTTACAGGGACCAGGGAGAAGTCGGCAGGACGGCATATCAGCGACACGGGGCAGCGATGTGCAGCTTCAACAGATTCGGGCAGTTTGCCTGCCGACTTCTCCCTGGGGGCGACGCCGGTATGGATACCGACGCCGCCCGTCCAGGTTTCTCTAGCTCAACAGGTCAGGGGCGTTCAACTCGCCGTTGCGCACGAGCGTCTTAGCGACACCGTTGCCCGACACGAACCCGTTCACGACGTACACGCCGGACTTGTTGACCTTGACGCGGGGGTCCGAGGTCACCAGGAGGAGGGCTCCGGCGGCGTCCGTTCCGTCGCCCGACGAAAGACCGTCGATGAGAGC
>TARA_R110000868_G_scaffold51734_3_pt1 | contig 13093 bp, 8 predicted proteins | sample TARA_R110000868 | Tara Oceans TARA_R110000868 (sample SAMEA4397489) | marine metagenome | biome: Polar Biome; feature: [SRF] surface water layer (ENVO:00010504); material: water (ENVO:00002006), including particulate matter (ENVO:01000060) such as... | depth 5 m | reverse complement strand
TCGGCCAGCACCAGCAGCAGGGCTTCGGCACCGGCCGGTTCAAAGCGCATCATAGGGTGTCCAGGGCAGCCCGCAGACGCCGCAGCACAGCCAGGGAGTCGGCGTTATCGCCATGCACGCAGAGGCTGTCGGCACGCAGCTGCAACGGTTTGCCGTCGATATCAGCAAACGACTCGCCTTGGGCAATTGCCAACGCCTGCTGCAGAATCCGCTGCGGATCGTGGTGCACCGCACCGCTTAAGCGGCGCGGCGCCAGCTGCCCATCAGCCAGATAAGCGCGATCGGCAAAAGCTTCGAACATCAACGGTACATCAGCAGCATCGGCCAAGCGCCGCTCACGGCTGTTATCGGCCAGCGCCAGCACCATCAGCGGCAACCCTTTGCGGTAACTGGCGCACGCTTCGAGTACCGCACTGAACAGGGCATCGTCACGCACCAGGTCGTTGTACAGCGCACCATGGGGTTTGACGTAGGCGACCTGAGTGCCCATCGCGCGGCAAAAGGCATCCAGCGCACCAAGCTGATACAGCACCAGCGCCGTCACCTCCTCAGGCGAGCAGGCCATGTGCCGGCGGCCGAAACCTTGTAAGTCCGGGTAAGCCGGGTGCGCGCCGATGCTCACGCCATGCTGCAGCGCCAGGGCAACGGTGTGCTGCATGGTCAGGGGGTCCGAGGCGTGGAAGCCACAGGCCAGGTTGGCTTGATCAACCAGCGGCATGGCATGAGCGTCATCGCCCATGCGCCAGACGCCGAAGCTTTCACCCATATCGCAGTTCAGCAGGATTGTTTTCATAGCCATAAGCTTAGAGGCGCAACGCCGTGGCGGGAAGCCTGCAAAAAGCGCAGTGTCGACCGCGCTCAATAGACATCACGGCGATAACGGCCCTCTTCCAGCAACGCGTTAACGCCAGCTTCGCCCAGTAACTCATGCAACACCGCATCCACCCCGGCGGCCATGCCCGCCAAGCTGCCGCACACATAAATAGCAGCGCCCTTTGCTAACCATGCCGACAATGTTTCGGCAGACTCACGCAGACGATCTTGTACATAGACCTTTGACACCTGATCACGGGAGAAGGCCAGATCCAGGCGCGCCAACTCGCCGCTGGCCAACCAACCTTGCAGCTCACTTTGGCAATAGAAGTCATGCGCCGCATTGCGCTCGCCGAACAGCAGCCAGTTTTCCGTATACCCGGCGACGATGCGCGCCTTGAGCAGGCTGCGCAGCCCGGCCAAACCGGTGCCATTGCCGATCAGAATCATCGGCCGCTCATCTTCCGGAGCATGGAAGCCGCTGTTACGCCGCACCCGCGCCAGCAACTGGCCGTGCAGCGCCACGCCCTCAGTCAACCAGCCGGAGCCGAGCCCCAGCGAGCCGTCGGCATGCCGCTCCTGGCGCACGATCAATTCCAGCTGACCGCCACTGGGCAGCGAGGCGATCGAGTACTCACGCACGGCCAGCGGCAGCAGTGCGTCCAACACGGCTTGCGCATGCAGGCCAACCAGGTGAATGGACTGCTCAGGCAACTGCTTGCCCGCCAAGGCCTGCTGCAGCGATTGCGACAAACCGTTCAGCCGAACGGGCTGCTGCCCCTCCAGCCCGTGCGCCTGCAGCCAAGCCAGCACCCGCGCATCGGTGTGACGGGGCAACACGTCAAGAATATCGCCAGCGGCCCACTCAATGACCTGCTCCGCGCGCAGCCCGAGCCAATACGTCGGCGCACCTTGGCTGCCTGGGTTGAGCAACTCCCGGCGGTTCAGGGTCCACAGGCCGTAGGGTGTTTCTGCTTGATGCTGCGGCTTGGCACCGGTCACTTCGCCGAGTTGACGCTGCCAACTGGCCAGCGCCGTCGCATCGCCCGCGTCCACCTGCACGGCTTCAAATAGGCTTTGCGCACCCTGCTCAGTCAACCAGCCCTGCACGCGCTGGGCGAAACCGCAGAAGTGCTGATACTGGCGATCACCTAGGGCGAGCATGGCATAGCGCAAATGCTCAAGGCCCAACGCCTGGCCGAGCAGCTTGCGCTCGAAGCCACGCGCACTGTCCGGAGCCTCTCCCTCGCCAAAGGTGCTGACGACAAACAGCGCCTGATGCGCCTGGCGCAGCATCGATTCTGTGAGTTTAGCCAAGGGTTGCACGTTGACCGCCAACCCGGCAGCCTGCAGTTGCCCGGCAGCCCGCCAGGCCAGCTGCTCGGCAAAGCCACTCTGGCTGGCAAAGCCGATCAACCAGCTGCCCGCGGTTGCCGCGCTCGAATGCACCGCGCCTCGCGCCTGTAGCATCGCGCGTTTCTTACGCCGACGGTCGAGGTAGAGCAACCAGCCAGTGATGGCGAACAACGGCATCGCCAGGCTGGCTAGCATCATCAAAATCCGCCCGGTCAGGCCAAAGTAGCTGCCCACATGCAAGGCATACACGCTGCTCAGCAGCTGCTCGCCAAAGGCTTGCTGGGCATAGCGTTTATGCATGCCCAGCTCACCACTCAGCGGATCGAGTGTCAGCTGGTTGAACGCACGCTCATGGGCAGCGTCATCACGCAGATAAAACACCGTCACCGCTTGTCCGGCCGCAGTAGGCAGGCGCAGGTTGTAGCTGCTCAGCTGAGCGCCGGCAACGCGCTGGAACGTCGCCCACACAGCCGGCAGATTGACCGCGGGCAACGTCCCATCCGCCGGTGGGCTGCGCTTACCGCTACGATGCTGCCCAGCCGCCTGCTCACCGAGCAACGCCGTCGCCCCTTCGCGGTACCAGTCATAGGACCAATACAAACCCGTCAGCGCGGCAAGCAGATAGAGCGCCAAGCACCAGGTGCCCGCCACCGCGTGCAGGTCCCAATTAAAGCTACGGCCCTTGCGCGCCCAGTCCAGGGTTAGCCAGGCGCGCCAGCTGCTAGCCTGTCGCGGCCAACGCAAGTACAGGCCCGACAGACAGAAGAACAACAAAATCAGGGTGCACGCCGCAGTGATCTGTTTGCCGTATTCGCCCATGGCGAGAAACCGGTGCAGCTGCAGCATCAAATCGAAGAAGCCCTGCCCACGCGGCTCACTCAACAATTCAGCGCTGCTGGCATCGAAGTAACGCGAAGGGCCGCGGCGCTCACCCGGCTTAGGCGCAAAGAACACCCGGCCGACGCGCTCGCCTTGCACATCCAGCCACAAACCGACCACCGGCTGCTGCCCTGCCGTTGTAAGCATTGGTACCAGCTGCACAGGCGACAGCTCCGTACGGTCGCGCACCTCGCCCTGAAATACTTCAGGATTGAGCGCACGCAGCAGCTCGTCTTGAAACGAGTAAGCCGCACCCGTTACGCCCATCAGGGCCAACACCAGACCGGCAGTGATGCCGAATAACCAATGCAACTGGAACAGGATTTTCTTTAACACGGAAAACTCGACCACAGAGGTTGGACACAGGCTGTCAATGCTCACAAACGGGCGACCGCCAAAGAAGAAATAATTCTATTTGATAATTAATTTCATATAACCAGGGCGCACCGACCTTTACCTACTCTTTACTGGCGGCGCCCCCACTGAACCAGAAAACCCCGCACGCAGTGGAGCAGGGTTTTCTGGTTAAACCGGCAAGTTGGCGTTCGCTACCTACCTGAAACGTGGCGCAACTAGAAGCGGTAGGTGGCCGACAAGACTGCCGAACGCGCATCGCCATATTCGATGGCTGAGGAGCGCGTGTTGGCACCGACGTTCTGTCGCACGCTCTGCACATAGTCCTTGTCGAACAGGTTGTTCATGTTCAGCTGCAGGTCGAGTTCCTGATTAACCTTGTAGCCGAGCATGGCGTTATGCACCCAGTAGGCATCCAGTTTGGCGTTATCACTGGAGGTCACGTTACGCTCGCTGGCATAACGCGCACCGTAGCCGACGCGCCAGCCAGCTGGCAGCTCGTAGGTGCTCCACAGGTTGAACGAGCGTGGCGGGGTGTTGCCCAGGGCCTGACCTTCTTTGGCGATACCGGCGGCGGTATCCGCCGCTTTGAGGGTTTCGCTGTCGAGGAAGGTGTAGTTGGCGTAGACGTTCCATTGCTCGCTAATACGACCACTCACGCCCAGCTCCACACCCTGCACGCGCTGCTCACCGGCCAAGGCGGTAGAGCCGTCTGCCAAGGTTTCACGGGCATTGGTTTTCTCTACGCGAAACAGTGCGGCATCCAACTGCAGACGGTTGTCCAGCAACTCCCACTTGGTACCGAGCTCCCAGGTTTTATTCTCTTCCGGGTCCAACTCGGACGCGGCGGCGTTTAACGAACCAGAAGACGCCAAGGCCTCGGCAGCCGGGTTAAAGGAGGTGCCGTACGCCAGGTAGATGCGGCCATTTTCAGCGGGTTTGTAGACCACGCCAGCCCGCCCGCTGAGCTCCTTGTCGCGCGAGCTCAGGCGCGTCGTCGTACCGGCGGGCAGCGCAGTGTTCTTCGAGTCGCCCGTGATCCAGTCATAACGCAGCCCTAGGCTTAAATCCCACTGCTGGTTCAGGGCAATGGTGTCGAACGCATAGACTGCCTGGTTCTCAAGCTCGGTCGAGGTTTCGGCCGTGCGAGTCTTGCTGGTCGCCCCTGCGTAATAACCCGGTGGGTTGCCTAGGTCGTAATCCTTGCCGGCAAAGTTGAGCGCGTGATTGTAGGTATTGCGGTAGTAATCCTCACGCGACACCTCGACGCCCGTAACTAGGGTATGGCCCAGGCCCAAAGTATCGAAATACGCCGTCAGGTTGGTTTGGTTGATCCACATCTCGCTGGTTACATCCCGGCCATACGCCTGCGGCCCGGCGGGAACATAACGACCGGTTGGAACGCCCGTAAGGTTAACGTGGGAGGCGGAAATGACCGTGTCGCGCTCAACACGGCTGTAACGGCTGAGGTTCTGCAAGCTCAGGCTGTCGCTGAAGTCGTGCTCGAACTTAACCGTGAAAGCATCGGTCTGGATCTCTTCTTTATCGAGGTTCTTCCAGCCGAAATACGCATCACGATCAACACCCGCCAGGCGCTTGCCATCGAAGGCTGGCACGCCGTAGTCCGGCATGTTGTTATCGTTTTGATGCAAGTAGCTCAAGGTCAATCGCGTCGAATCGCTCAGCCCCAACAACAGCGAAGGCGCAATGCCCCAGCGTTCGCGGTCGATCTGCTCACGGCTCGGCACATCATTTTCATGGGCCATTAGGTTGAGACGAAAGGCGCTGCCGGTGCCGACTTCATCCAGGGTCTGGTTGGTGTCCAGCGTCAGGCGGTGGTAGTTATCCGTACCTAAGCTCGCGCCAATCTCAGTGAAATCGCGCTGGCGTGGCTGCTTGCTGACCTGGTTGATGCTGCCGCCGGTGGTGCCGGAGCCACCGAACACCGAGTTGGGGCCCTTGATGACTTCGACGGCCTCGATATTGAAGGTGTCGGTACGGTTGTTCTGCGAGCTGTCGCGCAGGCCGTCGATCTGCATATTGGCATTGGCACTGAAGCCACGAATATTGATGCTGTCGCCCGAGCCACCACCGCCCTCACCGGCATTGAAGGTGATGCCGGAAACGTTAGCCAGCACTTGCTTCATGCTCAGTGCCTGCTGCTCTCTGAGCAGCGCCTGCGGCACCACGGTGATGGTTTGCGGGGTATCAAGCAGCGGGACGGCGTACTTGGCTGAGGACGAGGTGTCGGTTTTGTACTCTTCAGCTTGCTGACCCTTGACCGTTACGCTGCCCAGCTCAACCGGCGTCTTGGCTTGCTGCAGCGCTTGCTCAGCAGCCATACCAGCACCCGCCCAAGAGGCGACGGCCAGACCGATAGCCGAAGCCAGAAGACGACGCTGCGGCAAGTTGCCAGCTTGTTTATGCATACCCATGAGAACCACCCCAGATCAAAACGAGGCGTGATTCTATTTGATAATCATTATCAATCAATAGGTATTTACACTTTTATTCGCAATAAGTTCCGCTAATGCGCACCGACCAGCACACTCTCAGCACCAATACTGGCCAGATCGCGACAACCGGTCAGCGCCATGGCCACCTCCAGCTCGGCGCGCAGCAGCTGCACCACATGCGCCACTCCACAGGCTCCGGCCGTGGCCAGCCCATACACATAAGGCCTGCCTACCAGCACGGCGTCGGCACCCAGGGCCAGCGCTTTGTACACATCAGTGCCACGGCGTATACCGCCATCCAGCAACAGCGGTACGCGCCCCTGCACTGCGGCGGCAATCTCCGCCAACACCTCGATGGTTGCAGGCTGACCGTCCAGGGTGCGACCGCCATGGTTAGAGACGACGATGCCGTCGACCCCTTCGGCCAGCGCACGCTGCGCATCCTCGGCGCACATCACGCCCTTGAGCAGAATCGGAAGGCGCGTCAGCGAGCGCAGCCACTGCACATCCGCCCAACCAGGTGCGGCCGCTAATAACGCGCTACCGAGCAACAAGCCGCCGCTGGGTGCGGCACTCCCACGCAGTGGCTGCATCCCGCGCAGGTTGACCGCCTCGACCCCCTTGGGCAAACAGAAGCCCGCCCGCTGCTCGCGATTGCGCATCCCGTTAACCGGCGCATCCACGGTTAGCACCAGCGCCTGATAACCGGCGGCTTCGGCACGTTTTACCAGAGCCTGGGTAAAGGCCCGATCCGGCTGGATATACAGCTGAAACCACAGCGGGTTGTGCGCTTGCTCGGCGACCGCCTCCAGGCTCACGCTGGCCTGGGTGCTAAGCACCATGCCAGCCTGCACGGCCGAAGCCGCCAACACCGTGGCCAGCTCACCATCGGCATGAGCGAGCTGCTGATACGCCACTGGCGCGAGGAAAATCGGATGAGCAAACGTTTGGCCGAATAGGCTCAGGTGGGTGTTGCCGCCACTCAGGTCGGCCAGCACCCGCGTGCGTAAACGGATGCGCTGAAACGCGGCTTGGTTGTCGGCCAAGGTCAGCTCATCAGCCGCGCCGCCAGCCATATAAGCCCAGGCCTGGGCACTCATACGCTCACGCGCCAAGGGCTCATAGTCGGCTACAGCGGCAATGCTCGGCGGAATTTGCGTCAACTTCGGTAACGGCCCATCGCTCATGTGTTGGCCCAGTGGCGCAGCAGGTTGTGATACACGCCGGTCAACCGCGCCAGCTCGGCGCTGTCTGGTACCTGCTGCGTCAGCGCTTGGATCGCCTTGTCTAATTCCAGCAACATGCTGCGCTGGTTGTCTTCACGCACCAGGCTCTGAATCCAGAAAAACGCGGCATAGCGCACGCCGCGAGTCACCGGTTCAACACGATGCAAACTGCTGCCGGGATACAGCACCAGATGCCCCGCCGGCAACTTCACCCGGTGACTGCCATAGCTGTCCTCGACCACCAACTCACCGCCGTCATACTCATCTGGCTCACTGAAAAACAACGTGGCCGACAAATCGCTACGCACCCGCTGCGCCGAGCCCGGCACACTGAAAATCGAGTTATCAATATGGTTACCGTAGGTACCACCGTCGCTGTAGCGGTTGAAACGCGGCGGTAATACCTTGAGCGGTAGGGCGGCGGAGACAAACTGCGGATGACTGCCCAAGCGCTGCACAATGAAGTCACCGACCTGCACTGCCAGCGGATCATCCTGATCCAGTTGCTGGTTCGCTTTGGCCTTGACGGCCTGATGACCTGCCGTACCCCGCCCATCCTGCCAACTGGCCCGCTCGAAGGCCTGACGGCATTCAGCCACCTGCTCAGGCGTCAGCACCTCGGCAATGCTCAGCATCATAATTGCGCGCTCCTCACCGGCCGCTTCAAGCGACCCAACCATTCAAATGCAAATGATTCTAAATAGCCAAGCCCCACTATGACAGCGCTATGCGTCAAGAGATTGCTTGAGTCCAGCAAAAGCTATGGTGCACCGGAGTCTTTTACAATAAATTTACATTTGTTAATGATAAGCCTTACCATAAAGCATAACTTCTTGTTTGGAGCTGCCCGGTGACCGTCTTCCGCTTAAAACCCCTCTACCTCGCACTGCTGGGCGCGTTCGCTGCGCCAGCTGTACACGCCGAATCAAACAGTGCACTGGAGATTCCCGCCGCCACTGTTACCGGGCAGCAGCAACAGACCAGCTACCAGCCCAGTCGCAGCACCAGCGCGCTGAAGATTGATGCGCCACTGCGCGACATTCCACAGACGGTTAACGTCATTCCGCAGAGCGTGATCAAGGATCAGGGCGCGCAGTCGATGGAAGACGTGCTGAAGAACGTGCCTGGCGTGGGCTTGTCCAACGGCGACGGCCAGCGCGACCAGGTCACCATTCGCGGCTTCAGCGCCATCGGCGACCAGTACATCGACGGCATCCGTGACGACGCGCTGTACTACCGCGATCTATCGAACATCGAGCGCGTGGAAGTGATCAAGGGCCCTGCTGCGGTTCTCTACGGCCGAGGCTCTTCGGGCGGCCTGATCAACAGCGTGAGCAAGCGCCCGACCTTCGCCCCAGTGCAGGAAGTCGGCGTTTCGGTCGACAGCGAAGGCAAGAAGCGCACCCAGTTCGATGCTGGCTGGGCCGATCAGGAGCAGGGCGACAAAGCCCTGCGCGTGACCGGTGCAGTGGAAGACAGCGACGGTTTTCGCGACGACGCCTTCCTTGAGCGCAAGGCCCTGGCCGCGTCGAGTTACTTCAAACTGTCCGATGACCTAGAGCTCAACTTGGGCGCCAGCTACCTTTACGACAAGCGCCTGATCGACTTCGGCATTCCAGCGCTAAACGGCCGGCCGGTGGACGTTGACCCTGGCACCCGCTTCGGTTCCGCCGACCCGGACCAAGACTACACCCGCAGCGAGGTATTCTCCTTCACCGCCGGCCTTGAGTATCAGATCAACGACGACTTCAGCCTGTCCAACACCAGTCGTTACTACCACTACGACCTGGACCGCAATAACACCCTGGCCCACACCGACGCCAACCGCTTCGTCACCGCCGCCAACGGCGAGCTGCTGGTCAAATTGCGTCGCGGTAACGTGCAGCGCAAAGAGGATGGCTGGTTCAACCAAACTGAACTGAAGCAACAGGCGCAGATTGCAGGCATGCAGCACAGCCTGCTCTATGGGGTCGAACTGGGTCGGCAGAACAAACATCAGACGGTTTTCAGCCAGAGCGATGTGGTGCGGGTGCCGTTGTTCCGCGATGGCTTGGTCGACGTGCCATTCCAGGCGGCACAAATGACCTCCAAAGGACTTAACACCCAAGACACAGCCGGTATCTATGTGCAGGATCTGATCGAACTGGCGCCACAGTGGAAGGCCCTGCTCGGCGTGCGTTATGACGTATTTGACCAGGCCTTCGCTGACGACCTGAGCGGCCAAGACATCTCGCGCACCGACCGCACTTGGAGCCCACGGGTTGGGCTGGTCTTCCAGCCGGACCAGGTGCAGTCCTACTACGTCTCGGTGAGCCGCTCCTACCAGCCGTCAGGCGAAACCTTCCCGCTGAACAACTCGATCAAAGACTTGGAGCCAGAGCAGACCACCAATTACGAGCTGGGTGGCAAATGGGACCTACTCGACCAGCGTCTGTCGCTGACCGCGTCGGTGTTCCGCCTTGAGCGCACCGACATGAAGACCAGCGACCCGGCCAACCCAGGCCAGACGATCCTCGCCGGCGAGCAACGCACCGATGGTTTCGAGGCAACCCTAAGCGGCCAGCTCAGCGACAAGTGGCAGGTGTATGCCGGCTACGCCTACCTCGATGCGGAGATCAGCAAGTCCACCAGCTTCACCAATGGCGTGGCCAACCAGGGCCAGACGCCAACCCTGACCCCACGCAATAGCGCCAACCTGTGGCTGGTGCGCTCGCTGAATCAGCAATGGCGTGTCGGCATGGGCGCCAACTATGTCGATGAGCGCTTCACCGCTTTGGATAACGCTACCGTCATGCCCAGCTACACGACCTACGATGCCGCGCTGCTTTACGGCCAACCACAATGGGACGCAGCACTTCGCCTGCGCAACGTATTTGACAAGGCGTATTTCGCTTCAGCCCATGGCTCAGTGGACTTAATCACGCCTGGCGCACCACGCAGCCTGGAACTGAGTGCTAACTATCGCTTCTGATCTTCGCGCCGCCGTACCGACTCGGCATTGCAGCCGAGGCGGTACTGGCAATCAAATTCAGACCTGCTCCAAAGGCTCGCCAACAACACCGGCGTAGTCATGGCTGAGAAAGTGTTCCAGCGAGTCGTCGAGAATTTCCAGCCACGGGGCTGGCAACTCGGGGGCTGCGGTGCCCGTGACGGTGGAGGTGTAGCACTGGTTGCGATAACCCATGATGTCGACCTTCTTGTCCTGCTTCCAGCGCTTGAACAACTCGCCCTGGGCCTCGACGGCAAACTCGGGGTAGTCGGTCGGCTGCAACAGATCACGCACATAGGCTGCCTGGAAATCGATTTCGGCACTGGCGTTTGCCAAGGCTTCTTCGCGGCTCAGCCAATCTTGCATATCCGCCTGCATCGTCGCGGCATCCGGCAAAGGGATGCGCCCGAGCATGACATCGCGGGCATACCAGGCCTGGGCATCGAACATGTTGAAGGTGAAGTACTGATCCTGCATACCGAGGTAGATCAAGCGTGGGTTGCTCTCCCAGAGGATGCCCTTGTACAGGCTCTGCGGGTAGAGCCGGTTACGGGTTTGCAGGCGCAAATCATCCGGCAGGAACGGAAAGCTGTGCTGGTAGCCCGTACACAGAATGATCGCATCCACTGCTTTGCTGCTGCCGTCACTAAAGTGCGCCACGTTGCCGTCGAGGCGCTCCAGTAACGGCACTTCAGTAATACCTGCAGGCCAGTCGTAACCCAGTGGGCGGGAGCGGTAGCTAAACGTCACCGACTTGGCACCGTACTTGTGGCATTGGGTGCCAATGTCTTCGGCCGAGTAACTGCTACCGACCAGCAGCAAATCCTTATCCTTGAATTCCAGCGCATCGCGGAAGTCATGGGCATGCAACACTCGCCCGGGGAAGCGCTCGACGCCCGGAAAATAAGGCACGTTTGGCGTGGAGAAGTGCCCGGTAGCGACCACCACGAAATCGAACTCTTCGCTGTGCAGCTGATCCGTTTGGTGGTCCATGACCGTGACGCTGAAGCGTTGTGTGTGCTCATCGAAGCTGACCCAGCGCACGGCCGTTTCAAAGCGGATGTACTGACGTACATCTTTGCGCTCAATCCGCCCCATGACGTAGTTCTTCAGCACTTCACGTGGCGGGTAGGAGGGAATGGCGCGGCCAAAGTGCTCATCGAAGGAGTAGTCGGCAAACTCTAGACACTCCTTCGGGCCATTGGACCAAAGGTAGCGATACATACTGCCGTGGACCGGCTCACCGTGTTTATCCAGGCCAGTACGCCAGGTGTAATTCCACATGCCGCCGAGGTCACTCTGCTTCTCGAAGCAGACGATTTCGGGCATTTCTTCATGTGCGGCAAGTTGGGCGGAAACAAAGGATCGAAGTTGTGCAAGCCCGCTGGGGCCGGCCCCAAGAATAGCGATTTTCAGGGACAAACCTTTCTCCTCTCTAATTGAATGGCCTTTTCACCCTAACGCGCCAAGCGCGCAAGCAGCAAGCTTGTTCCCTGAAATTAGTTCACGATGACGGCATTTTCAGCGCAAAGTCGCACACCCGCAAAACGCCGGACAAGCCCAGCCAATCGACCTATACAGGCTAAACATGCTGCCGGCAGGCCATGAAATATACTCATACAAATTACTAACTAGACGTCCCGCCGCATCACCCGCAGGGTTGCAAATACATTCGACTTTCGCTGAAAAAAGTCTGGAAAAGCCCTCGAGTAGAAACGAAAAACCCCGCCGGAGCGGGGTTTTAGCCGAGCGCGAGAGCCTTACAAGTAGAAGGCCTTCAGCGGTGGGAAACCGTTGAATTCCACGGCGCTGTAGCTGGTGGTGTAAGCGCCCGTAGACAACCAGTACAGACGGTCACCAATCGCCAGATTCAGCGGCAGACCGTACTTATAGTTTTCATACATGATGTCGGCGCTGTCACAGGTTGGCCCGGCAATCACCACCTCCTCCATCTCACCCTTCTTCTCGGTGTAAATGGGGAATTTGATCGCCTCACCCATGGTTTCGATCAAACCGCCGAATAGGCCAACATCGACATACACCCAACGCTCGACGGCGGTACGCGACTTGCGCGCCACCAGCACCACTTCACTGACCAAGACGCCAGCATTGGCGATCAACGAACGGCCGGGTTCCAGAATGATTTCCGGCAACTCGTCGCCGAAGTCTTCCTTGAGGAAGCGGATGATTTCCTCGGCATAGGTTTCCAGGCTGTTAGTGCGGGTGATGTAGTTGGCCGGGAAGCCGCCGCCCATGTTGATCAATTTGAGCTCAATGCCATCTTCCTGCTTGAGGCGCTCAAAGATCACCTTGACCTTGGCAATCGCCGCATCCCACACGGAAATATCGCGCTGCTGCGAGCCAACGTGGAACGACAAACCGTAAGGCACCAAGCCAAGGTCACGGGCCAGAATCAGCAGGTCCATGGCCATGTCAGTCTGGCAGCCGAACTTGCGCGACAATGGCCAGTCGGCCGTGGTCGAACCTTCGGTAAGGATGCGCACATAAACCTTCGAGCCCGGCGCCGCCTTGGCGATATTGCGCAGGTCAGCTTCTGAGTCGGTGGCGAACATGCGCACGCCCTTCTCGAAGAAGTAGCGGATGTCTTTGGCTTTCTTAATGGTGTTGCCGTAGCTGATGCGCTCCGGACCGACGCCACGGCTCATCACCTTGTCCAACTCATAGATGGAAGCGATGTCGAAGCTGGAGCCTTTTTCCTTGAGCAGGTCGATAATCTCGACTGCCGGGTTGGCCTTGACCGCGTAATACACGCTGGCAAATTCGAAACCGGCACGCAGGTCGTCGTAGGCTTTACTGATGATCGAGGTATCGATCACCACAAACGGGGTTTCCTGAGTATCAGCAAACGCCTTCATGCGCTGAAAAGTGGCGGGGGCGTAATAATCTTCGACCTTGATCGACATGCTCGACTCCATATGGCAAAACCAGAAACACAATAATTCGGGCAGCTAAACCGGGCACAGGTTCAACTGCGTTTCAGGGGGCGGCCGCAAACGGCC
>TARA_R110000868_G_scaffold84_2_pt1 | contig 13106 bp, 17 predicted proteins | sample TARA_R110000868 | Tara Oceans TARA_R110000868 (sample SAMEA4397489) | marine metagenome | biome: Polar Biome; feature: [SRF] surface water layer (ENVO:00010504); material: water (ENVO:00002006), including particulate matter (ENVO:01000060) such as... | depth 5 m | reverse complement strand
ATATTTGGAACAACCCCAATTACAGGAATGCCCATTTTTATTGATTCCAATGGGAATGTTCCGTAAGCCGAAATGTTATCTACCCATACAGAAACAAAACTATCTTTCATTCTTTCCGCAAATTCTTCTTCTGAAAGACCTCTTAAATCTCTAAACGTAAACCATCTATATTGTGGAAATCTTGAATAGAATGCTTTTATAACGTTTGTGGTATCTCTGTGTTCTCTTGTGTGAATGTTAATGATTGTCTTTGGTGGAAGATCCTGTTTTTTAAAGTTATCTGAAATCAAAGGTTCAATAATATCTACAGAAACGTTTCTCATTGTGTTTATAATCCAATCTTTTTGTTTTTCAGAAGTTGTAATACATTTTATAAACCCAAATTGTGACCAAGAATCTCCTGGTTGTAAGGTATCAAAAATGTAATCATAAGATTGACATAATACAATTTTACCACAAGGTAGATTTTTAATTTGATCCATAATGAAAGCATAAATCTCTGGAATTACGATTAAATCTTCCGGAGAAACTTCTAAGTTTGTACCTTCAATTGATCTGTGTTCTAATTCTTCCATATAAGACTCCCCCATCCAACTCGAAACTCCATAATAATCTGGTTTTTCGTGTAGGATAATTGAGTTATATCCAGACTTTTTTAATGACATTGCCATCTGATAGATGTGTCTAACAGATCCTTTTGCGTTTCCTTTTGTGTCTTGAGCTAAAAAATAAATCCTCATAGATTTATTTTTCATATTCTCAATAGAACGATCTAATTTTGATATTTGTTCTTGATTCATATTTTATATTTTGTTTATTATTTTTTTCATTAATAACGTATTGAATGCGATTTTAAATGGAATTGAAACTTCATTTGTTTTCATTCCTAAATTTTCATCAACTTCGTTTTCTTCGCTTAATACAACGTCTATCATTGTTTTTACTGCTTCATATTTGACAAGATGTACATTTGTTTCGCCTGAAGTTCCAGTAAATTGAGTATAATCCTCTAACTCGTCTAAATCCAGGTAATAGTTTTCATTAAAAATTTGAAACATGGGTTAATATTTTTTCTAATGTGTTTTTGAATTCTGAAAGTGAAGATATTTCATAGTCAGACTCAATTTGTTTATTATACGTTGTATTAAATTTTACAACAATTTTATCTTTTGGTTTCTCTAATAATAAGGTAGGGTTTGCAGTAAGTAAAATATCTACACTATCCCACATAGTATTTTTAGTTGATTCGCTATAAAAAAATACTTTTTCAATTAAACAACCAAACTTTGATAGAAAAAACAATGTTGATGGTTTTGATCTACCTATTTCATCAGAAACGACACTTAAATCATATTCTTCTCTTAATTCATAATAAAGATCGTTTAGAATATTAAATGTTGTCATCTCCGTAGAAGGGGCGTGACCAAATAATTCCATAGTATATTCTTCATACATAAAAGAATATAACTCTTCCTTATTTTGAAAAGAAAAATGGTTTAACAAATCCAAAGAGGTAACATCGCTTAAAATTTTATATTCAAATGAATTTACACCTACATTTTCATTAAGTGAAACAACCTCATCAGTATCTCCAGAAAAATCTATTTCATATGTTCTATCTGTTGATTCATTTAATTGAGTATCCACTAAATGTTTCTCATAAATTTGTTTAAATTTATCTATGGTATCTCTTAAAACACCATTAATCTCAATCCCTATTCTCATCATATTCCGATAAAATTTTACTAATTAATGGGTTTCTAACATTCTTTGCATTTCTAAAATCATAAACACCAATGTCCTCAATTTTACTAAATCTTTGTAATGCGTCATAAAGTCCAGATTGTTTTTTATCTTTATATCTATCAGTTTGTTCTAAATCTCCTGAGATAAAAAATTTACTGTTATAACCAATTCTTGTTAATAACAATTTCATTTGATTGGGTGTGGAATTTTGAGCTTCCTCAAAAATTAGGATTGAATTGTCAATGTTCATACCTCTCATATAAGCTAAGGCAAATACCTCAATTACTTCTGACTCTTTTAATTTCTCTCTTGATTCCTTACCGATTATTTTATTTAAAAGGTAATAAGATGGGAATATATATGGATCTAATTTTTCTTCCAAATTACCCGGTAAAGAACCCAATTTTTCTTCAGCTTCAACTGCAGGTCTAACAATTATTATTTTCTCATATGCGTTAGTCGGATCCATTAAAAGATCAACAGCCGCCTTCATTGAAATATAACTTTTACCAACACCGGCAGGACCTGAACAAATTGTTATTTGATTTTCTTTTAAAATATTATAATATTCTTCCTGATTTGGAGATAAGAATTTATTTTTTTGTCTTTTCTTTACAACTGAATTAATAAGGTCTTTTTTTGAAACAGGTTGAGTAGATGGTTCTTCTCTAGGTGTAACTTTTTTTTTGGTTGTCATTTAATGTTTATTTTAGTTTATTGTAGAAACTTATTGGTTGATTCCAGATCCCACATTTTTTATCATAATAATTATAAACAGAATCCCAAAAAAGAAAATCTTTTTGATTTATTCCTGGTTGGTAATAACTGGGCCATCTGCACACCTCTAAACATTTATGGTGTGAGAGTACGTTTCCGGTGTCAATCTTGGTATATACCGGAAAACTTGCAATTAATCTTAGTTCCCCGTCCGTATCCGTTTGCTCCCCAACGATCATTCCTCTAAAATTATTTTCATTACACTCAAGATATTTCATATACATATTTTCGTGAAGAACTGTATCGTCATCTAAAAAACAAAAATACCCATCTTTAATTTTTTCTAAAACCGCATTTCGTTTTGCGGTTGTGTCGGTATCATCACAATCAACATTATAAAGTTTTATCATCCTATCTGATTTTATAAAATCATAATCTGGGTCTGGATTTCTTGATGTCTTTGAGATGTGCCAGGTAATATCGTCATTTCTGAAAATTGATGAATAAATTTTTGGTAGATTTTCATACCTATAAAGTGGTGTTATTATATGTAGCATTTTTATATTTTTTACGCTTGAAAATTATGTGTGTTTAATACACTTCTTGCCCAACTTTCTGTTTTAAAGTTATTGACTTCGTTTGGAAAAATTCCACTTATATAAGTTAGAATTATATTTCCCTGTAGGTTAATTTTTCTTTCATTATAGATTTTATTAGAAATTCCATAGTACGATTTGTGATTTAGATTCCACCCAATATATTTTCCGGAAACAACACTTAAATTTTTATAATCAATATTTAAATTTTCCAACTCCTTAACATATCTTTCTGTGGAGGTTAACATTCCATCATAATTATATGACCATCTAGGTTGTTTTGATGCCATAAGTTCTGACATCATATTATCTCTATTACCTTTATTATATCCGGAGGTTAAAAATAAACATTTATCTTCCGTACAACTATCAATAAAAGTTTTATAATCACCTCTTATTTTGGATATATTACTATCACATATAAAAACAAATTTAAAGTCTTTTACTTCCGGAACAAATTCACCGGGAAAACATTTTATTCTTGCAACAGAGATTCTTTTATCTAATTTTTCTGTGACATCATTAAATGAGTTTGTTTTTTTTATAATATCCCACCCAAGTTCTTTTGCTTGGTTTGAAATGTTTTCATCGTCCGTAATGTAACAAGTGGTAAGATTTTCTGGTAATGATTTTGGTGGGGGTGTTAATTTTTCATACCCAAAAAGATTCATAGTTAAATATAAATTTTCCATTCTAAATTATATTTTTTTAATAATTTTACAAGGATTTCCATACGCAATAACATTACTTGGTATATCCTTTGTCACTAAAGATCCTGCTCCTATTATTGAGTTGTCCCCAATTTTTACACCGTCAAAGATATTACACCCAATTCCAATCTGACAATTAGAACCAATCTCAACATTACCGGCAATATTTGATCCGGGATTTATTGTTGTGAAATCACCAATTTTACTGTGATGGCCAATACTTACACTTCTGTTAATAAAAACAAAATCACCTAAAGTCGTATGTCCCGCAATGCAGACCATACTATTTATTATACATCCGTTTCCAATTTTGGTTGTTGATGATATTTCACTTGAATTAGAGATTACATTATAAAATCTTTCCAGATTTATCTCTTTAAAGTTCTCTAATAATTTTATTTTTGTGGATTTTTGAGCCGCTCCTAAAACTATTAATTCTTCCTCACTTAATTCTAACTTATCTAAAATTTCAATATTAAAATTATCATTCATATATTCTTTAACTGGGGAATAACCAATGTTATTAATAATTTTAATTTCAGGAAAAAATTTGTTGGTTTCTAAAATATCAAAAACCATAGTTAAAGTCGCTTCACTAAAACCAAGTATCTTAATTGTTTTTGTTTGCATGTGGAAATGGTGAGGTTAAAATACTTTTATTTAAAAAGGGGCATAACTTATCCCACCCATCACCTTTTGGTAGATCAAGAACCAAAAGGTTATTTTTATCTTTAAAATATTCAATTATGTTATTGTTTGTTTTTTCGTAAACTTCCTTCATAAGTCCTTCGTCTGATAAAAAATCATCAACCCCATAACAGACTCTAGAAATAGTTTTATAATATGCATTTGACTTTAAACCAACAGATTCATTCCATTTTTTATATGACTTTACCCAACTATCAACATCTCTTAATGTTAAGATGAATTTTGCGTTTTCATATTTTTGATCCAAATATTGATACACACCTGGATGATTCCAAGGCCTATCTTTAAATGCGTCAAAATTATCTAAATGTTTATCCAAAGAAGAAAAATTCTTATCATTAACCTCATTAAATATTTTTGATGAATACAGTTTATTTTCAGACAAAAAACTATACCCCAACATCCTTATTGATCTTTTTAATGAAGTTGTACCAGTTTTGTTAAACCCTATAACAAAAATTTTATGATCTGATTTTGTTTCCATACCCTAGTTCTTTAAATTCTAATGGAGTCATAACTGACATTTCAAGTTCGTCAATCATAGTTTTAATTCTCCAGAGTAATTTTATATTTGTTGTTTTTACTTTATCTGTAAAATATAAATTATCTTCAAGACCAATTCTAATTCCATCGGCATATAATAAACCTAATAAATTAGATTTTAATTGGTCTTTACCAATACCCCCAATACAAACTTTAGTGTTTTCTGGTAAATTATTAATTATTGAGGAAACAGAAGATATATCACTTTGAGCATTATAAATGTTTCCTAATATTACATTCATATAGTTAGGACCTTCCAATATACCCTTATTGATTAAATAATTTGTATAGTTAATCATTCCAGTGTCAAAACATTCTAATTCCGGAGTTACGCCATAATCTTTCATCTTTTGAATTAATTTTAAAATCATATCTGGTTCATTGACTGATGCCGCTTTTGGGAAATTTAAAGAGGACATTGTTAATGATCCCATATCTGGATATAGTTCTAATACTTCAGATCTTTTCTCAAACTCTGGGTGCAGTCTTCCCGTTAACGAAACACAGATTGTTAAATCCGGACAGTGTTTTCTAATTCCTTCAATTATTGGACGGTATACCTCATTTTTATAAGTGTTCTTAAAATCTTTTGGGTCTCTGGCGTGAATGTGTGTCATCGTAATTCCGAACTCATATGCTTGGTGCACTTCCTCAATTATTTCATTTGGGGTAATTGGAGCTAAAGAGTTTTCTCTAGTTGTTTGGGTTCCGGTTGGGGTGAAATTAATTATCTTTTTCATATTTTAAAAAATTAGTTTTACCTAATAGAATATCCTTCTTCGTCGTGCCTACAGGTTAATTTATTTATAAAATAACTTTTTAATTTGTTATTGTAAATATATTCTCTAGTTCTTTCCCATAAATCAGCGTCTGCCGGTAACCCGATTTTATTTGTGGTTCCATATAAATCCCTATACAGTAAAGGAATTCTTTTAAAATTCATACACACCGAAGAATGAATTAAGGTGCTATGTTTTGGTAAAAACTCAACATAGTTTTCTTCAGTATTTATTTTTGGTAAAAAATTATTTTCAGACCTATATGATGATTTGGTGCAAACCCAAGAAGCGTCAGTTAATTCTATACAATTTATAATTTCCGACAAATGATTTGGTAACCACCAGTCGTCGTGGTCTAAATGACAAACATATTCAAACCCCTCACTAAGCGATTTTTTAACCCCATAATTTATTGCGTTTACACCCCCATAAGACCATATGGCTTTTTTTATTCCTTTATAGTTGTCTCTTTCTTTAGCGATTGGAAGATTTTCAAAAAAAAGTTTGTTTGTATCATATTTTGATACTATCTCTAGTATTTCAGAATTATTTTCATATTTATCCCCAATTAAAAATATTTTAAAATTTTGATTTGTTTGATTAAAAACGGAATCTAAGGCCCGCTTTAAAAGATCTGGGGTTGACCCATTTTCCCTCATATATGTGGATATTACTATTCCTATATTCATAAGATTTTATCTATTAGTGTTTTTATTTCTATCGGTATTTCAATCATTGGTTGGTCTTTATGGTTTGGGTTATTAAATTGGTTTTTGTAATGAGAATCAAAATCAGCATGAAATTTATGTTGAGGGTAAAGTATTCTAGTTTCTTCTATTAATTCTTTAGATAAACTCAAACATATTTTCCCTAAATGAATAAGATATAGACCATCAACATAATTTTTAAATTTATTAAAATTATGTTTTCCCGCAACCCATTGAGTTTTTTTATTAACAATTAATGGTTTATTATACCAAGCGCTTTTAACCATAAATTTTCTTTGATCATTTATTTTTTTTTGAAAATTAAACGGATTTTCATAAGGTACATTTTGAACAATCTCAACTCCGGTAGTAACTAAACATTGGTCAAAATCTTTATTAAGTATTTCATTAATGTTATTATGAATAATAAATTCATCGTTATCTGAATATATAACAACGTCGTAAGTTAATAAGAATTCGTGCTGGTAATCTATAAACAAATCATTTGTCGGAACAAACTTAGCATTATTGTCTTTATTAAAAAAATGACTGACATTTATTAAATCAACTTTATCTAATTGATCTTTTGAGATGTTTGGTTTTTCATTTCTATATAGTATAACTAATTTGGAGTTTGCTATTTTAGAATAGTAAGAAATCCATATCGGTAAAAAAGGTGATTTTTCTCTATCCGTATATGTAAAAATTAAAATTGACTTCATTAGATCAAGATATCTTATTTTATTTTTTTTACTGGGCACCCAACATATACTCCAGGTTGAGTAATATCCTTAACGACCCCACTATTCATACCAATGGTGGATAGAGAATGAACCGATAACTTTTCTCGAATAGACGAATTATTACCTAAATAAACTAAATCGTAGATAACGGCATTTCCTGAAACAATTGATCCGGGCATTGCACTAAAATAATTCCCAATTATAGTATCGTGACCTATATGATTAGATCTATTTAATAAAGAATGAATACCAAGTTTTATATTTGTTGTTAAAATAGAATACGCTCCAATAAACGATCCTTCACCTATTTCTATATTATCATCAAGGATTAAAGCCGTCGGGTGTATAAAAGTAAAAAATTTTGTTTTTTTAGGTAATTTTTGAACTATATCATATCTACTTCTTGGATCCGCAACCGCAACCATTATTTCATATTTATTAATATCTAAACTAGATAATGGTAACGTATCTTCTGTCACATACTCGTCATCAACAAAACAAGGAAGTTTTGTTCCCATTTGACACATTACTTCTCTGGCGTGACCTCCATACCCAATTAACGCTTTTATCATAACCAAAAATCTAAATTTAACCATTCATCCCCAACATTATGGGCATCTATTGGGTCTTGAATCGTCCCAATTTTTTTACTTTCATCCGATATTATTTTAATAATATCCTCAATATCATTATAGTGAATAAAATTAGGGAATTCCATTCTTTGTATGTTGTTTGAGTGTGGATTATTAAAGATAGTTTTTCTTCCCATTAAACCAAGTTCTATTACTGTTGAAAATCCAGCTCCCTTTGTTAAATTAAGATTTAAAAAACATTTATCATAATAATTTGTTTTTAAAAACTCAATATCATAGTAATTATTTATATCAAAATGATCGGTCGTTATGATTTCATAATCAACGTATTTTTGTATTTCTCTAATTGTATCTTTAATTGTCCCATTAAATAAATCATATTTAGATTTAAACCCACTATAAAAATAAATTTTATCCCCAAGAGGGTTTGGTTTAAATAAATCGTAATTTTTTATTTTTGGGGTGATGCTTTTTCTAATTACATTAGTCAGTAGTGTATAATTATCAGAACAAACAAATAATGTATTTTCGTAATTTTGTATTGATGGATAATCAGTTGGGTGGCATGGTAAAATAATCTTATAACCTTTATGTTTATTTATTAAACTGCTAGATTCCGAAGCACCAAAAAATACTGAAGGTTCTGTATCGTCATAGTAATCAATTAAATTATTATTAGACAAAAATTTTTCTTTAAAAAATTTAATACTGGGAGCAACAAAGGCTTGTTTTACTCTATTCATTTTATTTATTCTTTTACATAAATAGAAAAATCATTATAATCCTGAATCAATTTACAATGTTTGGATAAGTGTGAATCAATAGAGTTTTTTACCCCGACCCATGTGGTATCATCCATTATAATATATCCCCCTTTTTTAACTAAAGGTAAATAATATAAAATGTCTTTAGTTACATATTCTTCATCGTGATTTCCGTCTATATGTAAAACATCAATAGATTCAACATTAATATTGGAACAGTAATTTTCTGATTTATCTCTTATTAATGTTATAATATTGTTTAAGTTATTATTGTTAATAATTTTAACTAGATTTAAATAAATGTTATCTAATACAGTTTGTTCCTTAAAAAGGATATTATATATTATATTACTCACATTTTTATCTGGTATATCATTCTTGAACGATTCAATCTCATAAGGGTCAATACCTAAAACTTTTCCGTTGGTTGATTGTAATGCCTCGGCGAAGTATAATAAAGACGATCCTTTAAATACCCCAATCTCAACACACAATTTTGCGTCCGATTTTAAAACTAAATTTTTAATAACATCCCCCTTGTTTTTTCCACAAAGACCCCCAATGTCGTAACCATCATTAATTATTAATTTATGTAAATTTTTTTCCATTATTTTTACTTTTACGTATTTTATTATCTTTCTTATATATAATATATAGTGACTTTAAATTTTTATAAAAGAAGTAATCAGTCATTTTTTTTATAAATTTCAAATTTGGATAAGTCAGGATAAGGTAATTCTAAATCTTCGTTATGTTTAGGAGATCCGTCAATATTATAAAATTGGTTTATTAATAATAAACCTCTTGTTGCTAATTCTGGCATCATATAAAAATTCCACCCAATCATATCAAAATGGTCGTCGTGATAAGAACATTCTCTTCTTCCGCTATATCTGGCTCTTTTAAACCATAGATAAGCATCATAATCATCCGTTAATATTGCTCCCCCTTTTGATAATTTAAAATGTTTATATGGTCCGGTAAATGAAATACACATATGTGTTTCTGGTTTATACATATTTGATGTAAATGAAAGAGCGGAATCCCAAACATTACTACCAATTAAATTATACGAACCTTTTATTGTTTTTCCTTTAACTTCATAGAAATCTACTTTAAGTCCGGCGTGAATTATCTCACAAGGAACGGAAGGATAGGTTCTTGATGGTATTGTTATTGTTTCTCCACTAATACCCTTTTTAACATTTTTTTCATAATACAATGAAAGAAAAAGGGCGTTACTCTGATTGTCAACCGTAACGACATATGGTGCCCCTGTGTAATCACCTAAAGATTTTTCAAAATCCTCTGTAACTTTATATACTCCTTTTGACATAATTTTTATTTATTTCTCCATTTATTTGTAAACTTTATTCCTAGCCCATCTGTCATCTCAAATTTTTTTTCCGGTTCTATAAGTCCGTGACTTCTACTTAAAAGATGGGTAACTTTAGAGTCGGTAATCAACGCATGTTTAATTCCATTAAGTTTTAAACAATTTGCGTAATCATTATCTTGATACCAAAATGTAAACTGTTCATCAAACCCCCCAATTTTTTCAATGACAGATCTATGAACTAATATAGACCAACCGGCAATTTCGTAAGAAGTCCTATAACCATAATAAACTTTATTTGATTTGTCAAAAATTTTATGTCGGAACCACCCGTCATCCATTGGAGACATAGATAAAAGATCCTTATCCTTATTATTTTCTTCAATTAGTTTATCAATAAAACCTTTATGATATATTGTATCGTTATTTGAAATTAAAACCCATTCGTTTTTGCATTCCTTAAGTCCAATATTTAAAAACTTATTATAGTTAAATTCTATTCCTGGTTGAATGACCTTAACATTATCCTGGTCGTATTTATATTCTTTGGTTGATTCGGTTTCAACTAATAGAATATTAAATTTAAAATCGTTTGTGCTAGAATTTAAACTGTTAATGCAATCATTATTCATACTAATCACATTCTCGTTTTTTGCAAAACTTAAGATAATTACATCAATTTCCATCATCTTTTACCGTATAAAAATTTTAATGAGTTTGTAACCTCTTGTTGACTTGCTAACGGAGTTTGTGTTGGTAATGTTCCGTGTTTGTCAAAATACCACTGATTTCCCCTTTTAAAATTTTCATTCCACTCCGGAGTCCTCGCAATTGTACTTTCTTGAATTGAATTTGGTATTTCGTCCAGATAGTCCCAACTTTTATTTATATCGGCAAAATACCAAAACGGTGGGTGAAATCCTGATTTTATTGCCTGGAATGTGTGTTCTACGTGTTCCCAAGCGTTTTTAAATACCGGATCAAAGTAACCAATTTTTTCCAATACGGATCTATGATAATATGAAAACGCCCCAACCGAATTTGGGTATAATGCAAGCTCAACTCCATTTTCATATGGAATAACCATTCTTGGGTTTGGTTCTGCATTTGAGTCTTTTCTATCGTCAAGTGTTGTAAACCCTTTTGATCCTTTTTTATTTGCCGGACCGTGAAGGGCAAAATTTAAATGTTTAATTCCGGTATAGGAAGAAGTCTTAACATACTCCTGAAAAACATTCTCATTTTTAATTAAGATATCATCCTCAATAACAAAAATATGTTCACACCCTAAATCCATAAGATATTTCATTGCCGTTGTCTTTGCTTGACCCACACCAAGATTTGTTTCGTGTTGTATTATATGTGCGTGTTCTGGATAATAAGATTCATCGTATGGAGTTCCATCATTAACAATTACAAAATGTTTTACCCATTTTGGGATTAAGGGTGACGTTTGTTTAATTCTATGTTCGGCATTGTATGTTACCATTGCAACCCCAAGTTTATCAATATTCAGAGTTGATTTTTCTTCAATTGTTTTATTATTTGATAATCTAACGGGAAGAGAAGATCCATATTTTTCTTCAAACTTTGTTTTATTATCTTCCCATTCCTTATTGGTTTGACCTATAGACATATGAGTAACTCTTACTTGAGTTGTAACTCCCAACTTAACTCCTGATAAATAATTTGAAAAACAAAAAGGGATTTCATAAAAATGGAATCCGGTAAATTCTTCATCAAAATTATTTTTAATTTTTGTCTTATCAACACAAAAAAACAAACCATCAAGTACAACGACTTCTTTTATTTTATTTCCCTGATCTTGTGAATAATAATTAGTCCATTTTTTTCCTTCGTGTTTGTGTGAAACAATTCCCGTCATAGATTCTTTTAAAGTCCACCACTGACCGTTAATCATATCAGTAGTTCCCGCAATTCCAATTATACCGAATTCGGGATTTTTAGAAAAAGATTTTAAAAGTTTGTTTCCCCAGTTGTTGGTATCAAATTCTAAATCATCGTGACAAAACACAACAATATTGTTTACCGACTCATTTAAAATTTCATTGTAAACTTGAGATAAAGACTTATCCCCATTATTAATCTTTTCAATTACCTGAATGTTTTTTAACCCACAAGTTGATTTTAAATAATCAGTATACTTTGGATTACCAGTTCTTGTTGAATACCCTATTGTAATCATATCCCAGTTGATCCAAATCCTTTATCAGACCTATCTTTGTCTTCTATACTATCTACCTTCACTAAATTGATCCATTTTCCACATACAACTGGACTAACAACAGCTTGTGCAATTTTTTGACCTTTTTCTATTTTAACCTTAACCTTTGATGTATTAAAAATAATAACTTTTATTTCTCCGGTATATCCTTGATCTACGGTACCAGGAGAATTTAAAACCATTAAACCTTGTTTTAAAGACAACCCACTTTTTGATCTTACTTGAATTTCATAACCATCTGGAATATCAAAATGTAATCCTGTTGGAACCAACTCTCTACCGAACGGAACAATATTTATTTCTTCAGTTGAGTATAAATCAAAACCCGAATCGGTTGGGTATGCATATTCAGGATCTACAGAACTTTCATTTGATGATGAATACCTTAATGGCATAGTTGGGATATACGAATCCATATCATCAGATAATTTATTTATGTCTAATCCAAATTCTGAAAGTAATGAACTATATTGATCCGAATCAAAATCTTCCTCATCAATCTCTTCATTTGTTTCAAAAATAGAATCTATCTCTTCTAATTGTCTTTTTTGGTTTTCTAAATCTTCATTCATCATTCTAAACTTTTTAATTTTTTTATTGCTTCAATTAATACATCGACATCTTTTTCGCAGTATTCTGTAATTTCTTTTATTTTTTGTTCTTCCCAGTATGCGGAATGAACTGACGACCCGGTAACTTCACCGTCTTTTGGTGTTGGTATATCCAAACAAGAACATAATAAATCTAACGACCCAATTGAGGTGTAGGATCCGTATTGCCATATTTCTTTTGTGTCAATTGCTTTTATTTCCCAAGGCTTTGTGTCATAAGAAGGAAGAATCTTTGACGGTCGGATTCCATTTATGATCATTCTTTTTGCTAACATCGGGATATCAAAGTTTTTAAGGTTATGTCCGCA
>TARA_R110000868_G_scaffold10025_2_pt1 | contig 13114 bp, 14 predicted proteins | sample TARA_R110000868 | Tara Oceans TARA_R110000868 (sample SAMEA4397489) | marine metagenome | biome: Polar Biome; feature: [SRF] surface water layer (ENVO:00010504); material: water (ENVO:00002006), including particulate matter (ENVO:01000060) such as... | depth 5 m | reverse complement strand
TGAAGTTGAGCAAAATCGCAAGACGGATAAAACCGGTGCTAGCGAATTTGATGGGTTGTTAAAAGAACAGCTAGAGGGTTCGAAAGTTCCTGCACAGGGAATTAGTCTTTCAACTCACGCTGCTCGTAGACTTAAAGAAAGAAACTTAGAAATGGATGCCGGCGAGTATACAAAGCTTAAAGGTGCTATTGAGAAATTGAAAACGAAAGGGGGACAGGATTCACTGGTAATCACTGGGAAAGCTGCCTATATCGTCGACGTACCCAATAACAGGATTGTTACGGCTATTGATCGCGATAATATGGCGGAAAACGTTTTTACGAAAATTGATTCGACACTGTTTGTAAATTAAATTCTAAACGACTCGAGAGACAATCGGCTGGTCCTTTCCGGAAGCCTCGTCTAGAACCCGTAGTGTTCTGACTTATCTCGTTTCGCTGAGGTCTAGGAGGGACACATGGGAATTTTGCGCTCTTTTAATATCGGTATTTCAGGTCTAAATGCTTCTGGTCAGGGGATGGGTGTTATCGGTGATAACATTGCAAACGCCGGCACAACAGGATTCAAGGCATCTCGCGCTGAATTCCAAGACGTTCTAGCAAAAAGCTTAAAAGGTATTGATGGTGGTGACCAGTTCGGTGCTGGTGTTCACTTGGCCCACATTAAGCCAATGATGAACCAAGGTGACGTTACTCGTACTGATAATATCACTGACCTCGCCATTAGTGGTGATGGCTTCTTTAAAGTTGAAGCTCCATTTGGTGCAGGCTTTACTCGCGACGGCTCAATGCATTTCAATAAAGACGGTGAGCTTGTAAACTCTGACGGCTATAAAGTTCTAGGCTTTGCCGCTAGCGAAGATGGCACAATTACTAACAAGCAAGAAGCGATTAAACTTGGAAGCACAGCAATTCCAGCTTCAGGTTCAAAAGAAGTTAAACTGAATATGAATATCGATTCACGCTCAGACGTTATCGAGTTCAATCCAGAGCAACCTGAAAAAACAGCGAACTATATGCACACGATGACTGTTTACGACAATATCGGAACAGCGCGCTTGATTACTGTTACTTATAATAAAGTAGGAAATAATCAGTGGAAATATCGTGCCATGGCCGATGGTAAAGATGTTGAAGGTGGAGAGGTAGGCAAGCTCTATGAGCAGGCTTCAGGCACTCTAACATTTAATGATAAAGGTGTACTCCAAGAGGAAGTGAGTGATAGTAACTCATTTAACTTCAATAAAGGTGCAGCTCAAGGTCAAGTGATTCAATTCGATTTCGGTAAGTCGCTTGCTGAAGGCGGAACTGGCCTAGATGCTTCGACTCAGTATGGTTCAGACTCATATATCAACCGTACAACTCAAGATGGTCACTCTGCTGGTACTCTTGCTTCACTCTCTTTCAATGATGACGGTATTCTTACTGCTGTTTATGATAATGGTGAGCAAAAAGATATTTCGCAAATTGCTGTCGCTAAGTTTGAAAACAACGAAGGCTTATTTAAAGTTGGTAAGAACCTTTACAAAGAATCACGTAACTCAGGTCAACCATCCCTTGGTAAGCCAGGTGAAGGTGGACGTGGGGATGTTCTCGCTAAGTCTTTAGAGCTTTCTAACGTTGATATCGCCAATGAGTTCGTGGGCCTTATGACTGCTCAAAGAAACTTCCAAGCTAACTCTAGAACGCTCACAACAGCGGATCAGATGTTACAAGAAGTTCTTAATATTAAGCGCTAATAATAACTGAATTGGCCGCCCACTTTAGTGGGTGGCCTTTTTTTTTAGCCATCAAGACCGATGGCTTCAACCGGACAAGCTCCCAGAGCTTCTTTACACTTTTCAATTTCAGCATCAGTGGTGGGTTGCTTCGCAACGTAGGCGTGTCCTTCATCATCATTCATGACAAAGAAACCTGGAGCTTCAAAGACGCAGGCATCGCAAGCAATGCACTGATCGTCGACATAGAAGGCTCCAGCTACATTCTCATCCCATTTGGAATTTTTATCGGCCATATAGATAGACTAGGGAATGCGGTTTTCGTAAACACGAACGCTTACACTCTCTCCAAGCTTGGCAGTCATCTCTTGGCGCATTTTATTCGAGTAAGCCAAGGCAGTACTCTTATCCTCTGCTTCTGGCTTAGTATCTTTAACTTTACTTGGCTCAGACTTTACAAGAGTAATATAGGCAGCTGTCTCAAAGCGATCGATACCTGTTGTGTCATGACTGAACACTTTATTGAGTTGAGTGGTCTCTAAGAAAATTTGTCCCTTAGATCCATCGTAACGATTAATTTCAATATCAGTTTCAAGATTGGCTTTCCATTTCTTTTGAATATTAGTCAGGGCCGACTTTGATCCCTTTTCAAGGGCAGCTTGTGCTTGATCAGCAATTTGACTCACTAATTGAGTTGCTTGTTCCGTCTTTGACTTTCTAAGAAGCTCTGAGGCTAGAGCAAACTGATGTTGTTCAAAGACAGCTTCTTTCTTTTCTTTTTTACCTTCGACGAGAATGATGTGAAAGCCGAAGTCAGTTTTCACTGGAGCAGATACTTTACCGACTGGGAGCTCGAACGCTGCTTTTTCAAACTCTGGAACCATACGACCGCGGCCAAAGCTTCCAAGGCTACCGCCTTTATCTTTTCCGCCGGGCTCTTCTGTGAATTTCTTCGCCATCTCAGCAAAATTCTTTGCTGTTGTTTTCTTCGCGATATCTTCAATTCTCTTTTTAAGATCGGCTTCTTTTTCGCCTTCTTTGCTTCTAACAAGAATATGACGAGCTTCGACTTCTTCAGCTTGATCAAGGCTCGCTTTGCGGTCATTAAAGAGTGATTTTACGCGCTCAAGGTTTTGTTCTTCGCTTAAGAACTGATTAACTTCATCCTTAGAAATTTCCAGCATACTTGCAACGTCTTCCTTGGAGAGACGAATCATGGTTGCGGTACGCTTTTGATTTTTAAAAGATTGAATGTCGTTTAAGAAAGCTTTGGAGACAGGGAATTTGCCTAAAACAGTGCTTGTTTTTGATGTGATCATCTCTCTTTCCACCATTTTCTCATAATCAAGTGGTGCAAACTGGTTGGCACGAAGAATGGCTTTGTAGCGCTCGATATCGAACTTACCGTTGGTTTGAAAGTTTTCTTGGTTCTTAATCGACTCTTTAATCTCTTCACTAGCGACTACCACACCCAGACGTTCACCGAGGACAAAAGACAGTCTATTATTAACGAGACTCTTAAGTGCATTTTGTTTGATATTAAAATCTTTGATTTGCTTGGCCGAAAGAGTCTGACCACCAAGGACAAATTGAGAATAAAATTCGATTTGGCGATTAAACTCTGATTGATACTCACGAAAGCTAATATTTTGATCGCCTACAGATGCCACAGTGTCTGGCTGGCCTTTCATCGTCTCATAGCCTGTAAACATAAATGAGATGACGATAAAGCCAATAAATAGGGTTAGGAAGACGTTAGTAGTCTTTTTTTGAAAACTTGAAGACATGTGGGCTCCTTCGGGCAAATTAAGATGCGCCTATTATCCTCACAAGAGGGCTTTCAGTAAAGATTTTCCGCAGCTTAGATGCTTTTAAGGTGGATGAACCACGGTCAATTAGATATCGTTTGTGTAAGAAAAATTAATGACACGGAAAGTCTGTTGAAACTAGTACAAGATAGTACCCAGCGCCTTAAGGTCTTTTTGACCGTCTTAGTTCTGGGAATCTCATTTTTTCGCTTTGCTAAGAGGGATTTCGCTTATCGCGAGACCACAGCGTTTGAAGAATTCATGATTGATTCCTTCGGACCGGTGCAGCGAGCATTTGCAGATTCTCAATCTTGGTTGAGTGATTTGGTCAATCATTACGTCGCGAATGTGAACGCGAGTAGACTCAATGAAGAGTTGGTGAAGAAGATTGCGAAGCTCGAATCAGAGATCTTGGCCACTGAAGAAATCGTTAAAGAGAATCAGCGCCTCAAAGAACTCTTGAAGTTTGGACAAAACCTCACTCATCAAGAAGTTTTGGCCCAAATTGTAGCCTGGGATGCGTCCAGTGACTTTAGGGTGATAAGAATCAATAAAGGCGCTAGCGATGGGATTAGAATCCAATCCCCAGTTGTGACTGCCAATGGTGTGGTTGGCTATATCTATAGACTGACGGATCACTTTGCAGATGTTCTCACAATCCTTGATCCCAATAATCGTGTGGATGGTTTGGTGGCGAGGATTCGTGCTCACGGAATCATCGAAGGTTATACTGATCGTCGTGCCCTTATGAAGTATGTGACAAGAACAGAGCCAGTCATTCTTGATGATATGGTTTTGACGTCAGGACTTGGAAATATCTACCCAAAAGGTTTAGTCATCGGCCACGTGGCAAAAATTGAAAGACAAAGCTACGGCATTACTCAGCATATTGAAATTCGCCCGGCCGTAGATTTTAGTCGGTTAGAAGAAGTTATTGTCTTGATGTCCAATGCAGATGCTAGCAAGAAGCTTGAGTGGAGTGCCCTCGACGCTTTTGATGGGGGGAGTGAATAATGAACGCCCAGTTAAGACATATTGTTATTCGAATGTTCGTAACGCTCTTAATTTTGATTGTTTTGGAAACTTTAGCGAGCTCTTTATTTCCTATGTTTGGTATGAGTCGCTACCGCATTCCGTTTAATGTTTTGATTGTTTTATATATAACTTTCAAACTGCGCACACCGTGGATTCCAGTCATGGTGTTTTTGGTTCAATGGTTTCACTCGATCTTCACAGTGGAAGGCTGGGAGATGGGTACCATTGCTGGAATTATTGTCGCCATCGTAGTGTCCTACGCCAAAGATCTTATGCACTTTTCTTCTGTCGCCATTACGATGGTTTTAACTCAGGTCTTCCAGTGTTTATGGGTGGCCGTCATTATCGGCCTTTTGGCACTCAAGGGAGCAGAAAACTTTTATCTTCTCGATAAATTTTGGCGCTTTATTCCAGAGAGCTTAATTCTTTCATTCTTGTCTCCATTTTTATTTTCAATCTTGGATAAAATTTGGGCCTCGAGCGAGCGCGGAATGCTTGGGGATAACGGTTAATGTTTAGCGAAGATAATGTTGTAAGAGGACATAAAGGCAGAGCAGAAGCGCTCGGCAATATTATCGTCCTTTCTTTTGCCATTATTTTTGCCAGACTCTGGTATCTGCAAATCTACAAAGGCGATGAACTTCATCGCTATTCGATGGAAAACAGACTTCGTAAAGAAGTGCTACTCGCACCAAGAGGAATGATCTTCTCGCGTAATAATGAACTTCTTGTTCACAATACCCCGCGCTTTGATGCCGTTATTGTTCCTCAATACTTAAGCAGTCGCGATCAAGTCTTAAAAAAACTTGGTCAAGTGCTCGAGATGGAAGAAGACGAAATTGATAAAATTCTCAAAAAAAATAGCAGGCAGCCTCGCTATCAACCCGTAACGATTAAAAAAAATATCTCGCGAAAAGAAGTCGCCGTCATTGAAACTGAGAACTCTAAAATGCCAGGCGTGAGTGTCATGACATTCATTTCCAGAGAGTATCAAGACCGTGAAGTTGGCGGACATATTCTTGGTTATATCTCAGAAATTTCTCAATCTCAGCTGCCTAAGTTTCGCGAAAGAGATAGTTACGATTACAAATTAGGCGATTTTATCGGTCAATCTGGTTTGGAAGAAGAGCGAGACCTTGAGCTTCGTGGTGAAGACGGCTACGAGTTTATTGAGGTTGATGCACTTGGAAGAAGAAAGCGTTACCTTGGAGCTAATAAATTATTTGAAGGCATTGAGGGCAAACCACCAGTGCCAGGGGATAATATACGCCTAACTATTGATAGAGATATGCAACAAGCTGCTTTCAAAGCACTTGAAGGGAAAGTTGGTAGCGCCGTTGCGATCGATGTCAAAACTGGCGAAGTTATGGCCATGGTGTCTCACCCGTCGTTTGATCCCGGTCAGTTTAGCCGCGGCATCAGTTCTGCCTATTGGTCTGACTTAAGTAATGATGAACGAAATCCTATGCGCGACAGAACGGTTCAAGAACACTATTCTCCCGGATCAACCTTTAAAGCCATCACAGCGATCGCCGCTCTTGAAGAAGGTGTTGTTGATGAGAAAACGGAAGTCCATTGTCCTGGCTATTTTCAATTAGGTCGCAGACGTTTTCACTGTTGGAAACAATACGGTCATGGAAAAGTAAATCTAATAAAAAGTCTTAGAGAAAGTTGTGATGTTTATTATTATAAAATAGGTACCCAACTTGATATTGATGTTTTGGCCAAGTATGCCAGAGCGCTTGGCTTTGGCAATAAAAGTGGCGTCGCACTTCCAAGAGAAACTCCAGGCCTAATTCCAACTAAAGAGTGGAAGAAAAAGTTACGTGGTACTGAGTGGCAAAAAGGAGAGACTCTCTCTTGCGTCATCGGCCAAAGTTTTGTGCTCTCAACTCCACTACAGCTCGCCATGGCTTACTCTGCGATTGCCAATGGTGGAAAAGTGATTAAGCCAACACTGGTCAAAGAAGTTTTTTCAAACTCAGGAAAAGTTTTAAGACAACCGGAGCCCGAACTTACTTCTGAAATTACGCTCAAGCCACAAACTTTAGCACTCGTTCGCGAAGGTCTTAAACAAGTCGTAAATAATCCTAAAGGTACGTCTTGGTGGAATCGCGGCAACGGTATCGCTATGGCAGGTAAAACCGGAACTTCTCAAGTCATTAGTATGTCGGCAGAAAAACTTTTCATGAAATGCCAAGACAAAGAATATCGCTTTAGGCACCATGGAGTCTTTGCAGCCTACGCCCCATACGATGATCCCAGAATCGCTGTCAGTGTTGTTGTTGAACATGGTTGTAGTGGTTCCGGTGCAGCCGCGCCTGTGGCAAAAGATATCGTTACAGCTTTTATGAAAAAGTATGAGCCAGAAAAAATGGCCAAGTTTGCAGAGATTCAAAGACAGGAATACTTAAAGATTCTTAGAGAAAGAAGACGAATTGAAGCCCAAGCGGCGGATGAAGAAAATAGAGCAGAGCCAACTGATGGCGGCGAAAGCACAGAGGGGACTGAAGAATGATTAGTACTTCCGCTTTTGTCGAAGCCTTAAAAAAATATGACTTCAGCTTTTTTGGAATAAGCTCTGCCATTTTTTTCATTGGCGTGATTAACCTCTACTCTGCGACTCATGCCTCAGATGATATGTCTGAGTTGTACTTGAGGCAGCTAGGTTGGTTTGGGATTTCTCTACTTATCGGACTTGGTATCAGCTTTATCAGTCCAAAAAACTTTTTCCGCTTTTCCTGGTTTGTTTATATCTTATTAATTGTTCAGCTTATTCTCGTGCTGGTGATGGGCGATGTCGGTATGGGAGCGAGAAGATGGATCACACTTGGTCCACTTCGTTATCAACCGTCTGAACTTGCCAAAATTGCAACAGTTCTTGGACTTGCGCGCTGGTTTGCCAAAAGTGATTCCGATAGAGAGCTTGGCTTTGCACAACTTATTATACCTGCCATTATTGCCTTCATTCCCACGGTATTAATCGCAATGGAGCCGGATCTAGGAACCGGTCTTCTGGTTCTTTTGGTTTTCTTTTCCATCTGTTTTTACAGAAAACTGAAATGGAAAACGATTGGTATCTTGGCCATCTTAGGTATGCTCTCGGGCTTGGCCATGTATAACTTTGGCTTAAAAGAGTATCAAAAAAAACGCGTCGTAACCTTCCTTAATCCAGAAGCCGATCTGCGAGGATCTGGCTATAACGCCGTTCAATCAAAAATAGCCATTGGCTCTGGTCGTTTTCTGGGTAAGGGTTTTAAAAAATCTTCCCAGGCTTCACTAAGCTATCTCCCAGAAAATCATACTGACTTTGTATTTTCTATTTTCAATGAAGAGCATGGTTTCTTTGGCAGCATGTTTTTAATCGCACTCTACGTTATTTTGTTCTTTAGATTTATTTGGCTGGCTTCAGCTGTGCCGCGAATGTTTGACTCGATAGTCTCTATCGGGCTCATGTCGATTCTGTTTTGGCATACCTTCGTGAATATGGGCATGGTGATGGGGCTTTTGCCGATTGTGGGTTTACCACTGCCATTTATGTCTTACGGCGGAACCTCACTTTTGACCTTTGGAATTTGTTGCGGTATCGCCACATCAATTTCAAACTCAAGAAACTTGTTCTAGTTGGCCTAAGTCTTGCTCTATTTAAGGATATCAACGCTTAAATAGGGAAAATACCCAATGAAAATGCTCAAACTTTTGACGACTGCACTTTTTATGTTCTCTGTGACAGCACAGGCCGGTTCATCATTTAGCTCTATTAAAGAGGAGATGTGGCTTAAGGGCGAGTCAGCGCTTTCAAGACCAGCGACTTACACGCAGCTTGGAGAGAGCTCTGTGCTTGATTTAAGCAAGGTTGCTTGGCAAGAAGAGGCTGAAGATTACGAGCAGTTGCCTGAAGAATTAGAAGTGGGGCTGGCTTATTGGATGGCAGCTAAATAGTACTTGTATCGAACCTCTTTTTCGAGTAAAGTCTTAAATACAGACTACTCAGGAAGGGAGTCGCCAGTTGAAACGGATTTCAGTCATTGGCAGCCTATTAAAAAAGATCTATCGCCAATACTCAAATGAACTACTCACTACTTTACAGCGTAAGGGTTTCACCGATTTGCGCCCAAGTTTTCTCGAAGTCTTGATCTTCGTGTGTGAGGCCGATGGTCCTTCTATTAAAGAAATTGGTACGGCCTGCGGACTAAAAAAACAAACAATGACCAGTCACCTTAATGAATTAGAAAAGCGTGGTTACCTGCAACGCCACGTGAATGAGAAGGATAAGCGAGAGCAAAATATCTTTCTCACCGCCTATGGAGAGCGATTCAAACTTTCACTGATGGAATCAATCAGCGAGTTAGAGCGCATGTATTCAGAGCGATTGGGTGATGTTGAGTTGGATCGAGTCGAGCATCTGCTAAGGCATTTTTTCGAGAAGACGGGACTTAACGATGAAGGCGAGGCTGAGCAGTTATCGATTCTCTAGGCAGAAAGCGGTATCCACCAGAAACATTATTAATATTCAGATAACCTTTTTTGACCATTAACTCACAGGCCCTAATACTTTTAAGGCCATCCTCACAGATAACTAATAAAGGCGTAGTTCGGCTTTGAATCTCGGCCCAGCGATGTCCAAGGTCTTCATAGGGAATGCGAAGAGCACCCTCAAGCGTTCCACCATTTGGCTTAAAGTCTTTGGCCGTAATATCGAGAATGGCATAATCCATGTCGGGGTTACTAATGACCTGTGAAGCTTCCTGGGGAGTCAGGTCGTTATAGGGAGCGCCCATCAAGATCATATTATCATCAATCATTGTGCCATTTTTAACGCGAATTAAATGATTACGTTGAAGCTGGATAGAGAAGTCTAATTTCTCATCAATGCGCTCAATATTCTTTTCAATATTGGTTAAGCGGCTGTTGATCATTTCGAGTAATTGAAAAAACTTCAAATCCATGAGGCCTCCCGAGTATTTATTATAACTCGGGAGCTAGCTGCTAGGAGACCGGGTAAAACGTACCGAAGTGAATATGTTCAGTAATAACGGTGGTGAGATAGGCGGAGGTAAAGAAGAGTGATCCTTCGTAAATACCATACCCTAGAGAACCCTCAGGCGAAGGCTCTTTATCGACGCCGTAATTCTTATCGACGCGGAAAATGATCATAATGCCCTTTCTAAAAATGGGGAAAATAATCAACGACAGTAAAAGGCGAAGTAATACTTGAACGCTATACCATTTTATATCTGTTAGAGACTGTTCGATAGCTCCATTAATCAGCATGGTCCAACCTAAAATATATCCACTGTAGGAGAGCGCGGCGCCAATATTTTGCTGCATGAGAAGTCTGGTAAACGGCATTTTAGAAAAGACGCTATAGGCCTTATAAGCAAAACCAAGGAGAACCATGGCAAATAACCAAAGGAAAAACAACATGACGAGGGACTCATCGCCCGTTGTTAAACAGGTTTTGAGCATCGTTGCTAGAGCAACTGAGTTGGTAAAACCCACCAAGGCATAGGCCATATTGCGTTTCTTAACGATTTCGTCTTTGTATTCAAAATTATAAAGCACAATGCTTTCAAGTGTGTAGACGGAAAGCAGATAAAGACCTGCGGCAAAAAAACCTTGCAGCGTAAAATCAAGCAACGCTAGGAAAAAACCGTCGGATAAATCAAATCTAAACTCACTAAAGAGAATGCCAATACCAATAAGTCTGGCAAAAAAATGCAGCGTATCGGCCGGATTTTTAGTCGGATGAAATTCTCTGAAAATCTGTTTTCTTGAAGAAGGGTGAATCATCATGTGGGCATACTTATAAAAGAACAGCATGCCGCAAACGACGATGGTGAAAATGATTCTTAAGATCAGCTTATCAAATAATTCGTTCATGGAGCTCCTTCTGAAGAGCTAGTTTTAAGTTTAAAAAACTTTTTCATATGAGACTTAAAGTCCACATCGGTATCAATCATCTTGTATTCACGCGCTTTAAAAACCTTAGATGTGACTGTACCTGTTGTTCCAAATTGATTTTGGTCGCCGTAATATGTTTCAGCGTTGGTAAGGTGGAGCTTCAACTCGCGTGTAAACGTCTCTGTCGGCCTATAGTCTCCCCAGCCCAAATAGTCGGGAAAATATTTATAAGCATTATAGAAGTGCCACTCTCTTTCACCAGAAGGAGCCAACTCCCAGTTTCCATAAGAAGGATCACCGAGAAAAATCGCACCAGGAGGCTGTGCCACAACACTTGAAGAGCCATCTTTTTCATCTCGTCTAAAAAGCGACATTCCTAGATTGGTCTTGTTCTTCTCCCAAAACCCTTTTGAGGTTCGAACCAAAATAGTCTCAGGTAGTTTGAAACCTTGGACCAGGCGAAGCTCTAAAAAATAAGTTTTAATCATAAATCCAGTTTGCAGGCGATCGGTCAAAATAACTGATAGAGGAGCGCCTAGAAAAAAACTGGAGAAGACCTGCTCATTAACCAAATAGGGAGTACTTCGCTCTGACGGTGAAAAACTTTTAGATAAGCCTAAATAGACTAAAACTAAAAGGGTAAAGAGCGACAGGCGATTCATTCGGCAGTTAACTCGTTAATACGTTTTAATTGCGTTTCACTTACATCACTAAGTACGCAGTGCAAGCGGTTGACCGCATGGCTTGTACTAAACTTTTTATACAAATCAGTGGCCGCATCAATATTGGTGAACTTGGAAGCACCATTCCCCGTTTTTCTAACGACTTTAAGTGAAAAGGCATCATCAACACCCTCACCTTGATAGTACTTTGAAAGTCTGCCCTTGGAAGAACAGCGGATATACTCAATCTTCTCACTCTCAAGATAAGCTTGAAGAGTTTCAAGGCGGGCCAATTGAGGCTCATTAAAACTCTCATAGATTTTTTTAGGGATCTCGTTATGAACGATCGCCTTGGCATATTTATTATTCGACTTACGAAGCGTCTTCATAAGGAAGTGATCATCATGCTCCTGATAAGCTTCGATGTCGGCCGGGATTCTGTACTCATCACAAGACTGGAAGTAGCGAAGCAGTAATTGCTCTAAGCAAACAGCTCTATAGTGAAAGTACACCATAACAAACATATGATAGCGCGACAGAAGAAAATCATCGAAGGTGACGACTGCACGCTCCGAAATTCCAAGTGTCGCACGACCATCTTGATGACATGGTTCCAGATTATCAATTAACCAATCCAAATCATAAGAGCCATAACTAACGCCGCAAAAATAACTATCTCTAAGTAAGTAGTCCATGCGATCGCAGTCAAGCTCACTTGAAACAAGTTGATGCAGCATTGGGAACCAATCTGTTCCATCTAGTGTGAAGTATTCTTTATTAGGTGTAGAGCCACGAATAAGATCAGCGACACAGGCGCGCTTGACTCCATGCTTTAGTTCAATCTGCTTAAAACTTTCTGAAAATGAACTATCGGCAATAGACTTGATTGTATAGTCTTCGTGAGTAGCCTGGCGTTTTCCATCTAAATCCTTGGCATCCAAAAACTCCTTTGGAATTTTTAGCTCACCCAGTGAAGGCATTACTGACTCAGTCGAGTGCGATAGGGGAGCGTGACCAATGTCGTGGAGTAGGCAACCTAGTTTAAATGTTTCTCTTAGTCGTTGAAACTCTGGCTTATGTAAATGTCCGGCAAAAAGCTTATCAAAAACTTTACTACCGATATGCATGACGCCGATTGAGTGAATAAAGCGAGTGTGAGTGGCACCGGGGAAAATATACTCGGTTAAACCAAGTTGTTTAATATTTCTGAGGCGCTGAAAAAATGGGTGCCTGATAATAGGAGCGATTTCATCGCTAATATGAATCGAGCCGTGAACCGGATCGCGAATTTCCACTTTGCCTCCTTAGCTGTTCTTTGGCAGCTTGGCGGCATTGGCCTGTAACCAGCGTGCTATCTCTGCGCTTTCATGCATGGGCTTACCATCAATATAAAGGCATGGGACTGTTCGTCTGCCGGTATCTGTAACTAATTTATTGAGATGTTCTTGCGCGCCCCTAATATCACAGAGCTCAACGTTAATATTGAGCTCTTCAATGACTTCTAAAACCATCTGGCAGTAGGGACAGGCTTCAAAATAATAGAGTTGAAGTTTAGTCGAACTCACGATTAATCATCGTCCTTGCCAAAGCCTTTGGCGTAGAGCTCATCTTCGTCAAGTTCATCGACTTGTTCATCTTCTTCTTCTGGATCATCAAAGGCGTCTTCATAACCCCAGCCGTAGCCAAACTTACCTTCGCCGTCGTCATCATCGTCTTCGTCATCATCAGAAGAGGACTTATCACCTTGCTCAAAGCCCTCATCATCTTCATCGACTTCATCAATTGAAATTGTTTCGGCCACTTCAGGAGACAGATCACCTTCAGTTACTTCTACAACTTCTGGCACAGCTTCTTCGACAGTGCTGTCTTTTAATTTTTTTACAAGCTCTTGATCAAGCTCATTCGTTGATTTTTCTTTATATCGAGCAATAGCTTCTTCCTTAGACAGTCTAAGGGCTTCGGCTTTTGATACTTTCTTAGTAGCTTTT
>TARA_R110000868_G_scaffold115478_1_pt1 | contig 13117 bp, 11 predicted proteins | sample TARA_R110000868 | Tara Oceans TARA_R110000868 (sample SAMEA4397489) | marine metagenome | biome: Polar Biome; feature: [SRF] surface water layer (ENVO:00010504); material: water (ENVO:00002006), including particulate matter (ENVO:01000060) such as... | depth 5 m | reverse complement strand
ACCCGCCGTTGCCTAGCAGTTTAGAACTCAGACTTGGTAATTTTTGTAACTTGCGCTGTAATAGTTGCTGGAGTTTAAGCAGTGATCGTATACTAAACGAGCGTAAAAAAATGCTCAAAGATAAAGAACTGCTAGGATGGATGAGAGCGGAATTCGAAAGTGAAGTAGCGTTAGCAGAAGCAGCAAATTTTGCATGGTGGGAAAGTCCTAACTTTATGGAGACTGTTAAAAAAGTAGCCCCTACTTTAAAACGTTTATACTTAACAGGCGGCGAACCCACTCTTATTAAAAAGAATATTGAAGTCATGCAAATGATTTTAGATGCCGGCAACACCGATTGTTATGTTGCATTAACTACAAACCTGACTAATTGGGACAATGACTTTTTTAGTACAATGGGAAAATTTAAGCACGGTGAGTTTCAGATTAGCATCGACGCAACCGGAGATAAGAATTGGTATATAAGATTCCCCACGCATTGGCAAAATGTTGAGAATAATCTAGCAGCGATTTACCATAGTTTCCCCGTTGAATGGAAAATTAAACACTACACAGTATTACAAGTTTATAATTATGACCAGGTACCGGAAATTATTAAATGGGTAAGAGATCAACGAAAATGGTGGTCTACACCAGAAAACTTAGTTAACGGGATGAGTAATCAGACTGAGAGAATACACATATGGAGTCCTATTATATTAGATCAACCTAAACAGTTAAATATAAGAAATATGCCGTTGGATGTCAGACTTGCCGCAGCCGAAGAGTTAGAACAATTCCTAAACGTAGAAGGCCCTACACTTGAAGAGTCTCCTAATTTTTGGTACAAAGAAGGCGTACAGCAAGCAATAAAATATATGAGGGCCGGAGATGAGCCAAATGAATACCAGTGGATTAAGTTTTTTCAATACTGTGACTTAATAGATAAACACCGACCAAATACTAGTTTTGCAGAAGTTTTTCCTAGACTTGCTGCGCTAGACCCCAGAAAGATAATTGAGGACGAAGATGACAGATAACATAGAAATTAAACAATGGAATGATCTGCAAAGCAGAGTATATAACCAAGATCCTCCTCCTAGACTAGAAGGTACATTACTCGAAGAGCGTAGTGTTGCTACTATGCGAATAATGGAAAAATATAGTCGTCCGGTTCAAAAAGGATTAATTGATCTTACGATTGATTATGATATAAATCGCAAAACAAGAATTTGTTTAGCTATGTGTCCTGAATGGGATCCCGGATTTCCTCCTTATAATATTGCAAAGTTGGCGGGCGTTTGCAAAACTGCAGGATATGCATGTAAGTCATTTGATCTTAATGTAGAAGCATTCAACGATTACAAAAAAAATAAATGGGATGTACATTATAATCCATGGGATGGTCCGAGAGATTGGCATTGGATAGGAGAACAGTATTGGAAAGAATTACATTTCTTTATGAAACCAATACTTGACCAAAAAATACAAGAAATAATAGATTTTAACCCAGATGTTGTTGGATTTAGTTTATACTATTGCAATGAAGAGCCCACTGATTATATGGTGACCGAACTTAAACGTTTATTGCCTTCGTGCAAAATACTAATAGGTGGCCCCAGTACACATTATAGTTACTTTAAGCCTAAAGAGAATTATGATTATGTTATTAACGGCGAAGGCGAACAACCTTTACTGAAGTTACTTAATGAGATTGAACAAAATAAACCCGTCGAGTATAGCGAAGAAAAAAATAACACGCTGATTATCAGGCAAGCCGAAGATGCACGTTTTAATTTAAGTACGTTGCCTTTTCCTGATTACACTGATTTTGATTTTACAAAATACAGTTTCGCTAACGGCGCTTTGTGTGCAATCAGTCGTGGGTGTACAGCTAAATGTACATTTTGCGAAGAGACACATTACTACAAGTATCGTCAACGAACTGCAGTTAGCACACTAGAAGAAGTAGAACATATGTATTATACTTACGGTACTGATGTATTCTATTTTACAGACAGTCTTGTAAACGGTAACTTACACGAACTCAGATCGTTTGCAGAAGGTATTAAAGCTAAGGGATTAAAGATACATTGGACCGGCTATGCCCGCTGCGACGGACGCATGGACTTAGAATACTACCAAGCATTGAGAGATAGTGGGTGCCGAGCATTAAATTATGGTACCGAAAGCGGAGCTCAAGAAGTTCTGGACGGAATGGACAAAAGAGTTACTATCAAAGAGATGGAAGATAATTTCCGTGATGGACACGCAGTTGGCATCGATGCTATGACTAACTGGATTGTAGGATTTCCTAACGAAACTCCTAGAATGTTTGAAGATTCTCTTACATTCCTGTGGCGTCAACGTAACTTAGGGTTACTATCTATCGGACAAGGCACTGGGTTTAGTGTAGGCGTTGATACTATCGTAGGACAAAACTTAGCAAAATTTGATTTATTAGATGTTTATTATTACGATCATTGGGTTAAAAAAGATTTCACAGCAACTATTGTTCATAAACTTATTAAGATGAAAACGTTTAGTATCTTTACTGATTTGCTAGTTACAAAAAAAGATTGCGGTAGACCAACTAGACGCAATCTTGCGAAATTTCATTATACTATAGAATTTATTGATCCTACTAAGTTAAACGAAATAGATTATGAGTACAAAGATTTTGATTACAATATTATCAAGCCTTGTATAAGTGGGTTTGCAGATAGCTTAGTTAACGAAATATGGCCACTACTAAGAATTGTTTGGCGAACAAGAGGCGGCTACAAGTTTAAATTATTATTTAAACCCGAATGGGAATATGCAGAATGGGGTGCAAGAAATGCTGCACCACTTAATGCAGAGTATCTTTTTGAAATCGACGATGCGGGTAATTGGACTGCAGATTTTAAATGGGATTACGAACAATCACATAAAGACTACGAATGGCAAGACGGAGAATCTTGGTTTAATCAAGCCACAGGTAAAATGGAAGCCAACTATGAAACATGGGGCCCGGTGTGGGGGTTAGTTGACTTTACTCAAGATGCAAGCAATGCTGCAGCAAGAGCTAGAAAATTAGCATGGAAAAACGATCCAAAATTCAAAGACGCAGACCCGTGGAATGCGTGGGATATTGACAAATTTGTTGCAAAAAAACATGAGTTTGCAAAATTTCGTAATCTCGATTTAAGTTTTAAATATGATTGGCAAGGGTCGGGAAAATGGAATGGCTGAGTTAATAAAAATTATACAAGACGGTAAGCCGTTTGTAAACATAACATGGCAAGTTAGCAACTTGTGTAATTTTAGATGCAGCTATTGTAATGAAAGCAATTGGAATGGATCGAATCTTAATTTAGATGTAAACGCAGTAAAACAAGGCTTAGATAAAATCATTGACTATGAACTCAGTAAAGGGTATACAAGGTTAAAAGTGTTTTTCAGTGGCGGTGAACCAACTTACTGGAAACCTCTTATACCAGTTATGGAACATATTAAAAATAGTGGAATGGAAGTTAAATTTGCTATCAACACTAATTTAAGCAATCCGTTAAGTTGGTGGGAGAAACATGTACATTTATTCGACGATGTAGTTGCAAGTTATCATCCTGAGTTTGTTGACATAGAACATTACTTAACAGTATACAAGTTTCTGAGTGATAAAGTAAATTATTTGTGTGGTCGTATGATGATGCATGAACCTAAATGGGATGAAGTTATTAGTTTTAGTAATCGTATTAAATCAGAGTGTGAAGAAGAAAAACTTAATTGGCGTATAGAATATGTTCCTATTTTTGAAGAACTTAGTTTTACTACTAGACCTTATTTTTATAAAAACGAAGAACATAGAAAATTTTTAGAAGAAAAAAGTCTAGAACAACATATAAGATTTGAAGTGCCTGCTAAAGCAAAAGGTATGGCAAGTATCGAAGTGTACGATGATGGCGCAACACAACCTATCAACTGTAATAGAATCGTAGCAGAGAATAAAAACTTTTTTAAGGGATGGAAATGTATGATTCCAACGGAAAGCATTTTTATCAATTGCGAAGGACATATTGATATGGGTAGCTGTGGCGTTATGCCACGTGTAGGAAACTTATATGATCCCGACTTAGAACTCGATTTACCTGACAGCATAATTTGTCCAAAAAGTCATTGTCATTGCGGGACAGACATATATATTACTAAATTTAAAGAATGGAAAACAGATGATAGCATTAGCATATAAATACTTTGAAGCATGGAACAGTAATAACATTGAAAACTTACGTCCGCTGTTCTCCGAGGATATTATATTAACTGATTGGGATATTAACGCATCAGGAATAGAAGATGTTCTTATTGCCAACAAGAACATTTTTGATTCAGTAGTTGGTATTAAAGCACAAGTCATTGACATCGCAGCATCTAGCACAGATAAAGTCTTTGCTAAATTAATAATAGAAATATCACCCGAGCTGAGTTTGACAGTAATCGATGTATTAACAATTGAACATAACAAAATTAAAAGAATAGACGCATATAAACAATGAGGCAACATATCTAAATGAGTAGTCCTAATATTAATTCAACTCCGTATTGCATTTTGCCGTACAACCACCTAAGTATAGACCCAGTAGGAAAAGTACGCCCGTGCTGCAATTACAATTTTCATCACAAAGACTTTCCACAAGAAGAATGGCCTTTTATGAATGTAGATAGTGCATTAACCATTGAAGAATTGGTTAACAGTAATGCACACAAATCAATTAGAGAAGACGCAGACAATAATGTAAAACACAAATATTGTAATAGGTGCTGGGTTATTGAAGACGGTGGCGGTCACAGTTATCGTCAAGATTGGAACAATTCTTTTCTAGACAACGGACGTAAAGAACCTTTACGTACAGTTAAAATTGAATACTTAGAAATGACATTGGGTAATAAATGTAATATACAATGTCGTATGTGTAATCCATGGAGCAGCAATTTATGGGCAGAAGACATTGTAAAAAATCCAGAATTGAATCAATGGAATGCAGTAGTAGAAGGACATAACTTTGAATGGTACAATACTCCTGCGTTTGATACACTGTTAGAAAGCGTTATCCCTACAATAAAACATATTAACATGTTAGGCGGGGAGCCATTGTTTAATCCTAAGTACTACGAAATACTACAACGAATTGTTGATAGCGGGAGAGCTAGCGAAGTTAGTTTGCAGTTTAATACAAATTTACTTGCACTACAAGATAAAAACTTTGACTTATGGAAAGAGTTTAAATGGGTTAACGCAAACATCAGTTGTGATGGGGTGGAAAATGTTAACGAGTATGTTCGTTATCCAGGAAAATGGAGCAAGTTCACTCGTAACTTAGCTCGTATTATTCAATGGCAAAAAGATTTAGGCGGTCACGATAAACTTATACTACAGATTCATAGTACTATGAGTAGTTTAACATGGCTTAATTTAGGCGAATTGTTTAAATGGTGTCAAGTACAAGAACTAAAATACACTATGCCATTTGTTATCCAAGTCAATCAACCTCATTACTTAGATTGTGTACATATGCCAGACGAAGTTAAACAACTGGGATATGAACGTGCTATCGAAGGCATCGGATCAATCGACGATTGGCAGACAACTAACATCTATAGTCTATTAGATCATGTTATTAATACGCCTGGCAATCCTGCTCAATGGGATAAAATGATACGTGAAACAAATAAACTAGACCGTGTAAGAAAAAGTAGTATACTAGATATTATTCCAGAATATAGAAAATTTTGGACAGATGCCACTTAACAAAATACACCCAGCAACTCATCCAGATTTGTTCGAACTGTTTACTACTAAATTTAGAGAATTGGATGAAGCTCATTTAACTATCATTAATAGTAGTAAACGCAAAAACTATCTAATGATTAACACACCTTTTCATTTACCTGATTCTCCTACTGATGTTTTTAATCAACAGTCATATTTCAGAGACGGCGGCTTTTTAAAATTATTGGAACCATATTATGATGATATCAAATCCGGTAATACTAAAGTTGTATTCTTCTTTGTTGACTGGTGGGGGTTTTGTAATTGGAAAGAAACTAACAATGAACTCAATGGTAACTTAGTTAGTTACGATATATACAAATGGGTATACAAACACTTAAAAGAACAGGATCTGCTATTACATAGTTGTTTTGTTAGTCCACAAAGTACAATGTTTGTACAACAATATCCCGATTTTCCAATATTAGAATATAACGAACCATTTAATAGATATTTTACACACGGGCAAGCAGTTACTGATACTAAAACAACACCATACGGGTTTACAGATTTTATGTTCAATCTTAATCGTAGACCGAGACCTCACAGACTGTATGCCTTCCATGAATTTTATCGTTATGGGTTACTAGACGATGCAAAGTACACATTTCATTATTTTTCTGAAGAAGTCGGTGAAAATTATCCAATGATGGCGCACTTACAGGATAAATTATTAGGATGGACAGACACTGTAGACTTCAATGTATTAGATTACATGTCTTCTAATTTTAGCGAAGATATATCATATGATGTGTCGGGTGATATGCAATTCTTAGAACAATTACAAAATCTTAATAAAGTAAGTGGTAACTGTTATTTAGAAGCAGTGACAGAATATAATTGTAGCAATACTAAAGTATTTTTAACTGAGAAGATAAGTCGTAGTATTGTATTAAGAAATCCTTTCATTGTATTTGGAGATAGATTCACTATAACAGAATTGCATCGTCGCGGATTTAAAACATTTGGAAAATCATGGGACGAATCTTACGACTCGTTGCCCACTGCAATAGAACGCATCGATGCTGCAATAAAAATTCTAATAGATGTTAGAGAAGAAGGCAGATGGCGTAAGGGTCATTACGATGAAGCAATACAAGATGTTATTGAACATAATAGAAATTGGTATTTTGGTGGGTATAAGCAACGCCAACTTGATACATTTAAAAGGATATTTGATTAGTGTTTGCAAGAGATGTTATAATCCACGCTGCTGATATGAATATATGGAATGATGCAGTATGGGTTAATCATAAAGAAAAATTATTCTTTGTTCCGATTTGGCGAAATGGTAATACTACATTTTTAAATGAGTGTGCAGGACCGTTTGGATTTACGTTAGAAAAAAATCTTAATCTAGCGTCATACATTGGATTTACTTTTCTCAGAGATCCCGCTAAACGTATCGCAGGCCAAATATGGCGTGCATGTATCAACAATAACTTTAGCATCGAACATGTATTAACTAATTTAGCAGATAACAACAGCGTAGACATACATATGTTTACTCAACAAAGTTTCTTAGAAAATTATAGTATCAAGTATTATGTAGACTTAGACGAGCTGGCTTATGTTGGTCATGGTACCATTGATTCTATCATTGACATTATGCGTATACCTAAACTTGTAAAGGATAGTGAAAATGATAAAACGTTTGCTTTAGAAATTGAGGGCTATCTTAAAGATAATACCGCAGCCCTCGGCATAATAGATAGCTTTTATCAGCCCGACAAGTTTTTATACGATTACGCTTTTCCAACGGTGGGTATATTTGGACTAGGAAAAATAGGCACAGTATTACGTGACCTATTAGTAGAATTTGGTATTAGTGTAGTAGGTTACGACCCTAAGGTATCCGATTCGGATAATATTGAACGTGTAGCAAATGCTAAAGTAATATGGGTATGTGTTGACACTCCAACATTAAGTTGGGGAGATGACCTGTCAGATATGCCTAGTGATTACAACACTACAAATCTACGTACAGTACTCGCTAATATCAAAACTCGTCGCCCTGTAATAGTAGGTTGCACAGTAAGTCCTGGCACTACCAATGATTTAGATTATGATGGTCCATTATACTATATGCCTTTTTTGATTAGTCAGGGTAATGTAAGAGATGGACTGTTGCACCCAGATTGTTGGTTCGTTGGTGCAACGGGTAATAGTGAAGTAGTACTTAACTTAATAGAACAGTTTAGTAATAGTCCTGTACATGTCGGAACATACGAAGAAGTTGAACTTGCTAAAGTATTATACAACAGTTGGATTATACAAAAGATAAACTTTGCTAACTGGGCAGGAGATTTGTCTAGGGCAGTGGGTAATGCTAATAGTCAGAAAATTATGGGATGGTTGTCGAACAGTGATAAACTTATTACTAGCAGCGCATATATGAAACCAGGCTGGGGAGACGGCGGCCCTTGCCATCCCAGGGATAATTTAATGCTAAGTTGGTTAAATACTAAACACAAACTAGGATACGATCCTGCATTTAACCAACATCAATCAAGATTAGCACAAGCAAAATTATTAGCTAAACGTGCCCAAGCAACTGGCTTGCCAGTATGTATATTAGGGCGTAGTTATAAACTTGGGATAGATGATAATACAGGAAGTTATAGTGTGTTATTAAGTAAGCTATTAACTGATGTTTGTTTTGAAGACGCTGATACTTCAGATCAGCCGTACTGCTATATATTAGCACATAATAATTTTTACGAACACGTACCACTTATTGGCAGTGTTATAATTAACCCATGGGAAGAATAATGATTGTAAACATCGCAACCACTTGTAGAGTGTGTAATGGATCTATACACCAAGTAGCAGACTTAGGGGAAATACATATTAACGATTTCCCCACATCTCCGACGGAAACTAAAGGCACTGCTCCTTTAATTTTAGATCAATGCGACCACTGTACTTTAGTTCAACTACGGCATACAATAGATCCTGTTATACTTTATGGAGAGCATTACTGGTATCAAAGCGGTCTTAATCCTAAGTTAACACAAAATCTACTAGACATAGCAGATATAGCTAACAATAATAGTTCACCAGGTGATATTATTTTAGACATAGGCGCCAATGACGGCACGTTGTTAAAAGGCGTACATCAAACAAGATGGAGAGTAGGGTGCGAACCTGCACCTAATCTCATACCCATGTTAACTCCTAATTGTGATCAAGTAATTAACAAGCTATGGCATCATAGTTATCTCGACGGGATGAAAGCTAAAGTAATTACTGCAATTGGGATGTTTTATGATATGGATGACCCAAATGAATTTATATCAAGTGTGAAACAAAGTCTACATCCGAACGGAATGTTTATTGCACAATTAATGACACTTGCACCAATGATACATATGCGTGACTTGGGTAATATATGTCACGAGCATCTAGAATATTACACTTATAGAAGTCTAGTAGAACTATATGAACGTAATGGATTAGAGATATATCATGTAGAAGAAAATGATATTCAAGGCGGCAGTTATCAAATTTGGGCTAGACATTTAGATAAAGGTAGTATACAATATAATGAAGATGTATCTGGATTGCAAGAATTTATAGATAGCATACCTGTAACAGGCGAATCACTCAGAGAGATATTAACTGCTTTTAAGTCACAAGGGCTAAACTGTTATGTATATGGTGCTAGCACTAAAGGAAATACAATGCTACAGATATGGAATTTAGGAAGTTTATTTGATGGTGCTGCAGAGATACACCCGGATAAATTTGGAAGATATACTGTCGGAACAGGTATTAAGATTGTACCAGAAGTAGAAGCAAAGCAACGTGCTAATGTATTCTTTGTACCGAATTTTGGATTTAAAAATATGTTTATAACTAAAGAAAAAGAATGGTTAGCTGCAGGTAACTTTATGATATTCGCGATGCCTGTTGTTGAGGTGGTGAAATGATTAACCCTAGACCCGAATTATTGTTTACACTAAACTGGATGGATGTTATTAAAAATTATGACTGGGAACCTGTGTATAATTATATGAAAGATAATCAATATTTTCTAGACATTACCGGCGCTGGCGAAGATGGTATGGCAGAAGTAGCAAAGTACTGGGATGTGCATTTAAGTGCATTCGAAGATGCTGGTATTGCGTCATTACCTAAAACAGTTAAATGGTTAGACATCGGAACTTTTTTTGGTATACTGCCATTTTCATTGCAGCAACTCGGATTTACTGATGTACACTGTACTGACAGTGCAATTAACAGAGTAGGATACGAAGAAAAATTTAACAAACTATGGGAACATTTTAATATTGCACCTGACGAATTACATGTGTTGCCATTGAAACGATTTGAACTCAAAGACAAGTATGACGTAATTACTATCACAAAAAGTAATCTTTTTTGGAAAACAGATGAGGTTATCCATTACGACGGTAAAAAAATTAGTAACGAATGGCACGTTGAGGGTGTAGATGGATTGTCTCATACTTACTTCAGTGTATACAAAAAAGAAGAATGGGAATTTTTTATAGAGAATCTTAAAGAATTTTTAAATCCAGGAGGTGTAGCGATTATAAACCCAGAGCCTTGGGTATACACTACTATACCATCTACTTTCCCTGCAAGAGATTACTTAACACAGTTCATGCCTACTAATCCAAAGTTCGTGGATAGTTGGGCCAAACCGGGTCTAAGCAACTACATGATAATAAGGAAATAATAAAATGTTCAAAGATTGGTTAACAAACTTTATCGCAACGTATGATTTTAGTCCGCTCAGTCGTGACGGAGATGGTTATTTTAAAGGTATCACTAAACCTGATTCCAATTATTGGGATGTGCATACTCGTGGGTTAGAAGTTGCGGGTATTGATACTATGGACAAAGAAACTACTGAAATATTAGATATAGGAACTTGGTTTGGTATATTGCCGTATGCGTTAAAAGAATACGGATTCAAACACGTAGATACAACTGAATGTGCAGTTCATAGTGCGGCTTTCAGGGATTATTTTGAAAATCAATGTTGGCATCATTTTGGATTAACTCCAACAGAATTACATATTAAGTCTAGACAAGAATTCGAGTTGCCGAAACAATATGATCTTATAATGTTGTTTAGAAGCAATTTATTTTGGAAAACCGATAAACTATTGCATCATACTAAAGGAAATACAATAGAAAACGGTACATGGATGGTCACAGACAAAGACTCAGTTGACCACTTTTTCTTTACAGTGTATGATAAACAAGATTGGGAGTTGTTTATTGAAAATATTAAGCGTTATCTAAAGCCTGGTGGAAAGGCTGTAATCCAACCTAGCCCATTTGTTTATGACTTAATAGACGGTTATAACGAGGAAAGGGAATTTTTAGCACCATATACACACGAAGGTCCCGTGTATGATGTAGACAGTAATCATCGTGCTTACTACATTTTAGTGGAAAACAACTAAATGAAATATTACATTGCAGGAAACAGAGGATTAGTAGGAAAAAATTATTTAAAATTAATACCTACTGCAGCGGGCGGAAACACCCGCACAACAGACTATACACGGTACATTGAAACATTCTCACAATTAACACATTGCTCTCCAACACATCTTATTATTAATGCAGCAACAGTTGGAGGCTTACAAGAAGATCTGGACCGCAGCTTTGAACTAATGTTAAGAAACTTGAAGATACAAAATAATCTATTTCAGGTAGCTGCTGAAATGGGCATACATCGTTTATTGTTGCAAGGCAGTACATGCTCTTATCCAGAATCTGGTAATCAACCATTTATGGAATATCAGTTACTAGAAGGTAAACCATTTGACGGATATTTAACAACAGCGTTGCCTAAATTAGTAGGAATGTATCAGTGTCGTGCAAGTAATGAAAAACGCAACACAAAATGGCGTACAGCTATAAACACAAATATGTTTGGCCCCGGTGATCGTACTGGGGAACATGCACATGTAATAGGTGCGCTTATGCAAAAGTTTGTAACTGCTGTAAAGTCAGATCTGACAGAAATTGAAATATGGGGAAGCGGCAACCAAAGCAGAGATATACTCTATATTGAGGACGCAGTACGTGCAATGGATATTGTGTTAAATAATGATGTATACGATACTGTAAATGTCGCAAGCGGCTACGAAATATCTATTAAAGAGATAGCAGAAACACTAGCAAAAATAAGTGGATTTACAGGCCGCCTTTGGTATAACACTAATAGACCCGAAGGCATAAAAAACAGAGCTATATCCAATGATAGATTAAAAGGACTAGGATGGCAACCTGAATATACAGTGCAGGAAGCATTAGAAAAAACATATGAATGGTATTACGACTTATGAGAATACTAGTAATTGGATGCAGTTACAGTGCTGGAATAGAAAAAACATATGATCCCGAAGTTCCGTGTCACTGGAAAAATACTTGGTCGTATATTTTGCAACAAAAGATTGATTGTGAAATTATTAATCTTGCAATTAGTGGAAGTGATGTTTATGTATCCAATATGTTATTACGTGAGGGAGTAGAAAGATTTAATCCTGATTTGGTCTTGTTTCAAATTACCGTCGCAGGAAGACATAGTCTAACTTCTTTCACAACTGGAAAATTAATTGATTATTGGCCTACCAAAAAAGTTGCAGAAAACTATTACATTATTGATACTACTCGAGAAGATCTAATAGATAATGAAGAATACATTTACAGTGTAGGAGTTTCAGATTATATATCTCCAGTTAGTTTTGGAATCAATGAACCGTGGCATATGTCGGTTATTAATGGAAAACGTATTATTAAAGGAGATCATGGAAATGACGACTGGTATCCTGAAGGCAATTACGATAAAACGATGCTATCAGCGTTAATGTCAAAAATAATTAAAGATAACGAAACAGAATTGTGTCAGTCAGTACCGAAACATATTCGGGACATCTTTCAAACAATAGGCTCGTATAAATCCAAGGCAGCTGAATTACAAACTATGTGTAAAAAAATAACCTATGCCAGTATTATCGAATCTGCAAAATACTATTGCGACAGTCGTCAGATACCTAACATATTTTTTGATTGGGTACCTGCATACGAAAACGCCAAAAGCGATGCAGTGCATACAAATGACAATATTTTGCATGTTGGCCCCAATGTAATTGATTTTAATGTTTATGCTTCGATACCACAGGCAGAATTGTATGCTTTAGATCGTTCATTGCATTATGATAAAAAAGGAAATCAATTGGTAGCAGAATTAGTATACAATAAACTTAGGGAGAAAAACCTATGTTAACGTCCAAAGGTCATATGTGATAATGCCGTATTTTCCTAATTTTCATGTTACAGTGAATG
>TARA_R110000868_G_scaffold128953_2_pt1 | contig 13137 bp, 13 predicted proteins | sample TARA_R110000868 | Tara Oceans TARA_R110000868 (sample SAMEA4397489) | marine metagenome | biome: Polar Biome; feature: [SRF] surface water layer (ENVO:00010504); material: water (ENVO:00002006), including particulate matter (ENVO:01000060) such as... | depth 5 m | reverse complement strand
TTCTTCAAACTAATTAATAATACATTAGATATTAAAACTATAGGTAATCTACAACAATATAGAGAACCAAAATTTTCATATAATACCATACCTAATACCACAAATCTATATTTAGATGGGTTCTTCCAGTCAGAGAAATATTTTAAAAAATATAGTGAAGAGGTAAAGAATCTTTTCTATTTCTCTGACGAACAAAAACATAAAATACAATCTCACATTGACTCGATAGGATTACCATTAACTGCAATTCACGTTCGTAGAGGTGATTACCTGAAATTTCCAAAGTTCCACCCCACTTGTAGTGTAGAATATTATAAAAACGCAATGGATGCAATCGATATTATTGGTGATGGTAATTTTATCTTTATTTCTGACGATATTGAATGGTGTAAAGAAAATTTTAAAGGTGAAAATATATATTTTTCCCCTTTTAAAAATGAAATAGACGATTTATTACTTATCAGTATGTGTCATAATCAAATAATTTCTAATAGTAGTTTTAGTTGGTGGGGTGCGTGGATGACTAATAACAATGGTATAAAAATTGCACCACAAAAATGGTTTGGTGATAGGGGTCCAAAAGATGTGGAAGACATTATTCCTGATAATTGGGTAAAGATTTAAAAAAACCTATACATACTAAATAATTTCCACTATAATTTAATATATGAGTAAAAGAAGAAGAACAAAACAACTTTCAGAAGATGATTTAAGGGAAGTAGAAGAATTCGTTTATAGTAAGAATATGGAAGAGGATAAGTTCCTCAAATCTATGTCTATACGAGTTGTTTGTAAAAATGAAAATCAAAAAAAATTAGTTAACTCAATCAAAACTAATGAGATTACCATTGTGTCAGGATTACCAGGTACTGGGAAGGCTCAACCGTTAACATCAAAGGTACTAACCCCCAACGGTTGGACAACTATGGGTGAAATTAAATTAAATGATTATATAACCACACCCAAAGGAGACAATGTAAAGGTTACTGGTGTTTACCCACAAGGGGTGAAGGATATTTATAAAATTACTTTTTCCGATGGTAGAGAAGTTGAGTCTTGTGATGAGCATTTATGGAAGGTATATTATCGTCAATGGGATGATAAATACAGGGTGTTATCTTTGAGGGATATTATAGATAACCATTCTAAGAAAATCAATGATAATAGGTTATATATACCGTTAATAGATTCCAGTAATAATGAAGATATCGAATTACCAATTAACCCCTACTTATTAGGATCATTAATTGGTGATGGTGGTATGACAAATAACACACTAACGTTTTCAAATCAAGATGAGGAAGTTTTAGAATTAGTTGGTGATCGTTTGGATGAAAGTGGATACCAATTAAAAAAATTAAAACACGGTAAATACGATTACGGTATATCATCAATAAATAAAATAAAAACTTCTGGAAAAAAAGGACAATATACAAACTTATTTAAGTCGGAATTGGATGAATTAGATTTATATAATAAAAAATCGGAAAATAAGTTTATACCTACAATTTATAAAAATGCGTCTAAACGACAAAAATTAGAACTCATACAAGGTTTAATGGATACTGATGGTACTACTGACACAAGACGATGTAGTGTTAGTTTTTCAACATCGTCTAAACAATTATGTGACGATTTCGTTGATATGATTAATTCAATAGGGGGTATAGCTAAAATTTATGAAAAATCACCAACATACACCTATAAAGGTGAGGTTAAAGATGGTTTAATAAATTATAATATTAATATTAGATACCCTAAACCAGAAGATTTATTTACATTAAAACGTAAAAAAAATATATGTAAAAATTACCAATATAAAAATTTAAATCTAAGGATTGAAAATATAGAATATGTTGGTGAGAAGGAGTCTCAATGTATAATGGTTAATGATAATGACCATTTATATATCACAGATAATTACATTACCACACATAACACATTTCTAGCGTGTGCTGAAGCATTAAAATTGATTAAATCAAAACCTAAATATAAGAAAATTATATTGGTTAAATCAGTAACACAACTTCCAGGTGAAGAGTTAGGTTTCCTACCAGGTGATTTGAAAGATAAATTAGACCCTTACATGATTTCATTTATTGATAACTTTGAAAAAATCATTGGTGAGTCACTGACAAATAAATTAAGGGAGTTGGGACTTATTCAAATACAACCATTAGCATTTGTTAGAGGTAGAAGTATCGATAACACAATAATTGTTGTTGATGAGGCACAAAACATATCTATAAAGAATATGAGAACCCTTATGACAAGAATAGGTGATAACTCTAAAATGGTTATTCTTGGTGATACTAAACAGAAGGATATTAAAAATAAGTCTAATAGTTCATTAGAAGTTGTTTTAGAGAGATTCAAAGACAAGGAAGGTTTCGGTTGTGTAGAGTTAAGAGACCCTAATGATGTAGTTAGAAACCCAATAATAAAAATCATTGAGAGTATCTTTGATGAATTAGAAGAAGGTAAATAATTATGAGAGTAGGAATTGCGTTAGATGGGGTAGTAAGAGATTTAATGGGTCAATTAGAAAAGACTTATGATAAGTACTTCCCATTGGAATTAGAGGAGGATGAGGATTATCCTGAACGAAAAATAACATCATTTGATTTATTGGAGTATTTCCCATTTAGTGGTGGTACACAAGAGTTAAATGAGTTTATGTATGTTGACTCTGCGTTAGAGGTATTTGGTCATCCAGGTGAGTCTAGATTAAACGCTGTTCAACATATGAATCAGTTACATAATATCTTAGAGGATGAAGGTCACGAACCAATTATTATATCTAAGGAATTAAATAATAGTAAACCATCCACACTATTCTTTTTATCTAAATTATCTGCTAAAGTTAATACAATAAAGTTTGTTAGGGAGTATGAAAAAAAATGGGATCATGTAGATGTTTTAATCACCTCCAACCCATTTACATTAGAATCTAAACCACAAGGAAAGATTTCAATTAAAGTCATCAACGATTATAATAAAAATTGTGAGTCAGATTATACTATTACAGACTTAAAGGAATTGTTAAGTGATAAAAAACTACAAGAAAAAATACTTACCACAACTACGGTTAGTTTTACTGAAATAGATGAGTAATATTTACTTATCACAATAATAATATACAATTATTTTATGGAAGAAAAAGAATACTTAGATTTCGGAGGCAAGGATTTCATTATAGATTTTGATAGTCTATCTGATCTAGTAAGATTACCACCGATAATGTTTAAAGATGAAAAAGGAATTTTAATAGAAGATGAATCAGGACCTTCTATTGATGTCACTAAATACGAAATGATTAGAGAAATGGTGCAGACAATATTAAGTACTGGTGAGGTGATAGATGATAAATTAGGTGTAATGGCTTTAAACTCGTTACCGATACCATTTAAAATTTCATATAATACCCTTATACATTATGATATACTAAAAGAAATATAAGATAACGAATAATTAAAAAAAAACAAATGAACGATCAAGTTGAAAACTTAAAATCAGCAATTTCAAAAATTGAAGGTAAAGACTTTGGGATTTACTTTTACACAATTGACACAAAAGGCAACCCAGTTGCTAGTGTTGCTAATATCTACGAACAAGTTAAGATATTAAATGAATTAGGGTATAGAGCATCTATCCTACACCAACAGAATGACTATAAATTAAATGAAGATGAAAATGGTATGGGGTTATCTAATTGGTTAGGGGCTGAATATGCAAACTTACCACACGTATCTATTGAATCTCAACAATTACAGGTTGGGCCATCAGATATTTTAATAATCCCAGAAGCATTCGCTGGTTTAATAAAAGAAACAGCAAATTTCCCTTGTAAAAGGATTGTATTATTGCAGGCTTATGAATACATATTTGAAGATCTTCAGTTAGGTGAATCTTGGGCTCAACATGGAATTAATGAGGTAATAACCACAAACGAAACTCAAAAAAACTACATCGAAGGTATCTTTAAGGGTATTAAATCTCACGTTATACCATTAGGTATACCTGAATTTTTCAAACCAAATGAAAAACCTAAAAAACCTATTATTTCTATTAGTTCTAGAGATAAAAGAGAAATACTTAAATTAGTTAAAGTATTCTATCAAAAATACCCACATTATAAATTCGTAACATTTAGAGATATGTCTGGAATGAATAGAGAAAAATTTGCAGAAGAATTAAGAGAATCGTTCCTAAGTGTATGGATTGATGAAATATCTGGTTTTGGTACTTTCCCTATTGAGTCTATGAAATGTGATACCCCTGTTATTGGTAAGATACCTAGAATGGTACCTGAATGGATGGGGACAACTGACGATAAAGGTAATGTCACACTTAAAGAAAATGGTATATGGACAGGAAACATAAACGCACTTCCAGATATTGTAGCAACAATGGTTGGTTTATTTTTAGAAAGCGGGATACCACCAAATGTAACATCTAGTATGTCTGAAACATCAAAGGATTACACAATGGATGAATTAAAAACTAATGTCGAATCAACTTATGGGAATATTGTTAATTCCAGAATTATTGAGTTGTCAACGATGTTGAAGCATGAGGAAGCTAAAACTCAAAAAGAAACAGAGAAACAAACTGAGGAAACTAGTAAGTAATAATATTAAAATATAAAAAATATAAAATGTCTAATATTACAGTAATTATACCGGTACATGAAGTACAAAACAATATGTCAGATTTACTAAAAAAATCAGTAAATAGTGTGGCAAACCAAAATACAAAACCAAAAGAGTTGTTAATCGTTCATTCGACTAATGAGGAACTAAAAAAGTTTTTATCTGAATTCGATTTCGGTGAAACCAAAGACTATGTTAGGTTAGTCGAGAACGATGGTGACACATCATTTCAAGGACAAATCAATTATGGTGTAGAAAACACTACAACACCTTACTTTACATTTTTAGAGTATGATGATGAATTATCATCTGTATGGTTAGAATCTGGTGAGGAATACATTAAGCATTACCCAGAAGTTGGGGTTTATTTACCAATAGTATTTGAATCTAATACTGAAGGTCAATTCTTATCATTTACAAACGAAGCAATATGGGCTAAGGATTTCTCAGAGGAGATGGGCTATATAGATAATAATATTTTGCAACACTACGGTAATTTTAATTTTGATGGGATGATCGTAAAGAAAGAAGTGGTGGAAGAATTTGGGTGTCTTAAATCTAATATAGAGTTAACATTCACATATGAGTTTTTACTTAGAATGACATATAACTCAGTTCCAGTAATGGTGATACCAAAATTAGGTTATAAACACACTAATAGTAGGGAAGGTTCTTTATTTATGCATTATAAATCAAATATGAACCCATTAGAAAGTAAATTTTGGCAAAATCAAGCTAAAAAAGAATATTATTGGTCTGAAGATAGAAAAATAACATACGACTATGAAGGGGCTTAATGTCAGAAGAAAAAAAGAAAAGGGGTAGGAAACGAACCAATGACCTTTATTTCGGGCAAGAACAGGAAGATGCAGTAAAAGAATTTTTAACATTAGGGGTTATGATTCCTGATGTTACCGATCCAATGTATGATATTAACCCTGATAAAGCCAAAATAATATGGTCTGGCACCACTATAGATGGTATTGATCGAGATAGGGTTTATAATAAACACCTTAGAGCTCCACTAAACAAAATGATAGAGTCTATCATTAGAAAATATAAATTATACCCTAAAGATATGGTGTATGAAGACATACACTCAGACACATTATCCTTTTTGGCAACAAAGATGTCGAAGTTTAATTTTGATGTTAATAAAAAAGCTTATTCATATTTTGGAACAATATGTAAAAACTATTTGTTAGGTAAATTAATTAAACAAGATAAGAAAATGAAACAAAATTTATCTTATGATGATGTTTATAAAGTTGTTGAGCAAAGACCAGATATGATATATCATTTGGAGGATACTGATAAGACACCTTTAGATATGTTTATTACGGAGATATCTGATTCCATTAAAGAGGAAATGATGGAAAGTAAGATTAACGAAAATGAAACCAAAGTAGGGGACGCATTAGTGACTATCTTAGATAATTGGGAGAATGTATTTGAACAAATTGAGAGTGGTAATAAATACAATAAAAATTTAATATTATCTTATATTAGAGAAATCACTGGATTAACTACCAAAGACATTAGGTTATCTATGAGGAGATTCAAAAAGATTTATAAATTAATTAAAAATGATAAATTAAACGAAGGTCTTTTATAAAAATGTGTTTGTTAGATATTTATAGGTAAATGACATATGGCACGCCCTAAGAAAACAAAAATATCACTAAATAAAGACAGTTTAACTGAATTCATGCAAGAAATTTACAACGATAGTGTAAATATGATGAACACAGCAAGAAAAGAGTTAAACGAAAGAAAGAATAGGGCTGAGGTGGATGATATAGGTGACGAATATCAGATAGGAAAAGTTAATAACGAAACAATAAAAATTATTGACTCTGCAATTGATAAAAAATTGGCTTTAGCTAAACTACAAAGTCAAATAGTTTCTAACACAAAAAGTGATGATGGTTCATCTAACACAGATAGTTCTTTAAGTGAAGATGATAAAGATACTTTAAGAGAATTATTCAAGAAACAAAACGATAATACAAATTCCGAGTATGACTTAGGAGAAGATTAGAAAAATTTTTTAAATATGGCAAATCTACCTATTAGGGATCAAAAAGCGAAGATTCTGGCATTAATAGAGAATGTTAAAGTCTTTTGTTTTAACTACCCTACGCTCCCCATAAACTTTTCAATACCCTCATTTAACAAAGCCTTAGATGCTATTGCCTTTTTAATGGATTTAATTATTTCGTTATTAGGTATGAAAGCTAAAGAATTGCAGAGGGAGGTTACTAAATGGTTAATTAAAAACATTAAACCTTTAGAAAGGGATCTGAGGTTTAATATGAAATCATTACTTAAATCTTGTTATGCCTGTAAAATAAACCCAAGAATTGCCCCTTGGTTATTTAAAATAAACCCAATAACACAACAACCAGGAATCGGTATTAATCTTGAAATTGATCAGATAGATTTTGATTGTATGTTAAAAATTAACCCACGTTCTGATGTTGGTAGGACATTATATGGTGGAGCTTCTGATATGAATCAGTTTTTATTTGATGTCATACAACAAAATGGAACCCCATTAGATTGGATTGACCCCGTTACAAATAAAAATATTGCATCATTCACATTTTTAGAGCAATCGTCACCTGTTGGTACAAACAATAATAATGGTGGTATTCAGAATACTGATTTTAGGAATAATGTCATTAATATGAAAATTAATAATGATTATAATACACCAGATAAAAACCTAATAGACTTCATTAATGACTACCTTAATAGTGTTGTTTTCTTTAATACCGAAAAAGTGGTGACACAATCAATGGATTTAATTTTTGGTGTGTTGACTCTGAAAGTGAAAATGGATACGTCTTGTGTGGAGAAGAAAATTGAATTTGAGAAAATGATTGATAAGATGACTGAATATGGGATAGAGGATCCGAGCACAGAAATAGATAATAGTTTCTTTGAATTTAATTCAGAAGAAATAGTAAATATTAAAAAAGAAGCTAATAATAGAAGAAAAGGTATAAAGGAATATAGTGATTGTATTGGGTGTAAAGGAAAACCAGCCTCAATAGATTTTGAAAGTGTGTTAGACTTAAACGATCAATTAGAGGCTGCAACTGAAGAGGCGGTTAAGGTAACAATATTAGAAGAAGGTTTAGGTGGGTTATCTGACACATCAACCAACAATATAACCAATGACACAGATAAAAATGAAGCGAAGTTCACTTTTTTACGAGAATTAATAGAATCAATAAAGAAAGTAATAATTAGAATGACGTTATCCCCAAAAACTATGTTTTTGTTTATTATGATGTATTATTTAGTTAATGGGCAGGCTAGATTTAGTGGTGTTAGGGATTGGATGAAAAACAATATGTGTCTATTAAGAGAAATTCTAGCAAAGTTATTAGAAAAATTGACAACGGAATTTTTATTAGTTTTAGTATTAAGGGGGTTAAAAATATTAATTATAAAGTTTATTAAATCTAGAATAAAATCTAAACAAGATGTTGATAAAGAAGTTAGATTTTCATTATTCCCTAATTTTATCCCACCTGATCCAACCGCATTGGCTAATACCGTAGTTGACGCTGGGTTTGATCAGGCGGAAAATGCAATTACTAAAAATAACGAAAATAAAAATAGTGACATATAATGGCTATTAAACAAATACTCGCAACACTTAAATCAGTTTTTGATTTACCTGATATCCCTCTACCAGTAATCACGGCTCAAGAATTAGCGATTGGAGCTAAATTCAGATCTGGTATTAGTAGGATAGATACCACATCAAGGGTAATAGGTCAATGTGGGGCTCAAGGTATAGATGTTGGTCCAGCAGAAGATGGTAGTGAAAATATATCTATTAAAGCTAAGAGAATTATGGTTGATGAGATAATGAGAGAATTACAAACTAGAGCGAAAATTGAAATAGTAATCCCAGCATTCGCTATTAAAACAAATGTTACTGGTACAGCAGGTATAATACCTGTTGCAGGTATAGGTGTAAATCAAACTGCTGTTGGTGGTTACGGAATAGTTAGATAAAATGGAAAAAATAAAGTGGTCAGAAATATCTAATAGGCGAATAAAGGAAACCTTAGAAGAAATGAGGAACGAAAGTATTGTTGTTAAAAATAAAATAAATAATTTATTAGATACCTTAGATAAACTAGATAAAGAATATTTAATAGGTAACGATACGTTAAATAAAAGATTAAGTGGTAGAGATTAATGAGTGATTGGTTTAAAGATAGTAGGGGGGAAGTAATCCCGTTGATTAGAATCGGTGAGGTTGTTGACAATACTGACCCACAAGAAACTGGTCGTTTATTAGTGAGAATAACGGGCATAGACAAGCTGGATGACGACAATAATTTAACACCTTGTTACCCATTAATACCTAAATTTTTAAACATCTATCCTGATGTGGGTGAGGCAGTATTTATATTTCAGTATGAGCATAAAACAGGGTTAAAGTCAGCAACTAAAACTAAGCGATATTGGATGGGTCCAATTGTAAGTCAATTACAAAATTTAGAAAAAGAAGATTATAAGGATGCGTTATCACAAGAACCAGATGGTTATACTAACCCAGGTACACCAATAACCACATTAAAAGGTGCTAACGGTGCTTACCCAAAGAAAAAAGATATTGCACTTCAAGGTAGAGATAATACAGATGTAATCCTTAAAGAAAAAGAAATACAAATCAGAGCGGGTAAATTTGACATTGCAGATAATTTAAAATTTAATAAAAAAGATCCATCATATATCCAATTAAAATATGGTAACTCTGAAATTAAAAAGGAGTTTGTAACGGAAACTAAAGAAAAGAAAGTATTCGTTCCTCCCACACATATTATATATGTTAAGTTAAATAGTTTATTACCAGATGGAACAATTTTAGGTAATGACTTAACTGATAGTGAATATAGTGATGCAGATAGACATTACGTTACCCTTTCGGTTGTGGATGTAACTACGTCACCCAAAACAGATGTTGTGACATTTACAAATAATGGTAACCCATATAACAGTAGAAGTGAGGCTGTAACTGCGTTGATTAGTGAGATAGACACACAGATGGGTAATTTTGAAAAATGGAAGTTATCAACACCAGTAAATGAGTTATTATCGAAATATGGACAAGTGGGTCAATTATCAAAAATTAATAAAATGGTGTTATATCCTAATAATACCACCACTAAGTCTGAAACTAAAAAAAGTTTAAAGATTACCAAACTTAATACAGGTAAAGAAGGTAGTGTTGTTAATGTAGTTGCTTCTAAGATAAATTTAGTAAGTCATGATGGTGATCATAACTTTGATTTAACTGACCCTAATGAGTTAATAACTAATGATACTCAGAACAAAATTAATAGTGACGCTCACCCATTAGTATATGGAGATAGATTAGTAGAATTTTTAGAGTTAGTAAAAAACTTTATGAATAAACACTCACACACATACCACCAAAACCCACCAGTAGATGGTCCAAGTAAGACTAATGCGTTGGACTATGATTTACAAACCATATTGAATAAGAATATTAACTCTAATTAAGATATTTATAATAAAAAGAATTAAATGGTAATTAGAACATACATAGACAAAGATAATACTATCATTAAAAATCTATTAACGAACACTGGTAGAAATGAGATAGCCCAATTATATTACGGTGGTAACCCGTCATTAACTGATTATACAAGACATCTATTTTACTTTGATGTCGCAGATTTACAAACAAAATATAGTAATGGTGAATTAGGTGATTTATCTAAACTTACACATACACTTAAAATGACTAACACTTCGTTCTTTGATGAAGATTTATTAGCTCAGAAAACATGTGAAGGATATCAAAGAGCGTGTTCATTTAATTTAAATTTATTTAGAGTTAATAAGGAATGGGATGAAGGTTGTGGTTATGATTACAAACAAGTGATTACACAACAAAATGATGATGTTACATACGTTGAAGGTGCTAGTAACTGGGTGAGTTCAACATCAACCGTAAATTGGGATGATCCCGGAGTGTATTCAGGATCTTCGTCTGGTATTAGTGTGACTACCCAACACTTTGACAAGGGTAATGAAAATATTAATATGGATGTTACTAATGAGGTTAATAGTTTAATCACAGGTGGAACAACTAATTATGGTTATGGTTTGTCGTTTGATAGTAGTTTGGAGTTATTAGTAAAAGATCAAGCACAATATGTGGGGTTTTTTACTAAACAGACTCAAACATATTATGAACCTTTTGTTGAGTCTGTTTATGACAATCCAATTAGAGATGATAGAAATAAATTCTATAAGGGAAAAACAAATAAATTATACCTTTATACCAATGTAGGTGGTCAACCTACCAATCTAGATAATAACCCATCGGTTACTATTAAGGATGGTGACGATGTTATATATACCGCAATTACAACTGGACAAACAACACACGTAACTAAGGGTGTTTATAGTGTAGAATTTTCTATACCAACATCATCGGATGATTGTGTATTATATACCGATACTTGGGGTAACTTATCTGTTAATGGAAAGTCGATATCTGATGTTGAGTTAACTTTTGAAGTTAAGGATGATGAAGATTATTTCGATATTGGAACTAATGATATGACACCAATAGATTACTATCTTAATGTAAGTGGAATTAAGAGGGAAGAGAGAATTAAAAGGGGTGACAAAAGGAAAGTATTGGTTTCAGCAAGAACACCTTTTACAATCAACGAAACTGACGTTATCGATGGTTTAGAGTATCGACTTTATGTTAGAGAAGGGAATACTGAGGTAAATGTTATAGAATGGCAAGATGTTAACAGAACATTCAATAGCAACTTCTTTATATTGGATACATCTTGGATGATACCTAACGTATATTATATAGACATTAAATTAACCTCTAATCTTGAAGTTAAGACATATAGTAATACTATGAAATTTCAGATTGTTAATCAGATTGAACTACATTAATCAGATTGAACTACATTAATCAGATTCTGGGGTTTGTGGGGGAGGGGGGAATTTAAAATCTTCTATTATAGTACGTACCTGTACATTAATTAAGTCATCAAACCACACAAACATTTCTGTTTGACTAACTTCTTTAGGTAAATCAAAAATTGCCTCATCAACAATAACCCCACTAGTTACATCATCACCTTTACCTACTTCATACGTTAACCTTAACGTTGGCTCTTGTTCTGACTCTAATTTGTATTTGAATTTACACCTAACCAGCAGAAGATGATTATCAATATAATTCCTTTCTTCTATAGGTAATTCCCAATACGCTTCTCTATTAATTGGTGAATATAAAGTAAAACCATCATAACTATCCCAAAAATGTACGTCATGCACACTAACTTTGTTATCCACATTAATATCCCATTGATCACCAATTCTATCACCATCAATTAATTTAGATTTATAAATACGTGTAAATCTCTCAAAATATGATTCAAACACTTCTTTTATGTTAAAAGACGTTTTAATATGATTATCCACAAATAATTTTTCACCATATTCTACAAAAATTTTTGACATTTTAAACGCTACATTAAATGGTAATAACCATTTTTCATCTAATTCCGTTAAAATATCATAACGACTTAACCTCCACCACCTAAAATTTGGATCATTAGGTTTATAATATTTCTTATATAGTGTTTTTAAAATCTTTTTTTCTTTAATAGAAAAATTAGAAATGTCATCAATTAATAACCCCTCAATAATTAATGATTCTTTTATAACATGTTTTTTCTTGTATATCATAACACTTATAAATATCAATGAAACATGAAAGCATAAAAAAAAGGGTAGAAAAAATCTACCCTTTTAATTTTATGTTAAAGATATATTATCTCAACTCTGCCGTATCAAACGTTTGAACTCCATCCACTCGGATATTTCCGTAGAACCTGTTATTTACCATTTTCTTAGCATAACGTGTCATAATCCCCTTCGTTGGTGCGAAGTTAAATGGATTTTGTAACGTTGGTGTTAATTGTAATGGTACGTATGGTGCGTAGATATAACCAGTGTCTAATAAAGACTTACCTTTATGTCCTACTAAGATTGAGTTAGCTGGTGCATAAGGATCTCTGTATACTGTGTATCTTCCTCCTAATGAACCAATTTTCTCAATACCCATATTGTATTGATCTTGCTCTGGATTAGCGTTACTTACGTGGAAGTACTCTAAATCATCGAAGATTGCTGATACCTCAGAAGATACAACGATAAAATTAGCACCACCTTTAAGTGTAGCTTTATGTATTTGAGCTGATAATTGATTTACTCTCGTAATCAATGTTTGATTCCACTCTTTTTGTGTGTAAGCGTTAAAGCCTCCACCTGAGTTAGCTCTTTTCCATCCGTTGTAATCCCATCTTAAAGACCAAGCTCCACCTTTTCTAAGGTCTCTTAAAATCTCTCTATCGATTTCAGCTGCAACTTGCTCAGAAAGCAATGCTGTTAA
>TARA_R110000868_G_scaffold120478_2_pt1 | contig 13143 bp, 13 predicted proteins | sample TARA_R110000868 | Tara Oceans TARA_R110000868 (sample SAMEA4397489) | marine metagenome | biome: Polar Biome; feature: [SRF] surface water layer (ENVO:00010504); material: water (ENVO:00002006), including particulate matter (ENVO:01000060) such as... | depth 5 m | reverse complement strand
ACTACCGTCAGCCGACTCAGTATCGGTGTATCCCACATCGGCATAGCCGGCCATATGGATTAGGGTATCAGGCTGTAACCATTCACCAGCGGTAGCGACATCTTGTTTGATAACTTCAACCTCTTCTTTGGTCGCGCTATTTTTAAGCTGCTGCTTAAGTACATCCATTTCCTGTTGCATACGCTCAACACGTTTCGCTAACTCATCAACACTGGACTCGGCCAAGCTTGCAACTGAAACAGTAGAGATAAAAACCGTGACTGCTGTGGTGATTGCTAAGTTTGTAATTTTCATAACATGTCTCATTTTTTGGATAGGCCTATCGTCCGGGCGGACGTTTATGGCAACTCCATGGCTCATGACTGGCATTGTCTTTAACGTTCTGGTCAACAAACTTGTAATAGCCCTCTTTAAAATTCGTCCACCAGTCATGAGAAATATCACATTCATATTTCCTGATTATTTCTTCAATTTCGTTCAATTGTCGTTTCGATGCGTCATAACTTATATTCAACAAGCTTTCTGAAACGTTAATCGAAACTGCATTTACGCCCACCAGCTGGTCAATTTCCGCTGCTATAATCTGGTGATTTTTATCTACTGCACCGTCTAATCGTAGATGCCTTGTCATCAAATAATTTTCATTAGCAGCTACTTCATACTTCCGCTTACTATTCATAAATACTGACCTCCTGCACTGACCTTAATTTGGGAATAAACGACGGCGTCTACTTCCTATTGTGAAGATACTGATAGCCGAACTGCTCAATAGTCTGTTGCTCTTCGGCTTTCGACAGATGCAAATAAACCACCAATAAAAAACCAAATATAATCATGACATAGGCAACTTTGTGCCTACATTGACGTTAAATCGTTTGGCGACACTAGTCTTATGCTCGGCGTTGCAAACGCTATATTTGGACATGGCAAAAAATATGCGAAAAGAAATGTTTGATCGTACAACCCGGGTGTAACACCAAGGTCAACAGTCAAATATCTACGGAATCCGAAAAATCAGGCGTAGCAACGCCATTCCGGAGAGGTTAGGCGTGTTTTGGGGGATGGAAAATACGAGAAGGTAGCGCGTAGCTACGAAGTTCGATGGCGCTAATGATCTGTGCGTGGCTGTTTAGGACAAGATTAACCGGCAATGTTTGAAATGCCGCCACACCGCTGCCCACTACGCAAGACGTAGCACAGGCACAATTATCACCACACTTGTCACAATGCTCTGACGAAGAGTCATCAGCACTTTTCTCGTGGCAGTGCATTTTTGCTGCTGCGACTAATGATGGAACGGCGTCTTGATAATATTCGGTATGAGCCGATATATCTACGTCGGCAGCCATATCGATAAGCCTATCGACAGGCACAGAGCGATGGGGGCTATCCATCATCATTTTTACAGGCATAACCGCAGCCATTAGCGGCTGAACAATCAGCCCCCATATGACTATGATTATACTTACAAAACGAATCATGAATTTACCCTTATACGAAGAATCGTCAGTATGCCGTCAGCAGCAATTTTATATATTGATCTGCATCAAGTGAGAAGGATATAGGCTATTCCCCTAAGGTTGACCGCTGCAAAACTGGTGCTAAAGCTCAAACGTTTTAGCACCATCGCATCAAGATAATAGTTTAATCCTCTATAGCCATATCTAGCTGTTTGAGTAACGTCTGCATATCGCTCAGGCTATTTTTCATTACCGCAAAATAGTTCAAATCATACTTGCTTAAATCAGAGCGAATTGAGCTATTTTCTTTAATCAACGAATTTCTTAGTAATATAATGGTGCTTTGTAGCGTTGACACTTGCTTTTTAATATTACTAATTTTTTCTTCTTGACTGGATATGGATTGATATTCCTTTTGATATTGAAGGACGTAGGATCGTTTTTTTGCCACTTCGGCAGCTGGGTCTTTGCCGCCATGTGCATTTACCATAGCAGATATAAACAGTAGTACTAATGAAAGGTAAATAACTTTCATCTTTTTCTCGTTCGAATTAGTGATGAGACGATGCATCAGACTCACCTCGCGCTGTAAGAATTTGATACTGCTCTGGGGTCAACTCGGGCAGTTTTTGTAAAAAAGCCACCATGGCCCAAATACGCTCATCGTCATGGGTGGGGCCCCATGCAGGCATACCCGATGCTTTAATGCCGTGTTTGATTATCCAAAACTGGCGACGGCTGTTTTGCGTTGCATCGTCGTTGACTGTAACTTGCTGGCTCAAATTGGGTGGCTTAGGGTATAGCCCTATGCTCATATCACTTTGCTCTTTACCCGGTTTTAAGTGGCAGGCTGCACACATATCGTTATAGTCGGCTCCACCCGCCAATAACAGATCGGGGGCATCTAAAGCAGGCACAGAAATATCTTTTGCCGCTGACGCTACCGATTGCTCTCTTAACGTTTCTAACAACCAATAGCTTAATTTGTTATGGGGCACATCGGCTCCCATAGGGTAAATACCTGCATAGATATAAATGATGGCCGCCGTTAGTAAAGTGACGGTTATAACAATAAGGGATTTGATTACTTTCATGGATTACGCCTTGTTATTATGGTAGGGGTAATAGGTAAACAGCGCTGTAACAGCCCACAATTAGGCTGCCACAACATTGCGTTAGCGTGTGTTGTTAGGCTAATGATTATGGCTAGCGCTACCCTCAGGCTCGGCCGTTTTATGGCCACTATGCTCATCTCCGCCCTCAGCCGCTTGCGGCTGATGGTTATCACCATGGCCTTCGGTAGAGGCTTGCTGCTGGCACTGCTTCATCATTGCTAACATAACCGGGTCATTAGCATCCATTTTTCCATGCTTGCTGCCCATAGCTTCACAGTTAGGTTTTTCAGCTTTAGCGGCATGCTGGGAGGGATCATGCGCACTAGCAGCGGAAACACACAAAAGGCCGGAGAGTAAAATGGCAGCATTACGAATGGTCTTGTTCATATAATATTCCTATACATTTTTAAATATTGATTAATCGATTAATGTTTACGCGTTACTTTATGCACTATAAAGCGCAGGTTCTTAAAACCATGCCCGTATACCCACCACCCACTGAGTATCTTGCACATCATGGCCAGCCTTGCGCGCATAGCTCGCACTATTGCCATAGCTTTTTTGCCAGTTAATGCCTATATAAGGCGCAAACTCGCGGCGAATTTCATAACGCAAACGAAGGCCAGCTTGTACATCGGACAACCCTGAGCCTATGCCTAAGTCGCTATCGTTTTGGCCATAAAAATTAGCCTCTAGCTCTGGGCTTAGGATTAGGCGTTGCGTTAGTAACAGTTCGTATTCCACCTGCAAACGCAAGGCGGTACGTCCGCTCTCGCCTATGAACAACGCGCTATCCACTTCAAAGAAGTAAGGCGCCAAACCTTGCAGGCCGATAACCGCCCAGCTGCGACTGGGTGTGGGTTTGCTATCTTGTCGTAGCCCTACTTGCAAATCCCAGTAAGGTGCAATCGCTTGGCTGTATAGCGCCTGTAACTCTAGCTCTTCGGTTTCACCTGCGACTCGCTCCACATCGGCTTTTATCCATAGTTTTTGCAAGTCTTTACCCAGCCACGCCTGCCCTTCTAACACTAGCGGATTGCTACCGTCCACATCGCGCAGCTCTAGCTGATCTATCATCACTTTGCTAAGCAGTGGGTCATCCTTGCCGCCAGCCTGTACTGGTTGCGCCAGACCTAACACCGCTAATAAGGTGCAGGTTATTACGCTGCAGCTGTGTGTGTGTTTCATTACGGTTCTCATCATGTTTTTCATAATTGGTCTCCCTTTAACTCACCCGGACTTCGCGGAACATACCTGGCATGTGGTAAACCAAGTGGCAATGGTAGGCCCAACGGCCTAAGGCGTCGGCGCTGACTAAGTAACTAATTTTTGAGCCAGGCTGCACGATAACGGTATGTTTACGAGGAATGTAATCGGCATCGCCGGTTTCTAGTTCGCTCCACATGCCGTGTAAGTGCATGGGGTGAGTCATCATGGTGTCGTTGACTAAAGTAAAGCGTACACGCTCGCCGTACTTCAATTGCAAAGGCTCTGCATCGGCAAACTTAATACCATTCACCGACCACATATAACGGCTCATATTGCCGGTAAGATGCAGCTCTATTTCCCTAGTAGGTTCGCGCAAATCGTGGCTGCGATATAAGTTTTTCAAGTCGCCATAATTTAATACCCGCCTACCGTACAACTGCTGGTGGTTGCGCAAGCCTATGCCGGGATCATACAAGCCGCTTTGCGGGCTACCGGCCTGCATATCAACCTGCGGGCCAGATTCACTGGCGTGATGGCTAATCTCTGCGCTGCTACCAAAACCAGCTTTGCCTAAAGCTTGGCCGCCACTATGGCTGCTGTGCTCAGCCATGGTTTTCATACCTGACATGGGTTGCTGGCTGTGATCCATACCTTGCATTGCCCCCATGTCGTGCTGGCTGTGATCCATCTTATCGCTGCCTTGCATGCTACTCATATCGTGCTGGCTGTGGTCCATCTTTTTGCTGGCCGGCATCTCGTGCTGGCTATGATCCATTTTTTTGCTAGCCGCCACTGCGCCCATGGCATGCTGGCTGTGATCCATGTCCATAGCCATACCCATATCACGGTGCGATAACACGGGGGCTTTATCCATAGCCGGTATGGCTGCGCGCACTGAGACGTCCGGAGTAAGGCTACCGCAGGCATAACCTGTTCTATCTATCGTTTGGGCAAATAAGGTGTAGGCGCTATCGGCACCGGGCTCGACGATAACATCGTAGGTTTCGGCGACCCCTATTCGGAATTCATCCACACTAACCGGCTGCACATTTTGGCCATCGGCGGCTACCACGGTCATTTTTAAGCCGGGTATGCGCACATCAAAAATGCTCATGGATGAGGCGTTTATAAAGCGCAGCCGAATTTTTTCGCCGCGCTTAAACAAACCTACCCAGCCATCGTCCGGGGTGACGCCATTCATAAGATAGGTGTAGGTATAACCGGTTACGTCTGAGATGTCGGTTTCGCTCATGCGCATTTGGTTCCACATAGCGCGCTCATCCCACGTTTGGGCTATGCCTTTTTCTTTGATATCACGCCACAGATCAGCGGCGGTGCGTTCGCGAAAGTTATAGTAATGGCTGAGTTTTTTTAGCCTGGCATAAATATCGTGAGGGGAATCGTCCGACCAATCCGATAGCACTACCACATGGTCTCTATCGTAGCTCACTGGGTCTGGCAGCTTGGGATCTATGACTATTGCACCATACACGCCAGTAGGCTCTTGAAAGCCCGAATGGCTGTGATACCAATAAGTGCCGCTTTGCTTAACATCAAACTGATATTCAAAACTGCTACCGGGTTTAATACCGGCGAAGCTTAAACCCGGCACCCCGTCCATACCCGTAGGTAAAATCATGCCGTGCCAATGTATCGATGTGTCGACGGACAAATTATTTTTGACCCGCAGCGTCACCCTATCCCCTTCACGCCAGCGCAGTACCGGTGCCGGCAGCGAACCATTCACCGTGGTAGCCACTCTAGGTGCACCGGTAAAGTTTACATCTTGATAGCCTATGGTGAGATCAAACTGTTTGCCCCGCAGGGTGCTAGGCCCCGTGCGCGGCAATACTGATGCATTAGCGGTGCCTGTGCTCATTATCCCCATGCCCAAGCTCAACAAGGCTGAACCTGCAGCCATGCCGGTAACAAAGCGGCGACGAGAAACGGTGGACGACGTTATTAGACTCGTCCCTAGTGGTTTTTTGTTCATTACATACCTCTTTAAAGCGATGCCTTAGCGAACATGCTTATACGGCTATTAATGTATTTATGTTGCAATATGACGATTAACTACAGGAAAGTAAGACGTAAGTAGGCCAAATTTTAGGCGCACTTACCCTATGTTAGTAACGAATAGGAGGACGGTATAGGGAGTTGGCCAAGGTATTAAAGGCCATAGTATTACGATGGGGAGGCACGCTTGCGTGCAGCTTGCTAGCTAATAAAGGCGATGTAACAAAGGTGATTACCGTACTACAGCCACCTAGGCTACAGTCGCAACTAGGGCAGCAGCCCAGCTGGCTACTATCACTAGCATTAGCTTGATGTTGGCTATGATCCATAGCGCCCGCAGTCATAGCCATATTCATAGCTACAGCATCGGCCGCCATTGTTTGTTGATGGCTGGCAGCCGATGACGCCCCCAAACAAGCCATACTGGCAGACGCTACCGCTTGGCCGGCTAAAGCCAGCATCAGCAGAAGCGCTATGAGTTGTTTGAGTTTTGCTATGTGCATGGGTAGTTCATCAGGTCTTTTAAGCGCTGCTAGCTAGTGAGCAAGAAGCTATGCTTGGGCCATTAAACGCCACAATAGTTCAAATTTAAGCGGCCTACAAGCGACTATTACCGGCTGTAGCTTTCTACTACCGTCAGCATCTAGCAATAGTTAACATTGCGACAGCCGTCAAAGACTGTTCTTTCAAACTACCCGTCATCGCTGTTATAGTTTTTAGGACGGTTGATAATCTATTTAACCTGACTATGGAGAAATAATGTTTACACTAGCAGAACTACCCTATTCGGAAGACGCACTTAGCCCCCATATAAGCCAACAAACCATCAGCTTCCACTACCATAAGCACCACCAGGGCTATGTCGATAAACTTAACCAAGCCTTGTTGAAGGCTGATGCGACTATGCAAGCTATGACACTAGAGCAGTTAATTAGCCATAGCGATGGTTCAATCTATAACTTAGCCGCACAAGTGTGGAATCATACTTTTTATTGGCAATCAATGTGCCCAAGCAACAACAGCAAACCTAGCGAGGCCTTGGCAAAAATATTGACCGAAAGCTTTGGCTCAGTAGATAGTTTTATAGAACAATTCACCGCTACCGCCACTCAGCAATTTGGTTCGGGTTGGGCATGGTTAGTAAAAAATAAAGATGGCTCATTAGCAATCACCTCCACCAGCGACGCCGTTAACCCGCTAAGCAATGGTCAACAACCCCTGATAACGCTAGATGTATGGGAACATGCCTATTACCTAGACTATCAAAATAAACGCCCCGATTATGTAGCGAACTTTTTCGCTCACTTAATCAACTGGGATTTTATAGAAGAAAATCTTAATGCATGATGCTGCAGTGCTGCATCGCACAAAAAAAGCGCCTAGCTAATCACTAGGCGTTTTTTCGTTATGAGCAAGCAATGCTTTAACCACTGCCACTAGCTGCACTATACAGTGGGCTAGGGAGCACACGGCTCTGCCGCAGCCGATGACACATCATCAGCTGGCACACCGATTTCCAAGCCCGCACGGTGCGCCTTGGCAAGGTACTGAAGCCGTATTTCCGGGTTGGTATCCACCTCGTAAAACATATGGCGAGTGACCTTGTTAATACCGCAATAGCTAAAAGTTCCCATATCTATATTGTTACTGATAGCCGCTCCGTAGCGCCGCTTGCCTTCAAAGGTACGCTCCGACGATCCACAACTACCCAGCACGATCAAATCTTTATTAATCAAGCCGTAGGGGCGCTCAAGCGTCCAGTGATAGGCCCAGCCTTCACTCCAAACACGGTCTATCCAGCCCTTAAGCAGCGCAGGAAAACTCCACCAATAAAAAGGGAACACCAGCGCAATAACATCATTGCGCTCTATACGCGACTGCTCGGCCAGTACATCGTCGGGCAGAGTACCGCCTTCAAATTGCGCCTGGTCCTCAGGCTGAAAGCAGGGGTTAAAACCCTCCGCATGAAGGTCTGCGATCTCGGCTACATGGCCGCCCTCTTCTAGGCCTGCAACAAAATGGTCTAGCAGTGTGCCGGTAAATGAGTCACGGCGTGGATGTGCAAGCACAACTAGCACGTTCATAGTATTACCTCTGCTGGTGAGTTTATTCTATGGGTTATAGGTGGGTGCATAAGGCCTATAACGGCTTTATGCCTACTGATAACGAGCGAAACCATAAAAAGTGACAAATTATTTCTGCAGGGGTTTGGTTAGCGCCAACAAGCTGCGTTTCTCTTTCCTAGAAGCCGAATATATATCTAGAGAGTTTGATCTCCATCACTTCAAAGGTAAACTTGAAAGCCCTAACATAGATTGAGCTATAGGTAGCGGCTTATACTAGCTCATAACTATAGCTCGTCATAAAGTATACTAATACTGATAAAACACCGGCCTTACGCTAACACTTCCGATATAACTTCACGATTTTTCTTTATCAATTTTAAAAAATCATCTGGCGATAGAGGCCTACTATAAAAATATCCCTGACCACGCTGGCAATGATGCTCCTGTAAAAACTCTAGCTGTTCTTGAGTTTCTATTCCTTCAGCCACAACAGTCAAATTCAAATCTAACGCCATTGATAAGATAGCACTAACCAATTTACGACTACCGGTATCTTCAGGTATATGCGTAATAAACGACCTATCCACCTTAATTACATCTATTTCAAATGTATTAAGATAACTTAACGAAGAATACCCTGTACCGAAGTCATCCAATGCAACTTTGACACCCATACTTTTTATTTCATTCAAATTTTTGATTACATTATTACTACTTGTTAAGAATAGAGACTCTGTTATTTCAATTTGAATTCTATTAGGTTCACAGCAATGCATCTCCATACTGGACCTTAGCTCTTCATAAACTCTATTTTCTCGAAATTGCACACTTGAAACATTTATTGCGATGTAACCTAGGTAGCCGCACTCTTTTTGAAAAACTGACAACTGCCTTATTGATTCTGACATCACCCATTTTCCAAGATCACAAATTAATTTCGTCTCTTCAAGAACCGGAATAAAATCATCAGGGGATATCCTTCCCTTTACTGGATGCATCCATCTAACCAAAGCCTCTGCACCCAAAATCTCTTTACTGTCAATATCAAAAATTGGTTGGTACTCCAATATAAACTCTCTGTTTTCTATCGCTGAAATCAATTCCTTTTCAATATTAATCCTTTCCACCAACCTGTCATTCATTATTTTTTTAAAATAACAATAACCATTTTTTCCGTCAGACTTTTTACTGTACATAGCAGTATCAGAATTCATAAGAAGCTCATCACTATTGCAACCATCGTCTGGATATATCGCTATCCCCAATGACGCCGTTATTCTAGACTCCAATTCATCAATAAAAAATGGATACTTCATGGCCTCAACGATTCGATTAGCAACATTGTCAACCACTCCTCGCTCCACCACATCGAGAATCACAACCACAAATTCATCACCACCCAGCCTCGAAGAAATATCTGTTGACCGCAAGCAATTATTGATACGTCCGGACGCCTCGATTAGTAACTTGTCTCCTGATTTATGACCCTGAGTATCATTTATTTTCTTAAAGTCATCCAAGTCAATATAGATAACAGCGATATTACTACCATTAACCCTTGCTTTTTCTACTTCTAAACTGATCTTATCCATTAAGAAGTTTCGATTCGGCAGCTTTGTTAAGTCATCAAAATTAGCCTGCTCCCAGATTTTATTCTCTGCATTTTTTTTACCCGATATGTCAGTTCCTGCAAACAGGTAGCCTGAAACCTCTCCCTCATAGTTAATATGCGGCGTCCCCATAGACGACACCCAGCGGTAGTTATTATTATCAGGGGAAATTCTGAACTCGCACTCAACATGCTCTTCATAATAGTTTTTTCTGGCATTCTTAAACCAAAATAACAACCGAGCTCTATCGCTAGGGTGAATAAACTTATACCAACTATCAAGAATGCAATCATCCTCAATTCCAGAGAGAAGTCCTCTAACTTTATCATTTACGAATGTAACTCGACCCTTTGAATCGGTAATCCAAATTAAAACTGGCGCCTTTTCAGCCATCCCCCTGAAGAGCTCCTCTTTACTTTCAAGTGCCACTAAAGTTTTCCGCTCAACCTCCAAGGAAACCGCACTACTCATCGCCCTTTTAAATTGTAAAGAAATAATTACCCACATACTTAAAAATAAAAATAAGCATAATATCAAAAGAGGATAAGAATCTTTTAACAGCATTTCACTAGGTAAATTAACATTGAAGTATAGAGAACCTAACTCTACACCTAGAGGGGATATAAAAACCGACCCTGTGTAATTATTACTATTATTCTCCCAACCTAAATAAATAAGGCTCGCCCCACGCTTCCACTCGGCCAATACAGACTCATTAATATTGCGCAAATATATCAGCACAGGCCTATCGATGAAATATCCCGGTTCTACATCGAAACCTTCGGGAGTTACAGCAGCCACACCCACAGCATAAATATCATTATTTATTCTTATGTAAGTTATTTTAGACTCAGGCTCAACCCAACCAGTTTGTTTTACCAAATCAATAGTTGGCTTCAGTTGTTCAATAACTCCATCCGGAACTTTATTAAGCTGCACAACACCATTAAGCTCTTGATAAATTGGCTCTAAAGAAAGATCTAACACGATGACTCTTTCAACGCTATACGTCTCAGCCAAATATTTCGAAAAATGTAAACCTATCCACTCTTCATTTTTATTTTCAATGATATTTTCTATTAACCCATCCCACCAAGCATAATCATTGACGGCGACCTTAAGCTTCTTCGAATCTTGAACTATAAGAGACTCCAGAGAAGTCGAAGCTTTTTGAATAGCGATTTCATTTATTTTATGGCCAGCCCATACAACAATCATCACCACAAAAATTATGCTAGAAGCTAAAATAACGAAAGATGTAGCCCCCAATCGCTTGATCAAAATCTCCTGTGAAACTGCCATTTTGTTCATCCCTTGTAAAATATAATCCATTTACATGCCATCCTTGGTATAGGTTTAGGTATGTATTCTCATAATGATGGACTAAGTATAATTGACATTATAACTGTTGTTTTTGTAAGACTATTTAACTATCATTTCTATTGCACAAGCCTTCATAACTATTAACTTTTCAATATTTACACTTTAAATTATCCAATACTAATGGGAATTTGACGCGTCTATTTATAGGGCTATTTATGAGGCTATTTATATATCTATAACAAGACGACTTTGTTAGCGCTATTAATTAAGACATAGGCACTATCATATATACCCTATTATAAGAATACGCCTTTCTGTTGATGTGGGCCGCTAAGTTAACGCATGAAAACACATTTTTATTTTTAATAATCAACCCAAAAACACCTCCATGAATAACTTTGAAAGCCATCAAGATAGCTGTCAAAAACCAGAATATTTGGCCTAAGTAAGGACTTCAGAGTATTCATCGGCAACTCTCTCAAACAAAAATACAACATTAGCCTTCATAGCTAGATTACTATTCGCTGAGCATAAGAGAGAAAGTCGGGGCAGAACGCCCCTGAATTCAGACTTAGCACAACTCCTTTCGGTAGCCGTTCGACCCATTAAGATGGGCACTGGCTTTGCGTCCCCGCGTTTCCACGGGTTTGCCGGTTCGAGGAGCGGATGGCCAAGCCATCTGCCCTATCAACATTGCAATGCCGATAAACCATACTAAAAATCACTACTGTGATTAACGTCACATTAACTTTTATTATTATTCAAGTCAAATAACCTACTTCAAATAGGGGCTTTCACTGGGATTTAGCTACCAACGACTAACTATTGAAAACGCACAAGCTTATTGGTGAGGTATTAATTGTAGTAATTTCGCGCCAAAGGATGCGTCACACCTCTAACATGACATCGACTTACCCATAAATCATCACGTCGTCATTAGACGCTTTTTAAATTCGTAATGTACTTAGAGGAGGGATTTCTTGCTGAGGGTAAAGATATACCAAGGATCAATATCACTGCTACCTAAACAAGTAACCGATATCTGTAGTATAAGAACTGCTTCTTGCTGTGGTTATTTATCTGTATTCGCAGCAAGCCATTGGCTGATCCATTGTAGAGCACGAAGGGAATACAATGAACAACCCTATCTTTATCCCTTGGACATTTACTCTATCTAAGTCTGAATTAAGTTCCATCCAGCGAACACCGGTGATGCATAGGTATTAATTGCTTATTTTTCAACAAGTTAAACAGACAAATGTGTAAATACTACATTTATTGTTACACTTTTAAAATCGGCCAATAAATAGGCACAAGAAGCCCACTCTTTCGATAAATCCAATAGGACTCCTGCTGCACCACACCGAAAACAAAGCATTATTCTTTTTCATTAAAAACGGTAAAAACGTCGTCCAATTTATAGCGGTTACGCTTGTCGTCTTCCAAAATGCCTACCGACGGCAAGCTTTTTAAAATCCGGCGTATCGCATCATTATCCAGCCCATAGTGCGCAGCCTTGATCTTCCGTAGTACCGGCGGTATTTTTCCCTTGAGTATATCCTCAGTTAACTGGGCTACGGCTTGACGCTCTTCCACATTTTCAAGATCGACATCATCAGGTATATCATTCCCAATATGATCATGGCCATTACTCGCCTCACATTTAAAAGCATATGCTAGGCTAATCATTCCCAAGGCACTCACTTCCAACAATAAACTCAGCAAGCCATATCCCACAGCCCTTATTTTGTCTACATTGCTCTGACCTTCTGCCCACTGTTCGTGTCATTTATCTAGCAAGCGCTCATAGTAAGTAACTTGCTGATGGGCCGCCTCTATTGCATCAACATGCTTTAGCTTGATAGATTTAACCTCCATACGCCGATAGCCCAGCTCATTAAGGTGACTGGCCATCGTTTGTAACAACTGAAAACGTTCAGCTTGCGTACTGCGGCTGCCATCCAGATTGCGTTCGCACAGGCTCTTTAATTGATAGTTGAGGTCTTTCACAGACAACTCCTCGTCGAGAAATAAAACGTGTTTATATTCTCGTTAAAGGGGAGTATTTAGTCGTGGAATAACCTTTCAGCCAGGAAAGTAAAAATTCACTACGAACAGGACAAAGAAAGCAGCAGAGCTATTGTCCTGGCGGAAAAAAGGGAAATTCATCTATCAAAAAACTACCTGGATTTTTTTCAACAGCATATCGGGGCCATTTTCCGACCCTATTGGATAGAGAGAACTATTTTAATTGTCTATTCGTTCCGGTCAGGTTTGTTGTCTGTTCTTGAATAGAAATGACTGCTCAGAACAGACAAGATGTCTTTCGAAACAGACATGCGAC
>TARA_R110000868_G_scaffold70799_3_pt1 | contig 13145 bp, 18 predicted proteins | sample TARA_R110000868 | Tara Oceans TARA_R110000868 (sample SAMEA4397489) | marine metagenome | biome: Polar Biome; feature: [SRF] surface water layer (ENVO:00010504); material: water (ENVO:00002006), including particulate matter (ENVO:01000060) such as... | depth 5 m | reverse complement strand
CTCGATATCGTGGCCGTAGTTGGCTATGTGCTCTTCTACATTTTCGCCAAGAGCACGACAAGCATCTTCACAAGCTTTAAAAGACCTTCTCATGTCAATAGTAGAGAAGTTAGCATGACAGCCGGCACCATTCCAGTCTCCTGGCATTGGCTTGGCTTCGTAGTTTATCTCTACGCCGTGGCTTTCGCTTACGCGCTCTAATAGATATCGAGCGATATTCAATTGGTCGCCTGACGCTACTGTCCCAAGGGGTCCAATCTGAAACTCCCACTGACCCGGCATAACCTCTGCATTAACACCGCTGATAGTCAGCCCAGCCATCAAGCAAAGCTGTAGGTGTTCTTCCACTATCTCACGACCGAAAGTGCGACCTTGACCCACTGAGCAGTAATATTTACCTTGTGGCTCTGGGAAGCCTCCTTCTGGGAATCCAAGGGGTCTGCCATTCTTGAAGATTGTGTATTCTTGCTCCAAGCCAAACAATGCTTCTTGTTCGATGTAATTCTCTTCAGCTTGTTGAGCAAAAACCCTAGTGTTGGTTGGATGCGGGACAAGCTCCGAAGTTAAAACTTCACACATAACAAGCACTCCGTCAACACGGAGCGGATCTTCACAAACAAAAACGGGCCGGAGAACACAGTCAGAACTGTCTCCTTCGGCCTGATTTGTAGAAGAGCCATCAAAGTTCCATAATGGAAATTCTTCTGGCCTTTTATCAAAAACTCTCGTTTTACTTCTTAGTAATCGATAGGGGGTTGAACCATCAACCCAAACATATTCTGCTAGCATTTATTCCCCTATTGGCAATGCTCCGTCTTGTTAAAAGCACAAGACCTACAAGACATCCTGTTCTTAATGTATCTTTTATTCTTGATGTTGTATAGCGCTTTTTTCAAAAGCTTTGAAGCATTCTCGGTCTTTCTTGGGCCAGAGGTTACTCTGAAGAACTCAACTCTATTCTTTTTTGATGTCCTCTTGAGTAGAGCGAAGTGCGTCTCAATGTTCTTTGGATCAACGTCCATCTTTTGCGCGAAGAATCGCTTGTAAAGAGTAAGCTGGTAATTCGTCATAGGAGCGCTACGACGCTTGGCATCCCAGCCCCAAGAACAAGATTTCCAGTCAAAGATGTGGACCTTGTCATCGGGAGTAGCTACCACTCCGTCGATGTAGCCCTTGAAGATAATTTCGTCTTCTCCCTCGATGGGCTCCTCCAGAGGGATCTCAGAGCCCAAGACTTCATAGTCTCCAAAATAGTCATCAAGCGCATCTTCAATCTCAGGGAGGATGGCTTTGCCTTGTGAGCGCATTTCCTCAACGAGTTTACTGTCCTGCTCTTCAGGAAGTTCAGAAAGAAAATGCTCAAAGCGTTCGATAAACAATTCATCTTCATCAACCTCTTCTTTCAAAAGCTTTTTCTCGCAAACTTCGTGGATTGCATTACCGAAGGCAGTGAAGGCATTGCCTTTAAAGCCACCGATCTTGTCAATCCGCGTGAGCTTGTGATACCAAGCGCAGTAGTTCCAGTCCTTCAATGCCGAGAACGAAATGTGAGGCATAGTAATCTCCTATGCCTCTAACATAACACCACCAAAGCTATCCGTCAAGCCTCGTTCATTGTGTGAAGCACAACAAGTTTGTTGTAGACTTCTGGTGAGACCTTTTTCAGGTAGCCGTGGCTATCTGGGTGGAGGTAGAACTCTGTGAATGCGGTAGCGAAATATTCTCTAAGACTTGTCGCCGCATAAGGTGTAACGAAAACACCTTTTAAAACCTCTCCAAGCTTGTCGTAACCAATGTCTTGGTGTAGAAACTCATCAAACTCTTGATCATATTCAGTGTCCATAAACATTTCTCGGGGTGCCTTGAAACCCATCTTCCACAAGATGTTATAGAGATGCTCTCTTTTTCTCAAAAACTCATTTCTTAGCTTCGCGTCTCCATAGATAATGTGCCCGTGAACCATCTCAAGAGAGTGGGCAGTTTCGTGAACAAGATCATCCAGAAGGTCTTCATTATCGTTTTGAGCGTTTGAGACATGCAGAGTTCCGTCTTTATAAAAAGCATTTATGCCCCTATCTTCAAACTCATCAAAATGTCCGACTATAATCATTTCTACTTCGTCCCTTATATGTTCTGGAAGCAGGGATTCAAACTTTGACACTACCGAATCCATATCAACTTTATCATTGATTAGGGGATCTTTGGAATAGACCTGAACACCTGCGGGGGTGTAAAAATCAGACTTCTCTTGGAGCATCTGCTGGCGTTTCTGAATGTAATCTAGTAGCATCGTCTAATCCTTGTTGGTAGCCTCTAACCCAATTCTCTTCTGCCATAATCATAACGAACTCTGGGAACTCGTGGCCGAGAGCATCGACAATCATTCTAACTGTGACTTCAAACTCGCCATCGTCTTTATCAGTCGCAAACTTATTGCCGACATAATTGACGAGCATTTCTTTTAACGGGTTCTCGGCAGCAACAATTACTCCCGCTAATTCATTTTCTGTATTCATACTTTCTCCGTGTTCCTAATAGATAGTCAGATAGTGGGTGAACTACACACCAGTTCTTGTCTTGGTCCTTACCCATGTGATGGTCATAATGCCATCTAAGGTATTTGTAGCACCAATCAGGGTTCTTGTGTGCGTAGTTGTGAACCACTAAATAAATCATAGCATGGATGAACATGCCTGTGTAAAACAAGGGAGAAATAAATAGTGTTGGAGATGCTAGTAGGCACAAGAACAACACTCCAATTATTTCTCTTGCTGAAACCCTGTCATCCAAGAATTTGTTTTTTCTTGCTGATCTATGATGGACGCCCCAATGAAATGAGAAAAGAGATGCTTTCTTCTTGCCGAGATCATGTAGAAAGAATTTGTGAACAATCCATTCTATCAAGTTCCCAAGAAACAATCCGAAAGCAATCTCTACCATCTACAACACCTTAGAAGCTAATGTGGCTACCTCGGAACGCTCACCCTTTGTGAATGTAACGTGTCCAGCAAGCGGATAGAACTTAAATTTCTCAACACAATGAGCAAGACCATTAGAGGTCTCGTTTACATAGACATTGTCAATCTGCTCGATGTCGCCTGTAAGCACGATCTTTGTTCCTTCGCCTACGCGAGTCATGATTGTCTTTATTTCATGTGCGGTCAGGTTCTGTGCTTCGTCAATAATGATAAAAGCATTTGCTATTGAGCGACCACGAATGTAGGTCAATGCCTCTATTTCAATCTTGCCCTTTTCCATATACATTTGTAAGGTTTTCTTGTCCCCTCCGACCAAAAATTGGAGGTTATCTTGAATGGGCATCAACCAAGGGAGCATTTTCTCTTCCATAGTTCCGGGTAAGAAACCAATGTCTTTGCCTAATGGTTGAACTGGACGGGAGACAATCATTCGATCGTAGTGATTCTCTCTTAACCCAATCGTCTGTTGTAGCCCTGCTGCAATAGCACATAGGGTCTTGCCAGAGCCGGCACGACCGACAAGTGAGACTACTTTTACGGCAGGATCCATAAGAAGGTCAATTCCGAACGCCTGCTCCTTGTTTCTTGAAGAAATTTTCCAATCGGGTATCGTTGAATGGATAATTTTTTTTAAGGGCTGGAAGTAGTTATAGAAGCGGGCTATGCTCGTCTTCTTCTCGTTAGCATTGGACATTAATAAGACATATTGATTTGGGTGCCACTCCTCTTTGGTCTCGTCTTCTTTAATGTAAATTTCTTCGCCAGCATAGAACTGATCTATCACTTGGTCTTCTACAAGATGGACGATTAAGCCAGAGTAAAGTTCATCAGAGGAAGTTACGACCTTTTCTGTTGTGTAGTCCTCGGCAGGCAGACCGACAGAATCACAGATGACACGCATGTTGATGTCGCGGGAGACAACACAAGTCTTCCTCGTTGATTCTTCTCGGACAGCCATAGCAGTTGCTATAATCATGTGATCTGGGATATTCAGATCGAGATCAGAAGGGAAGATCACATTCTTCAACACTTCATAGGAGATTACCTTTAAAACCCCTTTGCCCTTATCTAGTCTCACGCCTTTCTGTAAATTGCCTTTAGTTCTCAATTCATCAAGCGTGCGGATAATTCTACGTGCGTTGATTCCTACTGAATCTTGGCGCTTCTTGTGCTTATCAATTTCCTCTAGCACTTTAAGAGGGACATAAATGTCGTGATTATCAAACTTGTAGAGTGCGTCGGCATCTGTGAGATAGACGCTCGTGTCAAGAATGTAGTTTTTCTTAGCCATCAAAACTCCTGTGACTACTTTAAATAGTAAGCCCGCCTAATTGGCGGGCTTTATCAGGCTATCATTGTTTCCCTATGTCTGTTAAACGAATCACAAAAGTTTTTTTGCTTCTTGAATTGTCTCACTGCTTCATAAAGCATAATGTTGGCTGCTTGCGCTGTGTTTAAGCAGTAACCAACACCGGGCATCTCAATGTAAACCGGATCGCTATTGACAATCAATTGTTGTGGGACTCCAGTGGTTTCGTTGCCAACAATAACACTAGTTCGTCTATTGAGGTCAAAATCATAATCTTCAAGATTGTCAGCGGTGCTAGTTAACTCTGCTGAGACTAATTTTATTCCTTGTTCTCGGCAATCCTTCAAAAAGTCTTCAGGGTTTTTAAATTGCCTCAACTCAACATAATCCAAAAGAGAGCCAGATAATTTCCTCAATTCTCTTCTATCTGGAATGCACCCTATTACATTGACGCATTCTGCGCCGAAGCAGGCGGCAGAACGAATAATGTAGCCTAGGTTTTCATCACAATGAAAATTGATTGTCGTGATGCTTATTGGAAAACTATCAGCATTTTTCATTTTTTCATTGTAGCGTTGTTTTCTTGTTTTATTTCTCAAAGTAACTCCAAATGAAAATGGTGGAGAATAGGGGGCTCGAACCCCTGACCCCCAGAATGCCATTCTGGTGCTCTCCCAACTGAGCTAATTCCCCGTTATTTTAAATGGTGCCGGCAGAGAGATTCGAACTCCCGGCCCCCTGTTTACAAAACAGAAGCTCTACCAACTGAGCTATACCGGCGTGGTCGGTTTTTATTCTAGAATAAGGATAACCGAAAACCTCTGCCTGCGTGTGGTTCGGCAGCCACCCATCGTTATTACCGACGATGCAGCGGTTACCAAAGATAGTTTTCCCAAACTTCTTCAGAATGCCTTTTAAACCTGAAAGAAATATTCTTTGGTTTTACTGGCTCTTTAAGTAGTTCCATCTCTGCTTCTTCGGGTGTTCTATTGCCCTTTCTCTGGTTACATTTTCTACAAGAGGCGACCAAATTGTCCCACTCGTTCTTGCCACCACGAGATTTAGGAAAGACATGATCTATAGTCAGTTCAGCAATCTGAAATTTTACGGCACAATATTGACAAGTGTTTTCGTCTCGTGCGCAAATGTTCTTTCTACTAGCGCTAAACCCAGAGAAAACATATTTTACAATCGTGTTAACTACAATTACTGCTGGTAGCTTGAAAGAGCTAGAGACTGAATTTATTGTTACATCGTGCTCTTCTATCGCTTTCGCTTTTCCGACTATGCACATCACCAAGGCGTCAATTGCCTCAATGACAGCTAGCGGTCGATAAGAGGCATCCAGTTTTAAAGCCATTACATTCTGGTTTTGCATTAAATGCCCTCCTGTTTATTATAACTAGGCGGAACATTCACGTCAAGTCATCTTCCCGAATGTTTTGTTTCCGCTCTAACCGGCGTTTTATTTTTTACTCTCTTGACTAACTCTGACGATGAGTCTCTCTTTTCATCTCCCCCAACAGACCAAAGCATCTTCACACCCAATTCTTCACAAACCTGCTGTTCTGGGGTGTTCGTGCGACCCCTGTCACCTCCATTTGCGAAGTAAGTCGGATTATGACGCCGAATAGCGTCGCACACAGTGCCGTCAGAGTCATCAACTGAATCTACGATTATAACCCCTTTAACAGCATTTAAGATCTCTGCCCTTTGCTCGAAGTCCATAAAAACAAAACCTTTTTTTCTAAAGAGCCACTGATCAGAGTTGGCGATCACAATTACATCACCCGTTTTAGATGCCTCTAAAATCATCCTTATGTGTCCCGCGTGAACAGGATCGAAGCCACCAGAAACCATGACTGTGGTCTTTTGCTTCTCATCGAACATTTTGTTATGAACCGTCATCTAACTCTCCTATTAATTTGTGTAAATGGATGTCTATAATCTCAATTGTTTCTTCTGGACCAGATGTCTCAAATGCCCTTTCCTGAGCATTTAAAAATTCAAAAATCTCATGATCATTTCCCGTAGGGGCACATCTGTCACCCACAAAGAAGCAATCCCACTGATCTTCTGGGAAGTGCTTAAGTGCATAAGTCTTATCCCACCCTTTCGGATAGATATCAAAAGAGGTGTCGCCACCAAATTTTATTGTGACATCTTCTATGTCAGCGTTATTCAGCATCTTCTGGAACATAAATAAGAACTCTCTTCTTATGCCATGAATTTTATCCATCGCCTCAAATTGTTGGCGCTCTCCGTGATTTGCATTTCTTCCGATTGGAGACCAATTTATCATTGTTCCTCTGTTCTGGAAGTGGTGTCCCGTGAAGGGAATGTCGTAATTTCTTTCCGCCAGCCTTGCTTGTAAGACTATAATCGTCTTCATTACAACCTGAAACTTTTCAAACCCAAGCTTGTGCCACATAGAGTTTTTGTGAATCTCTATAAAATGGCCTGGGGCCTCTGGATTCGGAATGTAATATTCGGTTCCATTGCACGGTAAGACATGGCAATTGAGGCTCAACTCTTGATCAGCGAGCAAAGGCCATAATTGCTCTTTTATGTAGTCAAGGCCAGAGCCGGTAAGGAGACCAATCTCTGTGTTAAAAGAGAGTTCTCGGAGGGCATCTAGCATTTCCTTATCTATTCTACGGCGCGACTCTGTCAGGGTCCCATCTACATCAAAAAGGCAGATTGAATTTTTTAAGTTTTGCATTTGTTGTCTCGGGGGGTTTTACACCTGATGCTAACACAACTTGACAAATGTGTTCAACTCTTTCTATGTGTTCAAACGCTTCCCAAGGATTCTTCCCAACAGCAACTACTCCGTGATTCTTTTGACCAACAATGTCAAATTCTCTTACCCCTCTTTTAATACCAAGATTGGTAGATGTATGCACCGCTAACTCATTTGACAAGGCATTCCAAGCAGCAACATTGGGTCCCACCAAAGTGTAACGGTAGACCTCTGGGAATGGCTTTATCATCTCTGGTAGTTCCCAGCCAGCATACATCGCAGCAACAATATTAGGCGGGTGAAGGTGAACTGTTGCTAGCGTTGTAGACGAATCTTTTAAAATAAGGTAGTGCATCTCCCATTCACCAGTAACATTTAGATTCATTTTGTTGTGAAAAGTTGTTTTCTCTCCAAGCCCCACTTTACAAATCATTTCTGGACAAATTAAAGTCTTCCTAACTCCTGAAGGTGTCATATGTATTGTGTCAGAGTCTTTGATTCTGACAGCACAGTTTCCATCGCGAGTAGTAATCCAATTGCGTTTGTATGCCTCTCGCATAACATCGCCCATAGCTGTAATCATTTTTATTCCACCAGAGAATCGTAACCAATCTTAATAGCTGCACCCTCTTGGATTTCGAATTCAAGATATACAGTGTTAGTGGAGTCTAAATAGTACCAGTTGTCTTCTTTTGTGCCATTTTGATAGACAACAATAGAATCCTCTATTGGGCGCTTCGATAGTTGTAGATGAGTTATTTGAGACATCAAGAAGCTGCTATCGGCCAAAGCCAATTGCCAATCCCCACAAAAATCAATCGCTCTCTTATTAAAATATTGAGAAAGTTGATCAAATTTATGCCCGATGTTCATTGCGCCTGTCGAACAGTGAGGACTATTTTCGACCATTGCGATCGTCAAGACATCGTAATCTACCGAATCGTGGTATTCATCCAGCCATTCTTTAAAAATGTTTACTGGAATTGGGCTTTGTTCATCTTCATCAGATATATAAATGTATAGCTTCGGGACACCTGACCTTAAAAACAAAAGCCCTTCTTCGCTAACTGAGGCAAACTGATAATGGCTTCTGAAGCCCTCTTCAAAATCGTCATTTGAAAGCAGAGAGGTGCCTAGTAAGAAATCTATTGAACTGGTCTCAGTGTCGTAAGGTCCTACAAAATAAATTTCACCAGAAAGAGAACTGTTTATTATAGCCATCTGGTAATCGTAAGTCAGGGTCTCAATATCGTCTCTCAAGATATCCATCCCAGAGGCGACCTTTTCGTAATCGTGAAACATTGAACAAGATGTGTCTAAGACAACCAAAACATCCAAGCTCTCAGGCTTGGATGGCTGCACATAATAGTCTATGATGACTTCGGTTTGTGGCGCTGTGTCTACCGGCTCTACTTCTATTTCTATCACATCTGTTGGTGTAACAATGAACTCGCTACCGCAAGAGAACAAAAACAAAAATAGTAAACTAATAATCTTGGTCATAACAATCACACGGGTCGCACCCACAAACTGGACACGAATCAGAGTAAATAGTCAATAGAGTTAAGATTTTCTTTATTTTGGTTGAAATAGGGGGGGGCAGTGAGGGTGGGATTCGAACCCACGGTAGGGGATTGCCCTACACCGGTTTTCTAGACCGGCTCCTTAAACCACTCGGACACCTCACTTTGTAACTCGGTGTGGATCTCTTGCTCACCACAGCTAACCTACATTTTTATTTTCGGATTTATTAATCCGTCAGGTCATGATAGGTATGGACGCTGGCACCATAGCTCCCCGCCGAGTCGTCGGGGCAGAACATTTTTATTTATAATTTGTTGATTGTATTAATTAGATCGTCTTTATCAAAAAACGAAATTTTATCTATCCTATACCAATCAGAATACTTGTCGTATCCTCTTAATTCTATCACACGCCGTCGGTCTTGCTCAAAAGCTTCATCATTAATCCAAGCTACCTTAACAAAAGACCAGTTATTTTCAGTCTTTTCTTCTGTCACTTTACCAATGCGTAGGTTGTGATTTCCTGACTTTGTCCAGACACTTTTACCAATCATTTTCCCTCCAGTTTAAATATCTTCTATTGTAGAATATTTTGGTATTGCTACTCTACCTAAATCTATTATAACTGGTTCTTGCCCTCTTTGCAAAACATTTGATGCTTTTAAGTCTGTAAAGTCGGTGCCTTGATTCTTCAAAAATGTAAGACCAGAGGCTATCTTATCAATGTAGGACTTTATTTGTTTTGGGTCCAAGCCTTTTGTTGTCTTACCATCATTGGCTATCACATCTATTTTTTTATCTAGTTTCGCGTCATTGCCGAAACCACGCCATTGGTGAAATCCCTTTTCTCCCATTCTAACTGAAGCATAGAGGGAGCCCATAGCATATTGAATCTCTGGGATTGGTTGATCGAGTAGTTCTGTAATTATTGCGTACTTTGGTCTACCTCTACCCGGCAGCCTTCCAACTTTGTAAACCTTGTAAACATTTGGGTGGTCTTGTCCTGAGTTGATCAGATTAGCTGTGCTGTGGGCCTCTGAACCATCGTTGGTTATTTTTAAGACAACCTCACCAAAGTCTTTGCTATTAATCTTATAAGCGCTTCCCATAGAAGCTGAGCCAAGATGCTTAATGGAGCTTCTGTCAGTTACCCCAGCCCACTCAAAAACTTTATCTAAGACCTCGTCATTGATTTCCTGAGAGATTCCTATTGAAAGCTCTTCAATCAGGAACTTTCTGAAGTTTTCAATTATTAATTTCATTTTTTAAGTGTGTTCTCAATTAAATCAATAAATTGATCCATTGATTCAATAACTTCAATAGGGATTGAAGACTGGTTTCCATAAATTTTACCTAATTCATCTCCTATTAAACCTTCTAATTTTACAATTTTTTGAACATCTTCTTCTGAAGTCTTGGGTTCTTGAGGAAATTGAATTACCTCGCCTTCCATAAGTTTTCTGAAGTTTTCAATTATTAATTTCATCAAAGAACTCCTGTAAGTTGTACTCTCTAACTAGTGAGTGTAGGGTTTCATAGTCAGTTCCAAGAAACCTAGCAGCATCCATTTTAGAGTTAGTAGCACTGATAGCAAACTTTATGATTGCTTCTTTAACTAGTCTATTGGTGTTAGATAAGAGATTGAAAGCATAAAGCTTATTATTTATGTGTTTTGCTGAGAGTTCTAATTTAACAGCAATCAAATCTTCTAAAGATATACTATCAATGAAAGTAAGGTTACTCTCATTTATGATATTATTATTTAATAATTTATTAATTATACTCTTATATCTATACTTTGATCTTCTATTCTTCTTCATAGATGTAATTTAACACAAGATCTCAATCTGTCAACTACATTTCTAGATCTATTGTGCTCTCAGTTCCTTCTTCCCCACCAATAGGGTCTTCTTTCGCAATGTCATAAGCTTGGTTTGTGGGTTCCTCAACTTCTGGCTGAATTTCGGACTCAAACTTATCAAAATATAACTTTAGGTTGGCAATCAAGTAGTCAAAGAAAATTTCTTGATCTTCGGCATTGCTGAGTAGGTCGTAAGCATCAATGATTGAAGATTCTACTTTTTTGAAAGTTGTGTACGCCATGTTGCGTCCTGTGGTATCTTTACCTTGGATGCCAAATGAATCTCTTGGATCTTCTTCTACTTCTTTCTCTTTATCTTCAGGATTAATGTCAATAAACATCTCATCTTCACTATCATCACCAATTTGAACATCCACTTCTTCTTCTAGTTCTTGTTCTTCACTACCAGCATCGTTATTGAGTTCAACAGGTGTCAAGGTGTTAGTAGTAGCTTGGATGATGTGAGAACGATAAGAATCTCTTTGTTCTTCAGATGTTGTAAGTAACTTATAGTCGTCTTCAATAACTGGAATTATCTTTTTTAGAAGATCTTCTAGAACATTGATTCCAGTAGACTTGTGCGGTGCCGGATCATTGTCAGGAGTAGAGCCTTCTTTAAGTTCAAACTTTACGAACTCTCTAATGATCTGACGTAGTTGTTGCTCCTCAGATAAATTGTTCTTATTTTTCTTCTTGACAAGGGAGATCAAATCTCTTACATTCTCTCTGAGCAAACCTTCTGGACTTTTCATTTTATGACACCTTTCTTACTAAATAGTTTTAAAACTTCTTTGTACAACTCTGGTTCGTTGTACTCCTTTTTATTGTTTCTTTTTTTGGTCCCCATTGGGGCGCCATATCCAGCGACGGCACCGACACCAGACATTTCTTCCAAAGGCCCATCAAGTTCTAAGATAGAGCGAACCTGTGCTGTCTTGCCGGGTCCAAAAAACTCATCTGCGTCTTCTCCCCTTAAAAGCTTTTCGCGGGCGTCAGTAGCGCTGAATGGACTGCCATCGGACATATTAAGTGGCATAACCGAGGTCTCTTCTGGGGGAATCAAGGTTACTCCTGGCTTCACATATTTAGAAGCACCAGACCAACGACGAGAATCATTTCCTTTAGAACTAGAACCAAGGATAATGTTAGAGCCTTCTCGCAGGGGGCCATCTTCACCAATATGGTCATATGTAGCACCAATAGGCGAAGGTTTAGGTGAAATCTCAACAATTACATTAGAGAGTCCCTGGTCTTCAAGCAACATCTCCCAAATAGCTTTAGCGTTTTCTGCTGTAATTGTTTTGTCGCCAACCTTACGATTTGCTTTGAGAGGAGAAGAAACAAGAACGACCACCTGTCTGGCTTTGCCGCTGTATTCCTTAACCATACTCAGATGTCCTAAGTGTGGGGGCTTGAACGCTCCCGGCACAATAGCGATATCTGCGATGTGGCCATCCTCAAGCTCAATCATCAACTCTTCTAACTGGTCATGTAGTTCCGACATTTATAGTCCCTCCGTTGGGATAGCATAGCACATAAATGCCCGCCTGTGAAGCCTAAAGGTCGAAATCTTCCTCTAAAATCAAGACCTTGTTGCTGAGAACTCTATTTTTGTGTTCAAGTTCTTTCGCTTTAAGTTTTGCTTCAAAAAGAATTTTTGTGATAGAGTCAAGTCTGTCTTGCTCTATAATGTTTCTTGCCTTGATGCTCTTGACTTCGGAACGAACTTCTTCAATAAGAGTTTCTAGATCTTCTTCTATTTCAACCCCACCGATCCAATCGTCCCACGCAGACATTTCAGCGACCTCTCTTAGCAGCTTCTTTGACTAGCTTACGAATTAGGTTGCGAATCTTGGCTTCGTCCATCTTGCCTTTCTTGTCGGCAGCAGCGTCTTTCATTGACTCTTCTTTGTCGCCGTCTTTATCAAGATCGAGGAAATCTGGCTTTCCGCCTTCTTCAAGCTCTTCTTGATCTTCTCCTTCGCTCATCCCGCGCCTGCGGCTGTCGGGCTCCATGCCCTCACGATCGCGACCTCTTCCTCGGCGCTCATCAAGCTCTTCTTCATCTCTCTTGGCGGCGTGACTTCCGTGCATCTCTTCTAAAGAGGCATTGGTGACCTGGATGTCTTCAAATGCGACATTCTCCATTATGGTGCCGTCGGCAAACTTCATATCATAGTGAGTAACGCGACCAAGCTCATTGTTGTAGTTGTGCTGGACTGCTTCTGCTAATTCGACTGAACCATTGCGATCTACTCCACCGTGGTGGACACAATAGTGGTTTGGTGCGAAAGCACCCTCATCAAGGTCCTCGGCTGCTTCTTCAACCATTTCTTCTTCGACGGCTTCTTCAACAACCTCTTCTTCGGCTGCCTCTTCATCCTGAGACTCAGTAAGGAGATTAAAACTAAACCCCCATTTCTCAGTTAACAGAGTGCTTAACTCGTTGTCTTTCCAATTTTTTAATGACATTTTGTTTTTTGCTCCTTTTTGCAAAGATTCATTGTAAATAGTGCCTTTTATAGAGTCTTCCCAATCTCGGAAACATAAATTTCCTTCTTCGTAGGCTTGACGTTCCATTTCACGCAAGTGTTCATCGTTCTGGGCATAGCCTTCACCCATTTCTCCAACGTGGTCAAACTGCCCATTACAATTTTGTGTGTGGTGGACAAGCTCATGCGATAACGAACGCATAATGTCCTTTGGGTGTCTACCATCAATGTAGAGAGTA
>TARA_R110000868_G_scaffold208499_1_pt1 | contig 13168 bp, 14 predicted proteins | sample TARA_R110000868 | Tara Oceans TARA_R110000868 (sample SAMEA4397489) | marine metagenome | biome: Polar Biome; feature: [SRF] surface water layer (ENVO:00010504); material: water (ENVO:00002006), including particulate matter (ENVO:01000060) such as... | depth 5 m | reverse complement strand
GTAAAGCACAGCGTGGAGTTGTTGTTGCTGCTATGAAGTCAGCAGTTGACACAAGCAGCGAGATCCGTGACGAAGAGCGCAGAAACTTTAACTTAATTGCTTGCCCAGGATATCCTGAGCTAATGAGCAACTTGGTTAACTTAAACATTGACCGTGGTGTCACAGCGTTCGTAGTTGGTGATACACCATTACGTCTAGCAAGCGATGCAACAAGTTTAACAACTTGGGGTACAAATGCTAACTTAGTCACAGACAACGGTGACGACGGCGTAGTGACCTACGATGAGTTCTTAGCTTGCTACTATCCAAACGGATTTACCACAGATTTGAGCGGCGCAGGCGCAGTTGTTCCGGCATCACACATGATGTTGAAAACTATTGCACTAAGCGACAACGTTTCTTATCCATGGTTTGCTCCAGCAGGAACACGACGCGGCGGCATTTCTAACGCTACAGCAGTTGGTTATATCGACGCATTAAGTGGAGAATTCCAAACAGTTGCACTAAATGAAGGTCAACGTGATACATTGTATGACTTGAAAATTAACCCAATTCCATTCTTTAACGGTGTTGGATTAGTTGCATACGGTCAGAAGACTCGTGCAAGAAACGCTAGTGCATTAGATCGCATTAACGTAGCACGTTTAGTAGTGTATCTACGTAGCCAACTAAACAGACTGGCTCGTCCGTACATCTTTGAACCAAACGATAAGATTACACGTGATGAAATCAAACAAGCTGTTGAGAGCTTACTACTTGAATTGGTAGGGTTAAGAGCACTTTATGACTTTGCGGTTGTTTGTGATGAGAGCAACAATACTGCTTCACGTATTGATCGCAACGAACTATATGTAGATATTGCGATTGAACCAGTGAAAGCAGTTGAATTCATCTACATTCCATTGCGTGTCAAGAACACAGGAGAAATTTAAAAATGGCAATTACATCACTAAACAACTTTGGTATTCCAACAACTAACGCGGCAGGTAGCACCCAGGTGCTGCTTATGCCTAAGTTAAAGTATCGCTTCCGCGTTACATTGTTGGGATTTGGCGTTGCCGCAGCAACTGAACTAACCAAGCAGGTCCAAGAAGTGACTAGACCAAAAGTATCATTTGAAGAAATGACACTAGACGTTTATAACTCAAAGGTAAAACTTGCTGGTAAGTACACCCTAGAAAATATCACGCTAACATTGCGTGATGACGCTAGTGGACAAGTTCAGAAACTAGTCGGACAACAAATCCAGAAGCAATACGACTTTATGGAACAAGCGTCTGCTCGTTCGGGTATTGACTATAAGTTTACAACACGTATCGAAGTGTTAGACGGTGGTAATGGTACACTAACACCAGAATCACTAGAAACATTTGAACTATATGGTTGCTTTATCCAAAACGCAGACTACGGCGATGCTAACTACGCTACTAACGAGCACATGACTGTTGCGTTAACACTAGCCTACGATAACTTGGTACAGTTTGCCGCAGGTGCAGCAGCTACAAGCCCAATCGGTGGTATTGGTGCAGCAGTTGGTCGTTCTTTAGGCGAAGCAGTAACTGGCGCAGCTACAAACCAAGGCTAATTAAACCCTTAACAGAAAGAACCCGATTTGTTCGGGTTTTTTTTGTGACATAAATATTAGTATGGCAAACTATTTCACAAGATTCCTTACCGGAGCTGCAGAAGGGCTATCAAACCCTAAAGGACAGCAAGCTAACTGGCAACACGCTACTCGTCTATTCATTGACGATACTATGCGTCTTGCTCCACGATCTAAGTTTTTATTCTATGTTCGTTTTGAGATGAACAAGGATGTAATTAAAGCACCAGCGTTTAATAATAAACACTCTGAAGAAGTTGGACTATTAGTAAAGACTGCCGAATTGCCTAAGTATAGTTTTGATACTGTGACTAAAAATCAGTACAACAGAAAGAAAATTGTTTATAAACAGATTAACTACGATCCAGTGAATCTTACAATGCACGACGACAGCGGCGGCGTTGTAAATGCAATGTGGGCACTGTACTACGGATACTATATTGCTGATAGACATTTACCGTCAACGGCTTACGAATCAAACCACTTTAGACCAGTTAAGACGTCAAAGGATCTTTTTAGATACGGTATGGACCACGATATTACATCGTCGTTTTTTAATTCAGTCACAATATATACTATGAGTCGCAAACGATTCTTAGGATATACATTGATAAATCCTAAGATTAAAAGTTGGGCGCACAGTCAAGGCGATTATGCTACTTCGGAATTTATGGAAAGCCAGATGCAATTAGAATACGAAGCAGTTAAGTATTCAACGGGCGATGTTAAGTACGGTACTCCTAAGGGCTTTGCAACACTACATTACGACAGTGTTCCTAGTCCTATAACCGTCGCAGGTGGCGGCGTTAGTGCCCTGTTAGGTGATGGCGGCGTATTGGATGGACTTGAAACAATATTTGGCGAGATCGGATCAGGCGCAGCATTTGATAGCCCCGCTGGATTTTTAAGTACAGCAATTAAAACTATCAACACATATAAAAATGCAAAGAATTTAACCAACGGACAGTTAAAGTCAGAGGCTATCAACATCTTAACTAACCCTGCTGTATATTCAGGTATTGCTTCGACAGTAAGTGGAGTAGTAGGCGCAGTATTTCCGAAGAGTACGTCCACTCCACTGGCTACACAAGCAGTTCAGAAAAATTTATTAGGACCTAACTAATGGCAACAAACTTACCTTCACAAACTATCGAGGATAGTGCCGCTGGTACAAAACTGTTCTTTGACAAATACGGAGAAGAACCGCAAGAATTTGGTGCAAATGCAGTGACCTTAGCAGTTTCGTTTTTTCAACGAAGAGGTTTTGATCAAGATGCGGCAGAAACAGTTGCTATGACATTATTACGTCAAGCAAAGATAGACGGTACTGCAATATCAACAATTATTGAATCGCTAGGACAATTTAAGACCATTGAGCTAAGTCAGTTAGTTGGTGAAATACTAAACAATAACAGGGTTGCTACTTCTTTATTAGGATTTCGTACTAGTGATGTAAAACCTAATCAAATAAGAAATATTTCAGCATAATGCCAAAATTTGCACAAGGACGTTTTGAAGTAAAGAATACCGACAAGTATGTTGGAAAGAAAAGTCCCATGGCTCGCAGTAGTTGGGAGTTTGTTTTTATGAAAATGCTCGACGAACATCCCGGAGTTGAAAAGTGGGCCAGCGAAAGCGTACAGATCCCTTACAGAGATCCGCTCACTGGTAAACATACAATATACGTCCCAGACTTTTTTATCGTATACAACGACAAGAACGGCAGTAAACATGCAGAGTTAGTAGAAGTAAAGCCAGCTAGTCAAACATTTATTGAACAAGTAGGAAAAAGTCAGTATAACCAACAGCAATATGTTAAAAATATGGCAAAGTGGGAAGCTGCTAATGCATGGTGTAAACAGCAAGGCATTAAGTTTAGAATTATAAACGAAAACGATATTTTCCACCAAGGTACAAAACGTAGATAAGTATTATAATGACAAAGAAATTAGAAGAATTATTCAATTTAGATTCTGAAGAAGCTGAGCCAATTGTGGAACAGGCTGTACCTGCGCCTATACATGATGAAGTGCAGAGTCTTAATGATAGCTATCGTGCGGTGGCAGAAATCACAAGAAGTTTACCGCAGATAAAAGAATTAGATGCATTAGACGATAAAGAACTAGATGAACTCTCAAGCAAAGCAGAAAAAGCCTATGACGAGTTAATGGATCTAGGAATGAACGTAGAAGTTCGATATGCTGGCCGTATTTTTGAAGTAGCAAGCTCTATGATGGGCAATGCTATTACTGCTAAGACTGCTAAGATTGACAAAAGATTAAAAGCAGTTGATCTACAGCTGAAAAAGCTAAAAATTGAAAAAGATTCAGGTGATGACCCAAATGATGTAATCAACGGGCAAGGTTATGTTATTACTGATCGCAATGAGCTCCTGAAAAAATTAAGCGGAAAAGAATAAATACTATACCATGAAATCATTTAAAGAATATCTTACAGAAAACAAAAAAGTCTACAGCTTTAAGATCAAAGTAGCTGGCGAGCTTCCTGACAAGTTTCAGGAAACGTTAAAAACTAGTCTCGATCGTTGCAAAGTGATGACATTTGAAAAAATAGCAACTACTCCAATCCAGAAACTTCCAATGGATTTTCCCGGACATGAAAATGTAGAAGTTAGCATATTTGAAGTAATTTGCGAATATCCAATTACTCCTCCAGAGGTTGCAGTACATGTAAAATCCTCAGGGATTCCAGAAAGTCGTTTCCGTGTACGCGGTAGTGGCGAACCATCTGAAGTTGATCAAGCGTTAATGGATTCCACTGAAAGTGCAGATCCAATGGCAGATGCAAAAGTCAAACACAAAGATTACTTTGGTGATGATTTTAACAAAGGTTTCTTAAAAGATTTAGAGAAAACGGCCAAGGCACGTAAGAAAGAAAACGGCCAAGGTGAATATAAACTGCCCAAGGGCAAACAAGACAAAGCTGGTGCTAAAAGCGCCTTAGGGAGTTAATACAATGGATTTTAATAAATTAATGCAAACTATGCGTGACTTGGATCAACCATCAGTTGAATCGCAAGTTGCAGAACAGCCAATTATCGCTGATGAATGCGGTGATATGGGACCAATGGGCGGAATGCCGCCATCGATGGGCAAGCCAGACACGCCTCCACCGAGTATGAGTGTTAACTTAAATGCTCAAGGTTTAGAAAATATTGAACAGATTATGAAGTTGATGACCAGAGTCAATCCTGACATGCTTACTCCAAAGTCGCCGATGCCAATGCCGATGCCTGCAATGAGCATTGCACCTATGATGGGTCCTAAACCAATTAACAAGTTGATTCCGGATTTTGATAACGACAACAATGATATGCCAGGCGGCGAAATGGACATGGATAGTGATTACAATGACGACGGTAAACTTGACCGCCACGAAAAAGATCATGCAGGCGAAAAGGGCCTCTTGAAATCACTCGACCGTGACGGCGATGACGACCACGATATGGGCGATCACGAAGTTGAAAAAGACGACGAAGAAGAGAAAGAAGAAGCATTTGGCAATTCTGCAATGGGCGACGAAGGCGAAGATTATCAAGGATTAGATGCAGTTATTCCAACAGGCAACGACATTCATAGCAAAGGTAAAGAAGCTCCGAAAGTAAACGGAGGAGGTAATCCTTTTGCAAGAATGGAAGGCACTGAATTACGTGCTGCAATTAAAGCTGAATTAGCACAGCGTTTAGCAGAAGCTAAAGCAAAGTAAATTTACAGTAAAAACCAAATAGGGCCTCCGGGTCCTATTTTTATGAGTAAATAATAGTATGGCAAAATCATTAGACGGCAACCTTGTTAAGAAAGCTCATGCACAAGTTAAGTATACCCTTGAAGAAGTAGAACACTTAGAAAAGTGTATGGATCCAGTCACTGGGCCGTTATACTTTGCGAGAAACTTTATCATGATACAACACCCTACACGGGGTAGTATTCCTTTTGAACCTTACGAATATCAAGTAAGACTGATACAAGCATTTCTTGAGAACAAACAATGTATTGCTATGTTGCCAAGACAAATGGGTAAAACAACATGTGCTGTTGCTTATTTGTTATGGTATACAATGTTTATTCCTGACAGCCAAGTGCTTATCGCTGCACACAAATATGAAGGTGCTAAGGATATCATGGATCGCTATCGATTCGGATATGAGAACTTGCCTGACTTTATTCGTGCAGGTGTGTACAGCTACAATAGAAACACAATCGAATACGACAACGGATCACGTATTCAAGCGACTACTACAACAGAAAATACTGGACGTGGTAAGTCACTATCATTAATTTATTGTGACGAGTTTGCGTTTGTGCAACCGCCCGAGAAAGCCAAAGAGTTCTGGACTGCGCTAAGTCCAACATTAGCTACAGGCGGTAAAGCAATTATTACTTCAACTCCTAACAGTGACGAAGATCAGTTTGCTATGATCTGGACTGAAGCTAACAAACGCTTTGACGAGTTCGGTAATGAAACAAAGTTAGGCCCGAACGGATTCTTTCCATTCTTTGCTCACTGGAGAGAAAACCCGTTGCGTGATGATGCATGGGCTGACGTAGAGCGTTCAAAGATTGGTGAAGAACGATTCCGTCGTGAGTTTGAGTGTGAGTTCTTGATCTTTGATGAAACGTTAATTAACTCAGTAAAACTTGTTGCATTAGAAGCAACGGCACCTATGATGACCATGGGTCAGACTCGTTGGTATAAAGATATTGATCCTCGCTGCACTTATCTAGTTGCATTAGATCCGAGTCTCGGTACAGGAGGCGACTACGGTGCTATTCAAGTATATGAAATGCCTAGTATGATACAAGTAGCCGAATGGCATCATAATACAACTCCTATTCAGCAACAAGTTAGACATATGCGTGAGATACTTCGATATATTCAAACTCGTGGCGAAGAAAAAGGTGGTGCACCTCAGATCTATTACTCAGTAGAAAATAACAGTCTAGGTGAATCAGCTCTAATGGTTATTAGCGATCTTGGAGAAGAAAACTTTCCAGGCTTGTTCTTAAGTGAACCTATACGTAAAGGACATGTACGAAAATTCCGCAAAGGATTTAATACAACACATAGAAGCAAAGTCACAGCTTGTAGCCAGCTTAAGAACTTGATAGAAACTGATAAAATGACTATCAAGTCTAAAGCATTACTATCAGAGCTAAAAACTTATGTTGCAAGCGGATTAGGGTTTAAAGCGAAAAGCGGGGAACACGATGACTTAGTAAGCAGCACATTGCTAGTAATACGCATGGCAGAGGTACTGTCAGACTGGGATCCACAGATTTACGAAAAAATGACTGAAAGAATTACCGAGGATCAAATGCCTATGCCGATCTTCGTAAGCATGGGATTGTGATAAATATACTTATGGACGCAAGAAACAATATCGCACAGGATTTATTTTATAAAATCCGCAGCCGCTTTAAAGGCCTAAAATTAGGTGAAGAAGCGGGTCAAATCACTATCAATCCCGACGAAGCTCGGTTCTTTGACTTTGATTATATGGAAGGTGAAACACCACTAGGGCATGTTAGCATTAGTTTAGCTGAGCCTAATTCTATGAAAGTCTATTTCAGCAACGGTATTACTGAAGGAATGGACGATCAACAGAAGTCAAGTTGGTACGGTTTCCTAAAAGAATTACGTGAATTTGCAAAACGCAGATTACTAGCATTTGATACTAGAGATATTACTAAAGACAATCTAGATAAAAGAGATTATCAATTTTTAGCAAAAAACTCTATACCTAAAGAAAACAATATGGTAAAAACACCAGTCGGAGAATCAGTTATGAACGAAAGCTCAATGTACGGTAGCAGATTGATGAGCTATCAAAATTTGATGGATACTAAATTAATTATCAAGCACAGTAATGCAGTGATGGACGATGCAGCTCCTGGTGCTAGAACAAGAAATATCGCAGCACTTTTCGTAGAAAATCAAGATGGCGAAAGATTTAAGTATCCGTTTATCCACTTAGCAGGCGCTCGTGCAATGCAGAGACACGTTGCTAACGGAGGCTTGCCATATGACGATATGGGTAAGAGCATCGTTGGCATGAGTGAAGAAATTGCACAGCTAAAAAGTTTTGGCAATTACGTTAATCGCAACGATCTAATGAATACAATGAACAACGACATTGTTGAGCGGTCAACTAACTATCTAAACAGTTTACGTGAACAACTAAAGGCATTAAGTAAGCAAAAACATTACGAAGCATTTAAAGAACAGTACCAGGCAAGAGAAGAGTTTGACGTACCAGAAGATGTAGTCGAAGACTTCAAAGAAAAATTCACAGTGAAGTCTTTCAAAGAAGACATTGCATCAGTATTCCCAGTGCTTTACAGACTAATGAAGGAAGGAAGCACTATAGGCTATAACGACATAGTCGCAATGACACAAGAAGAAATTGCAAACGAAGATGCAGAAATTGAAAAGAAAGTATACGATCCTTTTGCAAAATTTGAAAACTGGGTTATGGAGCTAGGCGAAGCATCTGCTATTAGTTCAGAAGATCCAGAAGAGGCAATAGCAGCATTAAAGCAACTGCAAGAATTAGTAAGTCAAGAATTTCCAGCAGGCACAGACGGCACAAATGCAATCGAAAGTCTAAAAGGCATTATTGAAGATCCAGAACTATACAAGCGTATTAAAGCAATGGCAACAGAAGATGCAAATGCAGATATTCGTCCGCAGATTCAAGGTTGGTTAGAGCTTAATGTTCCAGAAGCACTTGAACAGCTAGACTTCGGCGACATGGCCGCAGCTGGTGAAGAACCGGTAGCTCCAGAAGCAGGCGCTGAAGAAGTTCCAGCTGAAGAACCACAAATGGCTGGCGACGATCCAGAAGAACGAAACGAAGGCAGAATGGATGTTAAAGAACTTGCTGAGTTTATTACTTCATTCTACGACAAAGACTCAGGCACATTTCCTAAAGGTCCAGAAGGAGTTTGCACAATGGTAGGCAAGAAGTTTGGCGAACAGGCAGAACAAGTTGCTCGTAAGTTTGTTGAAAGAATGGCTCCAGAGCAACAAGAACCAGAGTTAGCAGAGAATCCAGAGCTAGCTCGTATTAGAGAACTATCAGGCATGTAAGCAGTACTGCACAGGTAAAAGGGACTTTTCGGAGTCCCTTTTCTTTTGGCTGAATATAATCAAAATAATTCAGAATTCTCTTGACATAGCTAAATAAAAAGCGCATAATACATATGTGCATTAAGGCATATACAACATTTTTATTTTAGGCTATAGGAGGCATACAAAAATGGCATCACTCGCAGAAATCCGTGCTAAACTTCAAGAAGCACAAGGCAAGTCCACAGGACAATCCACCGGCGGTGGAGACAACGCAATTTACCCACATTGGAACATGCAAGAAGGCAAAGAAGCTGTAATTCGTTTCTTACCCGATGGCAATCCTAACAACACTTTTTTCTGGGCCGAACGTGCAATGATTAAATTGCCGTTTGCAGGAGTCAAAGGTGAAACAGATTCACGTCCTGTACAAGTACAAGTACCGTGCGTTGAAATGTACAATGATGGTACAGCTTGCCCAATCTTGCAAGAAGTTCGCGGCTGGTTCAAGGACAAGAGCCTTGAAGAAATGGGTCGTAAGTACTGGAAGAAACGTTCATACATCTTCCAAGGTTTTGTAGTAGAAGACCCACTCAAAGAAGATTCAATTCCAGATAATCCGATTCGTCGATTTATCATTGGCCCTCAGATTTTTCAACTTATCAAAGGTGCATTGATGGATCCAGAGTTGGAAGAATTGCCAACTGACTATCTGCGTGGAGTTGACTTCCGTATTGCTAAGACATCTAAAGGTGGCTTTGCTGACTATTCTACATCAAAGTGGAGTCGTCGTGAACGTGCAATTAGCGAAGTAGAACAAGCAGGTATTGACACTCACGGATTGTTTAACATGAGTGATTTCCTTCCAAAGAAACCCACTGACGTTGAACTCAAAGTTATGAAAGAAATGTTTGAAGCATCAGTAGATGGTGAAGCATATGACATGGAACGTTGGGGTCAGTATTACAAGCCAGCAGGAATGAATTCAAACACTGGTGATCCAAACAAGCCATACACTCCAAGAACTAGTACTCCAGTTGCAAGCGCACCAATAGCACTAGCATCTGTTGCTCCTGTAGAAGTTGACAATACGCCAACAGCAGCGCCTGCTCCTAAAGCAGAAGCCGCAAGCGGCGATGGTGCAAGTCGTGCGCAAGACATTCTTGCAATGATTCGCAATCGCAATAAAGCAGAGTAATTAATACGGCCCGGGCCTCTAGTAGCATAGCACTACGCCCGGGTATCGTTTTGCACAGGAGAAAAATATGGCAAAAGCATTTGATATCAGTAAATTTAGAAAGACTATTACTAAATCTATCGAGGGTTTAAGTATTGGTTTTAACGACCCAACTGACTGGGTCAGCACAAACAACTTCGCATTGAATTACCTTATTAGCGGCGATTTTAATAAAGGTATTCCGTTAGGCAAAGTCACTGTGTTTGCAGGCGAATCAGGCGCAGGTAAATCGTTTATCTGTGCAGGCAATCTAGTAGCAAATGCACAAAAGCAAGGTATCTATCCTATTTTGATCGATACTGAAAACGCACTTGATGAAAAGTGGCTACATGCGCTTGATGTTGATACAAGCCCAGACAAGTTGTTGAAACTTAATATGGCTATGATTGACGATGTAGCAAAGACCATTACGGAATTTGTTGCAGAATATAAAACAATGCCAGATGAAGATAAACCAAAGATTCTGTTTGTTATTGACTCATTGGGTATGTTGTTGACGCCCACAGACGTTAACCAGTTTCAGGCAGGCGATTTGAAAGGTGACATGGGCCGTAAGCCTAAAGCACTAACCGCACTTGTTCGTAATTGCGTTAACATGTTTGGCTCTCATAACATCGGGCTAGTTTGTACTAATCATACATACGCTAGTCAAGATATGTTTGATCCGGATGACAAGATCAGCGGTGGCTCAGGCTTTATCTATGCAAGTTCTATTGTTGTTGCAATGAAAAAGTTGAAGTTAAAAGAAGATGAAGACGGCAATAAAATTTCAGAAGTAAAAGGTATTCGTGCAGCGTGTAAGGTTATGAAAACACGTTATGCTAAACCGTTTGAAAGTGTACAGGTTAAGATTCCTTATGAAACAGGTATGAATCCATATAGTGGACTAGTCGACTTGTGTGAAGCTAAAGGTATGCTCAAGAAAGAAGGAAATAGTTTAGTATATACAACATCAGACGGTGAAGTAATTAAGCAGTTTCGCAAGGCTTGGGAACGTAATGAAAAAGACGGACTTGACATTGCAATGGCAGACATTATGAATCAGAGAGAAAAACCCGAATCAGTGATAACTACTATTATCGAACCTGAAACGGAGACCACTGAATGAAAGAAGATATAATTGCTGACCTATGGTCAGTTGTAGTTGAGACTATTCCAGAAAAACAAAAAGCAACTGTCGCAGCAGATTTTGTAAATGTCCTGATTGACCACGGGATTCGCGAGTCTGTCTTAGATGGACTTTTAGGTGTAGACGGGTATCTCGACACTGCTATTGATTACGCTCTCGACGGAGATCGAATGAATGACGATGACGAATACGAGGATGAAGAAGAGGACTAAATGAATTGGTATGATCGTGTATCTAAGGATATTAGTAATATCCCTTCTGCCGTGGCCTATTATGAAGCAGAATTAATTTCTGCAAAACAAGATGTCCGTATAGCGGGAAGCATCGAGAAGGCGAGTTCGCAAATGCCTGGCATTGTAGAGAATCGATTTAATCAACTTCAAGAAATCGAAGCAGTTCTAGAGTATCTTAACATTGAACTGCGTAGGCTTCGTAGTCAACACTTTCGTAAATACCTCGAAAGCTATCAACGTGCTTTATCTTCTAGGGACTGTGAAAAGTTCGTAGAAGGTGAAGCCGACGTTGTAGACTTTGAGAAAATTATCAATGACTTTGCGTTATTGCGTAATAAGTGGCTGGGTATAATTAAAGCATTAGATCAGAAACAATGGCACCTTAGTAATATTGTAAAATTGCGGGTGGCAGGATTAGAGGACGCATCGTTATGAACATCCTAGTGACTGGTGGTCAAGGACTTATAGGCCACAATGTAGTAAGTAAACTAGAAGCTCAAGGACATGATGTTGTAATTACAGATACTCAGACTAATTATGGTATTATTCCACAACTAGAATTAGACTATCTGTTGTACGAACGTTCTAAAAAAATAAAATCAAGCAAAGTATATCATACTGATATATGTGATCCTGGTGGCATGGATCAACTATTTTCAAAATATAAGTTTGATATAGTAATACATCTTGCAAGTTTTCCAAGACAAAAAGTAGTAAATGCAAATCCTGCACTCGGTTCACGTACTATGAGCGAAGGACTGCTTAACATATTAGAACTGAGTGTAAAGCATAATGTAAAGAGATTTATGTACACTAGTTCTAGTATGGTCTATGGAGATTTTACAGATTTTGTCAAAGAGGATGCTGTGTGTAATCCACAAGGACAGTATGGTATTATGAAACTTGCTGGCGAATGGCTAGTTAAGGATTATAGTCGCAAATACGGAATAGAGCATACTATTTTCCGTCCAAGTGCAGTATATGGCCCACTTGATGTAGAAGATAGAGTCATTAGTAAATTCTTGTTAACTGCTATGCGTGGCGGCGTTCTTAAAGTAAATGGCATTAATGAAACATTAGACTTTACCTATGTAGACGATGCTGCCAATGGTATTGTAGATGCTACTCTTTCAGAAAACGCTGCAAATAACACTTACAATATAACTAAAAGTCACAGTAAAACATTGCTGTCTGCTGCAAAATTAGCAGTTAAACTAGCAGGCAAAGGTACAGTAGAAGTAAAAGAAAAAGATGCAGACTTTCCTAGTAGAGGTGCATTAAACAGTACTAAAGCATGGCTAGACTTTGGATTTGATCCCAAAGTTGATATCGATGAAGGTTTTGAAATTTATTACGAGTGGTTGAAGAATTCTAACTATTGGAAAACCAAGATCTAGAATTATCAGTTATATACGCAGATAAATATCTGCATGAGCAAAGTAGTATTAGTCACAGGGGGCTTTGACCCTTTACACAGTGGGCATATTGCCTACTTCAAAGCAGCAAAAGAATTAGGCGACCATCTAGTTGTTGGCCTAAATTCAGATGAATGGCTTACCCGTAAAAAAGGTAGGCCTTTCATGGATGTGTACGAACGGTGTCGCATTATAGAATCATTAGCAGTTGTAGATAAAGTTGTGTGCTACCCCGATGCAGACGGCAGCAGTAAAAATACCATTACTGGTGTTAGAGCGATGTATCCAGATGCAACAATTATATTTGCCAACGGCGGTGACCGCACCAAAGAAAACATTCCAGAGATGGACTTAGTAGACGATAACTTAGAGTTTGTGTTTGGTGTAGGCGGCGAAGATAAAAAGAATAGTAGCAGCTGGATCCTTACTGAATGGAAGGCTCCTAAGACTGAACGCCAGTGG
>TARA_R110000868_G_scaffold146772_2_pt1 | contig 13168 bp, 13 predicted proteins | sample TARA_R110000868 | Tara Oceans TARA_R110000868 (sample SAMEA4397489) | marine metagenome | biome: Polar Biome; feature: [SRF] surface water layer (ENVO:00010504); material: water (ENVO:00002006), including particulate matter (ENVO:01000060) such as... | depth 5 m | reverse complement strand
GGGAATTCTAGGTGGTGGACAATTGGGTAAAATGATGCTATTCGATACCCGTAAATTCGACATACAAACCTATGTCTTAGATCCAAGTGAAGAAGCGCCAAGCCGAATAGCTTGTGATCATTTTTTTCAGGGTGATTTAATGGATTTTGAAACCGTTTATAATTTTGGGAAAAAAGTGGATGTTCTTACTTTTGAAATTGAACTTGTAAATCTGGAAGCTTTAATAAAACTAGAGAATGAAGGACTAAAAGTATATCCTTCTCCAAAAACATTACAATTAATACAAAACAAAGGAGTTCAAAAAGCCTTTTATGTTGAGCACAAAATACCTACAGCCCCGTTCAAGCGATTTGATAATTTAAAAAAACTAGTAGTTGAAATTCTAGATTCTAAAATAAAACTACCGTTTGTATGGAAATGTACTGAGTTTGGTTATGATGGAAATGGCGTAAAAGTCATTCGCCATATAGTTGATTTAGACCACCTGCCTAATGTTGAATGCATTGCCGAAGAAATGGTACCATTCAAAAACGAATTAGCCGTTATTGTTTGCCGTACTCCTTCTGGCGAAATTAAAACCTATCCAGTTGTTGAAATGGAGTTTCATCCAGAAGCTAATCAAGTAGAATACGTAATTTGCCCTGCTCGAATTGACGACAAAGTGGCTGCAAATGCTAGAGTTATAGCACTAAATGTTTCTGAAAAATTCAATCATGTTGGATTATTAGCAGTTGAAATGTTCCAGACAGAAGACGATGAAATACTAGTGAATGAAGTCGCGCCTAGACCACACAATTCAGGTCATTATTCAATTGAAGCAAGTTTTACTTCTCAATTTGAAAACCACATTCGCGCTATACTAGATCTTCCATTAGGAAATACCGACAGTAAGGTAGCTGGAGTTATGGTTAACTTAGTTGGCGAAGAAGGATTTTCTGGAAATGTTGTTTACGAAAACATTGACACTATTTTAGGATGGAACGGAGTTACCCCACATATTTACGGTAAAAAACAAACCCGTCCCTTTAGAAAAATGGGACATGTAACGATCGTAAACCAGAATATGAATGAAGCCAGAAGAATTGCTGAAGACGTGAAGAATACGATAAGAGTAATCGCATAATATATTAAAAGATTGAAAAATTGAAAGATTGAAAAAAAGTAATTTGTCGTAAAACAAGCTCCAATTGAAATCTTTAAATTCTCAAATCTTTAAATCTTTAAATAATAAAAAAATGAAAGTAGCTATAATCATGGGAAGTATCTCCGATATGCCCGTAATGCAAGAAGCCATAGAAATCTTAAAAGGATTTGAAATAGAAACAGAAGTTGATATCGTTTCGGCACATAGGACGCCCGAGAAATTATTCGATTTCAGTAAAAATGCACATACTCGTGGTATTTCAGTAATTATAGCGGGCGCAGGTGGAGCTGCACATTTACCAGGAATGGTCGCTTCTATGTCTCCACTTCCTGTAATTGGAGTTCCTGTAAAATCAAGTAATTCTATCGATGGCTGGGACAGTATTCTTTCTATTTTGCAAATGCCAGGTGGTGTTCCCGTAGCGACTGTTGCGCTTAACGGTGCAAAAAATGCAGGAATACTAGCTGCTCAAATTATTGGAAGTCACGATGCAGCTGTTCTAGAAAAAGTAATCCAGTATAAAATAGGATTAAAAGATGCTGTAATCATTGCATCGCAAAGTTTACTTAAAAAATAATATCTTCTCATAATTACAAAGGCTTCCCATTACGGAAGCCTTTGTTGTTTTAAAAAAATGTATCATAGTCTATACCTCTTCTTCTATCTCATCAAGAATACCTTCAAATTCAGAAGCGGTTATGTCTTCATTATTAATCCAGTTCTCTGAAGTTACCAAACTGAAGTTGACATTATCTTCTGTATTCAATTCCCAAATAATACCTTCCGCTTCAGGGAAAGGAATGTTTTGAGACATTTGATCATCAAACAATCTTTTAATCAAATTTCTATCAGACAATCCGTTATTCAACAATTTCAGTACATTTTCGGCTGTCAATTCTTTCACTTCTCCATCAATTGGCGTCATCGAGAAATGAACAACTGAAGCTTTGGCATTAGGAAACTTTCCGTTATACGCTTTAAAAAGCAATTGATTGATATGAAACAAAGTCCCTTGTAAATGAATTTCTGGATATTCTTCACATACTTTATCAATTAACATATTATGAGAAATCTGCTCTATTTGCCCTTCATTTAACTCTTCAGACAGTTTATAAGAAAGCACTATTTCTGCCGCTTCATTAGGCTCATAATCAGATATTGCCATTTCTAGTAATTCTGGTAAATTCTTTTTTTCTGCTGTAGCTGCATCTGGAAAATTAAATTTCTCCAGCAATTGAATAAAATCTTCGTCTGACCAATACGCTTCTACTTCGTTTACGGTATCGATACGCTTTATTATAATTTGGTAATTCATTTATTGTATATTATTTGCAATTGTTAATGATTAACTTATTTAAAATCTAATCTTTTTTTACAATTTAAGCTTTTTACCGCTTCAAAAGAAATAAATAACATAACTATAACAAGAATGCCTTCGGTGCTTAGATTACAAATCAATCTCTTTTTAGACGTTACATTTTCTTTAAATCGCTACATTTGTACTACAAAATATTTCGTTTCAATCAATGAAAACTAATTATAATACAATGAAAGTCTTAACTTCAAAATTCAATACTAAATACGATACTGCTCCTTTTTCTAAAATAAAGAACGAAGATTATCTACCTGCTTTTATAGAAGGAATCGCCTTGGCAAAAGCTGAAATTGACGCTATTGTTGCAAACAATGACAAACCTACTTTTCAAAATACTATTGAGTCGTTAGATTTTAGTGGATATACGCTAGACCGTCTTTCCAGTATTTTCTTCAACTTAAATTCGGCGGAAACCAATGACGAAATGCAAAAAATAGCTCAAGAAGTTTCTCCTTTACTCTCTGAGTTTGGAAATGACATCACTCTTAATGCTGATTTATTTGCAAAAGTAAAGGCTCTATATGAACAAAAGGATAGCTTAATCCTCAATCCCGAACAATCTACATTACTAGACAAAAAATACAAAGGTTTTTCTAGAAATGGCGCCAATTTACCCGAAGACAAAAAGAGCTTACTTCGAGAAATAGACAAAGAGCTTTCTAAAACAAGCCTTAAGTTTGGTGAAAATGTTTTGGCAGAAACACAAGGTTTTCAATTGCATATTATCGATGAAAGTGACTTATCTGGTTTGCCTGAAGGAACTATAGAAGCGGCTCGTTCGTTAGCTAAAAGTCAAGATAAAGAAGGCTGGATTTTTACTTTAGATTATCCAAGTTATGTCCCTTTTGTAACTTATTCAGATAAAAGGGAACTTAGAAAAAAAATGGCAATCGCTTTTGGCGCAAAAGGTTTTCAAAAAAATGAATTTGATAATCAGGAAAATGTACTTAAAATCGCCAAATTGCGTTTTGACAGAGCACAACTTTTAGGATATGCTACACATGCTCATTTTGTATTGGAAGAACGTATGGCTGAAAGTCCTGAAAAAGTAAAATCATTCTCTTATGATTTATTAGCCAAAGCCAAACCAGCTGCGGTAAAAGAATTTGCTGAATTATCGGCTTTCGCCAAAAAACTAGATGGACTTGAACAACTAGAAAAATGGGACGGCGCTTACTATTCAGAAAAATTGAAACAAGAATTATTCAATTTGGATGATGAAAAACTGAAACCGTATTTTCAACTAGAAAAAGTGTTGAATGGTGCTTTTACCATTGCCGGAAAATTATATGGACTCACTTTTACTGAAATATTTGATATCGATAAATATCATGACGAAGTTGTAACTTATGAAGTTACTGATACCAATAAGGAGTTAGTTGCAATTTTCTACGCTGATTTTTTCCCTCGAAAAGGAAAACGAAATGGCGCTTGGATGACTTCATTTAAAACCCAATTTATTAAAGATGGCGTAAACGAAAGACCTCATATCTCTAATGTTTGTAATTTTACAAAACCTACCGAAACGAAACCTTCTTTATTGACTTTTAATGAAGTCACTACTTTGTTTCATGAATTTGGCCATGGATTACACGGAATATTAGCCAATACTACTTATCCAAGTTTATCTGGAACATCCGTTTATTGGGACTTTGTAGAGCTTCCAAGTCAAATCATGGAAAACTGGTGTTATGAGCCAGAAGCTTTGGCTTTATTTGCTACTCATTATCAAACTGGCGAAATGATTCCGATGGAATATGTTACTAAAATTAAAGAAAGTGCTAGTTTTCAAGAAGGAATGGCGACGATGCGTCAGTTGAGTTTTGGATTATTAGACATGGGATGGCATGGACAAGATCCTACATTAATTACTGATATAAAAGCATTCGAAACAGAACAATTTGCCGATACACAATTGTATCCTGAAGTAGCAGAAAATGCCATGAGCACTTCTTTTTCACATATTTTTCAAGGAGGATATTCATCTGGTTACTACAGCTACAAATGGGCAGAAGTCCTCGATGCTGATGCTTTTGAATATTTTCAAGAAAAAGGAATTTTCAACAAAGAAGTTGCTGATAAATTCAAAGACAACATCCTTTCAAAAGGAGGAACCGAACATCCTATGATTTTATACAAACGTTTTAGAGGGCACGAACCAAGTCCAGATGCTTTATTGAAAAGAGCAGGATTGTTGTAGATAACTGAAAAACCGAAGTAGTGATACTTCGGTTTTTTTATTTTACAATACAACGTCACAAAATGGCGTACTCAGATTTTACATTTGTTTTTATAAATCTTAAAACTATGAATATGAAAAAGAAAATTTTATACATCGACATGGATGGTGTAATTGCAGATTTTGACGAAGGTATTGCTTTAATTTGCAAAAATTCTAAAACCCTTCCTGATTTTAAAACTTGGGACAGTAAAGTAGATTATATTTGCGCCAATTACCCAGATTTTTTTTACAATATTCCACCTATTACTGGTGCAATTGACGCTATAAATTATTTAATACAGCAGTATGAGGTATATTTTTTATCTACACCCATGTGGGACGTACCAAATTCATATATTGGTAAAAGAATTTGGATAGAAAAACATTTTCCTGTAGAAGGAAAAAAAAGATTAATTCTAACACACCGAAAAGATTTACAAATTGGAGAATATCTCATAGATGACCGTTTGAAAAATGGCGCAGAAAATTTTACAGGGATTCATATCCATTTTGGAACAAAGGAGTTTACAAATTGGGAGGCAGTTTTGACTTTTCTCCAAATTAAATAGACAAGAATTACAATATTAAGCTAAACAAAAAATGAGTACATCTACTACTGAAAATGAAACATTACATGATTCCAAAATCATGCTAGAGAAAGTTAGTTCTTTACGAAAAAGTTACGAAAAACTAGCAAAAAGCACAGGAGAAAATTTCAACATATTTCAAGTTATGGGAATGGAAAGCAATGAAGTCAAAACACATTCGGCTATAATAGGTCATTTGTTAGACCCAAACGGAAGTCATGGATTGGGTTGTAAACCTTTGGAATTGTTCTTAAAACAAATTACTCCAATTTATAATAAAGAAGAACTTAAAGAAGAGGAAGAAAAAATTTTAAGTGGTTTTAAACTAAACACACAAAGTTGTAAAGCTAAAGTAGAAGACCATATCGGAAAAATAAACGAGGAAGGAACAGAAGGAGGTCGAATTGACATTGTCATAAAAGACCACCTAAATAATGCCATTTTAATTGAAAATAAGATTTATGCTAGAGAACAGTTAAATCAATTATACAGATACAAAAAAAGATATCCTAACGCACCTATTTTATTTCTAACCTTAGATGGTAAAGATGCTGAGTCTATAGAAGATAGTAAAAGCAAAAAAAATACTAGAACAGAAGAATCAGAAGAATCAGATTTACTAACAAAGGTTATTGGAGAAGGCGCAAACAAACTCACTCTTAAACAAGATGAAGATTATTTTTTAGTTTCTTATGAAAAAGACATACTCCAATGGATTGAAAACTGTCTTAAGGAAGCAGTAAAATTCCCGATGCTACGTGAGGTTTTACAACAATATATTTATTTAATAAAAAAATTAACCAACCAAACTTTAAATACAGAATTGAAAATGGAAATAAGTGATTTGATAAAAGATAATTTTTTGGCAGCAGCAGAAATAGACAGAAACTTTAATTCAGTTAAAAACAACATTCTTAATGACTTATGGAATGAATTGTCAAAAAAAATTATAAAAAATACCGAATTAAACAAACTTTTTAATAATGAATTATATGTCGAAAATATCCAATTCAAATTCGATAAGAAATTTAATTATATATTGATTGGAAATAATGCAATGAAGGGAATATGTTATTTCTATTTTAGATTTAATAAAGAAAATTTTCATACAGCTAACGGAATAATGTTTGATCCAGATTATATGTTTAAAGTTAATGAATGGGAAACCAAGAAAGGAAAAGTAAAAGAAAAAGGTAAATTTATTTACCAAACTTTTATAAATGAAACTAAGAACGAGAATATCATTGAAACAAATTTTGAAAATGATCATTACTCAGGAATTGTATCATTAGTTTCACTTAAAAAACCATTTCCCGATGTTAAAAACAATGAACTTCTAATTAATTATTTAACTCAAAAAAATAAAGATATAGAGAAAGGAACTTTAGAGGAAACCCATGAAGAGATGGTTAAGTATGTAATAGATAATATCGGATTTTACAAACAAATTGCTAAATTCATGAAAAATAATAAAAAGACAGAAGAATAAAACAAAAATAGATAATTTTAAAAACACCCCCAACAACGTCACAAAATGGCGTTGTTGGGGTTTATTTTTGTTTTATAAGCATGAGACAAATGAAACTAGAGAAATCAGAAAATTCGAAATTTGAAGCCCAAAACAATCCAAACTATGACCTTTACCAACCAGGTGGCGGCTACATTTTTTTATGTAAAAGACATTTTCGGTATTTTTACAACGAATTACCCAATTGTATAGAAATCGACAAGATAGATTCTTTGAAAATAATTCCGTTTTTGAGAATGAACTATGGCGATTCAATTGCAAACGAAACTTCTAGAAAGCAATACAATCCAGAAAACAGTAAATTAGAAATCATAGAATATTTCTGCTTTTTTAAGCAAAAGTTACTCCTCATTTACTTACACGATAGCATTTACATTTTGTTTTCAGAAAAAGAAAAGGCACTTGTAACAGCACTTTTTGAATCCATAAAGAAATTTAAAATAACGCTTAAGATTACCGCAAAAATCAGCTTAATTATTAGCGATGGAAGCGTACTTAAAACAAAAGAAATACATATCACAAAACCAAAATTAGATTTAAGAAAACATTACAACGATGACTTTTATCTGGTGCACAAAAAAATCAGCAAACAATTAAACCAAAATAATACTAGTGGATTATTTCTATTTCACGGTGTACCAGGAACTGGAAAAACAACCTATTTAAAATACCTATTACATCTGGTAAAGAAAAAAGTGATTTTTATTTCTCCAAAAATGGCAGGAAATCTAAACCAACATGCCATGACAGAATTTTTAATTGACAATCAAAATTCTATTTTGGTTATTGAAGATGCCGAAAAACTAATTATGTCTCGAAACCAATACAGAAATTCTGATTTAGCTATGTTGCTCAACTTAACAGATGGTTTGCTAGGGGAAAGTCTTGGGATACAAATTATTGCTACATTTAATACCGATTTAAAAAATGTTGATATTGCGCTACTTAGAAAAGGGAGATTGAGAATTATTTATGAATTTAAACCGTTGGAAAATTATAAAACCAATGCGTTGCTGCGTCAGCAAAATCATAATTTTGAAAGTGATACTCCCCTAGCAATAGCCGAAATATTCAATTTTGCTATTGATACCAATGTCAAAATAGTAAGTCTAGAAAAAATTGGATTTTAAAAAATCATTTAAAACTTTAAAATTATGAGAGATGAAAAACAACTTAGCATTTTATACCTACACGGCTTAGAAAGCAAATTGAGTGAACAAAAAAGATTTGTATTGGAAAGATTTGGTACCGTTATAAGTCCTGATTTGAACTATTACGAAAACAACAAGATTTTTGAATCACTTATTACTTTGATCAAAAATGAAACTATTGATGTCATTATTGGGAGCAGCATGGGCGGATTTATGGGATTCCATTTAGCAAAAACCTGTAATATTCCGAGTTTATTATTCAATCCAGCTTTGAGCTGGCAACCCGTTAGACAAGAGCTTAATTTAAAGAAGTTTACTCAACAACAATCTCCCAAAGTACAAATAGTTCTAGGTAAGCTTGACTGCACAGTAAATCCTGATGACACTTTGAAATGGTTGGATGAAAATCAAAAGATGCAAGCCAATACACAAATTAAAATTCAAAATAACATGGAACATCAAATTCCGTTGGCAGTTTTTGAAGAGGAAATAATCCATTTTTTTGGATATTTTTTTGATTCTTAAATATTAAAATTATCTACGACATGATATGGCGTCTGTGCCGAATAGATTTGTTTAAAATTAATTTATGAAAACCAAAAAACAATTTTATTGCCATTCTGGTGGAGCTGTGGGAGCTGATACTTTATTTGAAAAACAAGCCACTTTGCACGGAATTAAAACCTTAGCCTATTCCTATAAAACCAACTACCACAAAAGTCCAAATAAGGTTGAAATTACCGAGTTAGAATATGAAGAAGGCAAAATAAAAATAGAACAAGCAAGCGATAGTTTAAAGCGAAAAATAAACTACAAATACATGCCTCTATTCGCCAGAAATTGGCAGCAAATAAAAAATTCAGACGAAATTTTTGCTGTGAGTGAACTGTCTTTTAAAACTACATTTTATGTTCCTGGCGGCACAGGTTGGGCAGTTCAAATGGCCATAGAATCCCAAAAGCCCGTTTTTCTATTTAATCAAAAAGTTAATTTATGGTACAGCTGGTCGTACACTTTAATGGAATTTATAATACTCAAAAAAGCACCAAAAATAACTAAGCAAAACTTTGCTGGAATTGGTACGAGAAAATTAAATGAAAATGGTGTAAACGCAATAAAACAACTTTTGGAGGATTCGTTTAAAAATCAAAACATGGAACCAAATAAACCCAAAGAACCTTTTGAAGAAAGTGGTTGGATTGATAGTGCTAATTGTTTTTCTATAAAAGATAATTTGCCAAAAGAAATAAACGTTGTTGTTTATACCAATTGTACGAAAGTTTACACTAAATCACATAGTAAAACGCCCAATTTCCATGTTTTTGATGGACTTTATGCTGGAAATGCTACTACATTTAATATTGCGTTTGATGCAACTAAATTACCTAATCTAATACTATTGAAAAAAGTAAAGGGTAATATTTGTATTGAAAACTTGAAGCTAATTAAAAATTGGCTGCAGAAACAATCAAATCTATATCCATCAGAAAAATTAAAATTAAAAAACTGGCAAGCTATCGCTATTAATTGGGATGCTCAGAATGCTAAAAATACTTTAAGAAATAATCATAAAATTTGCTCCTTTGAAATGAACGAATTTCTTAACGCTTTCTATAAATCAATTTAAAAATTAACAACAGAAACAAAATGAAAAAAATTACAACATCAATATTGTTCCTAATTTGTATTGCTTTAAATGCGCAAACCTTTTCTGATTCTTTACTAACCAAAAAATTAGTTGAACCTAACAATCCAGAATTAAAAGAATGGACTGGGACGCATTCAGCAAGAACTTTATCTCAAATACAAAAAGTAATTAATGTCGACAAGCAGAATAGTATTACAAATATAACTAACAAACTGAATAATGACAAAGATCTTGTTACAACTAGCAAACTAAAAAGAAAAATAAAGGGAGAGCAGCTTGCATCATTGGACAGTAGTTTTAATGAAGAATTAAAAAATCAGAACCAATATTATGATGAATTGCCAAACAAAATAATTACTTATATAGATTCTTATGAAAATTATAAAGAAGAGTTAGCCAATCAAAAAGAAGCTATTAGAATAAAAAAAGAAGAAACTGCCGAAATACTTCGACGTCAAAAGGATTCTATAAATCAAAACGAAAGAGAAATTGAGGTTAAAAAATTAAATGATGACTGGTATGCAATCCCCAAATCCAGCGCATATATTACTTGGAAAGCCAAGTATGAAAATTACATAAAAAGTGCAAAAATGAATGTGAAAATCTGTGAATCCGTAAAAAATAAGCATTCTTTTATAAATCGTTGGGGGCAGAAGTTGGTAGACATTGATGCTTTTCCGAAAGTAGATAAAATACTATACAATAAAAACAGGAATGAAATACAAAGTAAGATTAATGCAATTAATGACTTAATTTATAATGGAACGAGATTCAACGATTGGTACAATGGTTCTGCCACAGATGAACAATCGGTCGCGCTTTACAAACTTCAACAGTTTTTAAACAATAATTCGGAGTCGTATTGATTTTATTTTTAACAAAACCTTTAAAGTCACAAATATGAAACATACTAGACAAAAGAACACTATGCACAATCAGTCGAATACTCTAAATGACCACCTGGAAATCTGTACATTAGAATTAATTGAGTTTCTAGAAGAGTTTTAAAAAAAACAATTTTAAAAAATCATCATTATGAATATTGATCCAGAATTAGAACTAGAATATATCAAAATCGATAAAAAGCATTTCTTTAACTTGACATTAGGGCAACAAGAAATTATATCAAAAAGAAATGAAAATATAAATAAACAATTTGAATTTAACGAAAGTGACATTGCAAAATTGGAACTTTTAAATACAAAATTGCTGTTGGAGGAGAAACGTATTTTTCCTTTTTATAAATCATTGCTGAAGGAAAATAACAACTTGGTTGCTAAAGGTCTGATAGATGATTTTAATATCCATTTAATTGTGACTTTCTATCGTACTAAATATTATGAAGATTTATTTCCAGAATCGGAGCATGATTTTATAGTTGAGACTCCTTGTGATTTTATGATGCGCCAAGATAAAGACCACTATGTTGAAGATGATTGGAGAGAAACACATATGATTAAATTATCCCATTTTAAACATTGTTACACTTTTCATCATTTATATGATCATACCGAGCTATTATTATTTGATGTGTGTCAGATAGACGATGTTTGGTTAGACCTAAAAGTCGATTATCAATTTCATTTTAAAATACCCTAGATAGAAGAAAAAACAACAGCGACATTTTTTGTCGTTACTAATTCTTAAGTTTGTATAAACAACAAAACTATGACTAAAAAGCACTACATTAAAAGATATAATTTTCTTATTAATTTTCTTCGAAGAAAGCCATCAAGTTTTAAAGATATAGAAAAATATATCCAAAAAATTACAATTGGAGAAAAAGAAAATTATCGTTTTTCTATACGTACATTTCAACGAGACATAAAAGAAATTTACGATTTACATGAAATCGAAATTACCTTTAATAGAAGCACCAAACTTTATGAAATTTCAGAAGAAAACAGCAAAGATAAAACCAATAGATTAATGGAATTATACGAAATCCATGAGGCACTAAATATTTCTAAAAAAATTCAAGGCAGCTTGATTCTAGAAAAAAGAAAACCATTTGGCACAGAACACATGAATGGGTTATTGCATGCGATTACGAATAAAGTAGAAGTCACTTTTGACTATATGAAGCATGGTAATTTTACAGGTATTCCAGAAAACTATCAAGTAAAGCCTATTGCCTTGAAAGAAGCACGTAATCGCTGGTATTTAATAACAAAAGACGTTTTTCGTGATAAAATAAAAGCATATGCTTTAGATCGATTAGATAATCTTCAAATTTCAAACAAAGCGTTCCATATTGGAAGTACTGAAGATTTAGAAGGTTTCTACAAACATAGTTTTGGCATCATAGCAGGCGAAAAAGAACCTCAAAAAATTTTATTAGAATTTTCTAAATTCCAAAGTAATTACATCAAATCGTTTCCCCTTCATCATTCGCAAGTAGTCGTTTCAGAGAATGCAAATTGTTGTAAAATGGAATATTTTCTTTCTCCAACTTACGATTTTGTTATGGAAATTATGTCGATTGGAAAAGAAGTAAAAATAATAGAACCCGAATGTTTAAAAGAAGAGATAATTCAAAAATTACAAGCCACTTTGTCTCAATATAAATAATTAACACAAAAATGAGTTATAAACTTTTTCTCGATGATATTCGAAATGTTCCAATGGTGTACAGAAACCTAACAAATGATGACTTCATAATTGTGAGAAACTTTTCGGATTTCAAGAAAATAATTCTACAAAGAGGTCTCCCAGACTTCGTCAGTTTTGATAATGATTTAGGGCTTGATGAAAACGATATTATTGCACCTGATGGTTATGCCGCAGCAAAATGGTTAGTCTATGAATCCTGCTTAGATTTAACAAAACTAGAATTTCATGTACACTCAGCTAATCCTGTGGCAGCTCAACAAATACAAAGCTTGTTAGATAATTATATAAAACATTTGAAAAGTAATAGTTAACTATCACCTCAACAATTTTCTATTAGAAAGAAATAGCTATATAAACCTAATCTCTGAAGATTAACAAAGAACAGATACACTATTATCTTATAGAAAAACAACCATCAACCACCAAAATATTGGAATACTTTCGACCCAAAAAGAAGTGTAATATTTAGATCGGGTTTCATTGGCGAAAGCCAAAAATAAGGAAAGAGCAAGAACTAGAATTCCATTAACAATCAATTGTTCTTCGATAAAATTATTTTTTAAAAACTCCAAAAAATAAAAAGGAAGCAATAACAACAACCCTACAATTTTGGTTTTTTTAACCCCTATTTGTTGTGGTACCGTTTTTAAATGAGGATCGTCATTGGCTAGATCCAATATCTCAAAAATAAGAATCAACACAAAAACCAATATAAACCGTTGAATACACTTTAGATAAAAATCAAGTCCAAGTGCAATATGTCCATTTACTAAGGGTAAAACCAGCGTTACACCTACCCAACACAAAGCCACAATATAAATTTTCACTCCTGCCCAATTTCTAGCATTTTTTCTATTGGGAAAAAATGGAAGTGTGTAGAGTAATGTTAATGCGAGCACTC
>TARA_R110000868_G_scaffold179061_3_pt1 | contig 13178 bp, 13 predicted proteins | sample TARA_R110000868 | Tara Oceans TARA_R110000868 (sample SAMEA4397489) | marine metagenome | biome: Polar Biome; feature: [SRF] surface water layer (ENVO:00010504); material: water (ENVO:00002006), including particulate matter (ENVO:01000060) such as... | depth 5 m | reverse complement strand
CCAGGCCCAGCGCGCCTATGAAATGAATGCCCGCGTCATTACCGCGTCCGACGAAATGATGTCCGCTACCTCGAACCTTCGCTAGGAGGACCGCTAGATGATCCGCGCCAGCTTGCTTGCCCTCGCCTGCCTCACCACGGCACCGGCCCTCGCATCAGAGCCCGTCTTCCTGCGCGAAACGCTGGTTGTCGAGGGACCACAAATCACCCTCGGCGACCTGTTCGAAGTCGGCGGCCCCCAGGCCGCCACCGTGCTGGCCCGCTCACCGGCTCCGGGCGCCCGCACCGCGCTCGACGTCAATTATGTGCGTCAGATCGCGGCCGATCACGAGCTCGACTGGGCCAATGCGTCCGGCCTGCTGCGCCTGACCATCACCCGCGCCAGCCGCGTCGTCGATGCCCGCGAACTGACCGGCATGCTGGAAGGCGAATTATTTGCCCGCGAAGGCGGCCAGCACGAAGTTCAGCTCGCCAATACCAATCTCGCCCTGCACGCGCCCATCGATACGATTGGCGGACCGCAGATTAGTGCGCTCAATTACGACCCACGCACCGGCATGCTCAGCGCCGACATCGCGCCATTTGACGGCGCTGCCAGCGTCCGCGTGACCGGCCGGGCCTATCAGACGATCGATATTCCCGTCCTCGTCCAGCCCGTCGCGGCCGGCGAGGTGATCGGCGATGACGATATTCGCTGGGTCTCGCTGCGCAGCGATCGCGTCCGTCCGGATTCGGTGCTCGATCCGGGCGCCATCATCGGTCATCAGGCCCGCCGCGCCCTGCGCGCCGGCGAACCCTTGCGCGGCTATGACGTGCAGGAGGCCATTCTGGTCAATCGCGGCGATCTGGTCACCTTGATGTTCGAAGCCCGCGGCATCCAGTTGAGCGTGCGTGCGCGCGCCATGGAGAATGCCGCCGATGGCGAGCTGATCCGCTTCGTCAATCTGCAATCCAACCGCACTGTTGAAGCCATGGTGGACGGCCCCGGTCGCGCCCGCGTCTTCGCCAGCCCTGCCGCCAGTTTCTAGGCCCTGGAGACCATCATGATCCGCAAGATAACCGTCATTATCATCGCCGCGCTCGCCCTCCAGGCCTGTGGTGCCACCACCCGCCTGTCACAGGTTGGACAGACCCCGCCGATGCGTCCGATCGAGAACCCGGCTGTTCTGGCCGGCACCGGCCCGTCGCAAATCCCGATGCCCGACATGCCGCGGCGCCTGCCGGCCACCCAGACCAATTCGCTCTGGAACGCCAATTCACCGACCTTCTTCGGCGATCCCCGTGCAGCACGAATCGGCGATATCCTGACGGTCAATATCGACATTTCCGACAGCGCCCAGATCAACAATACGACCAGCCGTTCGCGCACCGCGGCGGAAGATTCCGACATGACGCAATTCTTCGGACTCGATCTGACGCAATTCTTCAATGACTCGATTGATCCAAGCGCGCTGACCAGCCTGGGCTCGGCCTCATCGACCTCCGGTACGGGCACGGTCAATCGCGGCGAGTCGATCTCGCTGACGGTCGCCGCCATCGTCACCCAGGTCCTGCCGAACGGTAATCTGGTGCTCGCGGGCCGCCAGGAAGTCCGGGTCAATAACGAGGTGCGCGAGCTCCTGATCAGCGGCATCGCCCGGCCCCAGGACATCGGCTCCGACAACACGATCAGCCATACCCAGATTGCCGAGGCCAGAATCTCCTACGGTGGACGCGGCCATATCTCCGAAGTCCAGCGTCCCAGCTATGGCCAGGAACTCTACAATATCCTGATGCCCTTCTAGGCCGCATCGGCAGACCATACTTCCAGCCAGCCTCGTGCGCATTGAAGTCGCGACAGGCAGGCCGGACAGAAACCCCGCCACCATCGGGCTTTTCTGGGCCGTCACGAGCAATCGTGGCGGCCCTTTTTTTTCGGATAAACTTGGGTGCTCAGCCGCACCTGGTCGGCGCAGCTAGTCGTCGCGGTGGACACGTTCCTTGCGCTCGTGACGCTCCTGCGCCTCGAGGGAGAGCGTCGCGACCGGACGGGCATCGAGCCGGGCCAGGCTGATCGGCTCGCCGGTATCTTCGCAATAGCCGTAAGCGTCGTCCTCGATCCGGCGCAAGGCACTGTCGATCTTGGAGATCAGCTTGCGCTGGCGGTCGCGGGCACGCAGTTCAAGCGAGCGATCTGTCTCGGTCGAGGCACGGTCGGCAATATCCGGCAAAGCCCCCTGATCAGCCTGCAAATTGGACAGCGTTGATTTGCTCTCCCGCAGGATATCTTCCTTCCAGGCGATCAGTTTGAGACGGAAATACTCCTTTTGCCGCTCACTCATGAACGGCTCATCATCGCTGGGCCTGTAGCCCGCGGGGAGTTCGATCGGTTCAGATTCCATCATCGCCTTCTACTCAACAACTGTCGCCTACAGGCTCTCCCCCCAGAAAGCGGGCGGAGCATATGCACGGTGCACGCCGAGTCAACGCGGCGGCGCTGCTCGGCGACAGGGCTCACCTAGCAAAAATCTGACCAAACAGGGAAATGGAGGACATGCAGCCGGATAGCCGGTTGCTGGATCAGCCGAATTTCGCAAGCTCGACAGCGGCCCGGATCTCGACCTCGTCCAGGGCGGCTTCCAGCCCGGCATCATTGGTATCATCGCGCCGGGTCTGCAGCAGATTCATCAACGCGACCAACTTGGTTTTCGGCAAACCGCCTTCAAGCAAGGCCAGTTTGAGCTCATCGAGCACATCGAGCAATTCCATCGCCCGACCGGTCGCCTGCTGGCGCGCTTCATTGAAGTCGCCCACCGATTGCAGTGCCAGAATGGCATCAACCGAGCTCACGCCGGTCATCGGTGCACTCGCCATCGCCGCAGCAGATTGCGTGGCCTGTTCAAGCGTAAAACTGTCGCCGCCCGCACGCGAGCCGGAGGCGCGCTTGCCGGTCGAAACTGAGCTCGCTGAGCGGGGACCTGTGACTTTCATGACGAGAATCGCTTCCTGTTCGATGACCTTCAGGGATGCGCTGCCGCCGTTAACAGAGGCTTAATCCGGCCACCCCGCCCGGCAGATCTTGCCCGGCGATTGCCGCCACCGGCGAGTTTTACCGCCCGGCCTCATCAAACACGATCTCACAAGAGTTTGTTTTTAGTGACATATTTTTATACCCGCCCGTCCTGGCACTGGCACAGCATTCGCAATGCTTCTTGAGAATCTTTCCGGAGACCGCAAAATGCGTCTGCTCATCACTATCCTGACTGCCCTGCTTGTATCGGCCCCTGCGCTCGCCTCATCGCGAATCAAGGACATGGTTGATGTCGAGGATGTGCGCGATAACCATCTGGTCGGTTATGGCCTGGTTGTCGGTCTCGATGGCACGGGCGACTCGCTGCGCAATTCCAGCTTCACCAATCAATCGCTCAACGCGATGCTGGAGCATTTCAACGTCAATACGCGCGACGCCAATCTGAACACGCGCAATATTGCCGCCGTGATGGTCACCGCCACACTCCCCGCCTTCTCCTCGCAGGGCTCGCGCATTGATGTCACCGTCTCCGCGATCGGCGATGCGGGCAGTCTGCAGGGCGGGACATTGATCGGCACGCCGCTGTTTGACAGCCATGGCCGCGCCTGGGCCGTCAGCCAGGGCACTTTGACCATTGGCGGCTTTTCCGCTGGCGGCGACGGCGCTTCGGTGACACGCGGAGTTCCCACCAGCGGCCGCATCGCCAATGGCGCCCTGGTCGAGAACCCGTTTGACGGGACCGGGATGGATCCCTGGCAGGAGATTGCCAATCGCTCCTCCCTGCGCCTGTCCCTGCGCAATCCCGATTTCACCACCGCGCGCCGTATGGCCGATGTCATCAATGCCTTCATGGGTGCCAGCGCCGCGCGTGCGACCAATCCGGCGACCGTCGAGCTGACCCGCCTCGCCTCCTATAATGGCGACATGATCGACCTGCTCTCCGAGATCGAGCAATTGCGCGTCCAGGCTGACCAGCCGGCCCGCATCATCATTGACGAAAATACCGGCACCATCGTGATGGGCGAGAATGTCCGTGTCTCCACCGTGGCGATTGCCCAGGGCAATCTGACCATCACGGTCCGCGAAAGCCCGGTCGCCAGCCAGCCCGCGCCCTTCTCCGGCGGGGAGACAGTCGTCCTGCCACGCACGGATGTGTCGGTCTCCGAGGACAATACCCAGCTGGGCGTCCTCGATGGCGGCGTCTCGCTGAGCGAGCTGGTCGACGGGCTCAATGCGCTGGGCGTCACACCGCGCGACATGATCACCATCCTGCAATCCATCAAGGCAGCCGGTGCGCTGCAGGCAGAGATCGAGGTGCTGTAATGGAAAGCCTGCTCGACTTTCAGCTCAACCAGGCGCTCGGCGCCTCGCGTTCGGGCAATATCACCGCCCAGACCAGCGGCACGACGGCGGATGCCGCCCGCGCTGCGGCCGAGGATTTCGAATCCGTTTTCCTGGCGCAGATGATGGAAGCCATGTTTGCCCAGGTCGGCGAGGATAATCCCTTTGGCGGCGGTCCTGGCGAGAATGCCTTCCGCGGCATGCTCAACGAGGAATACGCCAAGGTGATGTCGCAGGCTGGCGGACTGGGTCTGTCGGATCGCCTCACCTCGGAGATCCTGCGCTACCAGGAAGCCGCTGACAGCCAGGGTGGAGAGAGCCAGTGACCGAACTAGCCGCGAGAAACGGTACCGAACGCGCCGAGGCGCTATTGCGCCTGACGATCCGCCTGACCGAGCTTATCCGCGGCGAAACCCAGATGTTTCAGCGCCGCCGGCCGCAGGACGCGGTCACGCTGCAGGATGAAAAGAGCAAGCTGGCCAATATCTATCGCAGCGAGGTCGCCCGGGCCCGCAGCGAACCGACCCGCTTTGCCGGCGCACCGGCGCCGCTCAAGAACACCTTGCGCGAGGCAACCGTCAGCTTCCACGCCGCCCTGGCCGAAAATGCCCGCGCCGTGACGGCCATGAAGGTGATCACCGAGGGCGTTGTCCGCGCCATCGCCGAGGAAGCCGAACGCCAGCGCAGCACCGGCCATGGCTATGGCCCCGGCGCCGCCCAGCGACCGCAACAGACGCGCGGCCTCTCCATCGCCCTGAACCAGACGGCCTGAGCCACCACGTCTTTCTTTATCGGGGAAGCGCAAGCCTTGCGGCTGGCCTGGCCTAGTAGAGCCCGCCGCTCGTCGAGCCGCCCAGACGTTCCAGCCCGGCGGAGTAATTCGCCAATTGCTTGGTCAGATAGGCCGGCACTGTACCACCACGCTTGCCGGGGCCGTCACCGCCATTGAGGAGATTCTTCAATGAAGCCGGCGTCGTCAGTTCGCGATAGGCGCGCTGGACGATCGTCATCGCATTGCTGATCGCGTCAAAGGCGGCCTTCGACGTGTCCTTGTCGGACAGGCTCATCAGCGTCGGCAGATCCATCGCAAACAAGGGCGGCGCATCGGCCGAACCATCCTTGTCGAGCGCGGAGGCCTTCTTGACGATCGCGCCGGGCGCCATGCCGAGCGCCTTGAGCAGGTCGTTGCCCTCACTGCCGGCGAACAGCTCGATGGTCGAGCCTTCCTTCGGCGAAATGCGCAGGGCATCGCCATTGGTCGCACGCCGGACATCGGCGGTGCCGTCGAGGATCAGGGCGCCATTGATCTTGAAGGTGAGCGAACGCATCGTATCGTCCGCATCAATGGTGATTTTCTGGCGGCGTCCGCCATTGACCGACACGTAGAAATGATCGCCCTCACGCGCAGCTGTACGGTCGGTCACGACAAGGCTGTCGGCATAGGTCAGTGTCCCGGCGGGCAGGCCCATCGCGTCGAGCACGGAATCACCGCCGGCGACAACGGAAACACCGGTGGCCTCGCTGATACCGCCGCGACCGCTGAGCTGGACCGCCCAGTCGAAAGCGCCGTCGGCAGCGTTGAAGCTGGCGGCAAAGGCATCGCGATCACCGATCAGCGACTGGCCGGGCAAGGCACCGGTGGTCTTGCCGGCGAGATAGATCTTGGAGCCATCCAGGGTGATGGCATTGGCCGTTTCATCCTTGTCTGAGCCGAGGAAGGTTGTGTAATCGACCGTCGCCGAGACCCCATCGGTCAGCTTGATCAGGACGGCATCACGCTCGCCGCCGGAATGGGCCGTGACCGGCGCGCTCGGGGCGAAACTGCCGCCAGCCGAACCGGCAATATAGATATTGCTGCCATCCACCGCGATATCACCAATCCGGCCCGCGCCCATATCGCCCAGGGATTGGGTCCAGAGCGGGCCGGCGGCCAGATCGGCCGTGTCGAATTTGCGGATCACACCGACGCCGTCTTCCTGGCTGGCGACGATCAGATTGCCGTCCGACGCCATGGTGATGGCGGACACCGATTCATCACCAACGCCGCCAATACGGGTCGTCGAAAGCGTCGTACCGCTGGAACTGATCGCCCGCAGATAGCCATCGCTGGCACCGCCCAGATGATTGGCACCGCCAAAGGCACTGGCGGCCTTGCCGGCGACATAGACCGTGCCATCGCTGGCAATGGTCACGGCATTGGGCTGGTCGTCACCGCTGCCGCCAAAGCGCGACAGCCATTGCTCGACACCATTGGCATTGTATTTGGCGACGAAGCTGTCCTTGCCACCGATATCGGTCGTGCTGCCCAGCCCGCCCTCGACAATGCCGGCGACAACGACATTGCCGCTATCATCAACGGCAACGCTTGTGGCGCCGGCTTCGGCCGCAGCGCCGAGCACGCGGCTCCACACCATCTTGCCGGTGGAATCATACTTGGCCAGCACCATGTCGTGCTCGCCCTTGATATCGGCACCGCCCAGCGCGGCCGACGTCGTACCAACCACAAAGACACTGCCATCGGCGGCCGTGGCACTCGACTTGATCTCGAGCGGATTGACCTCTTCCTTGATGCGGGTCTCATCATCCTCGCTACCGACCACAGCCACTTCACTGGTGTCTGGCGCAGCTTCAAGCCGGGTGGAAAAAGCCGTCGTCGGTGCCGCGGCACCCAGATCGGTCAGCTTGACCACCTGGCCGGCTGCATTCTCGTTCAGCCCCGACGTGCCGGCGAGGTAGATGGCCGGGCTTGCAGAGGCCGCGCTGAAGCTGACAACCTCGGTCGAGATACCCGAGACCTTGAAGCCGTAATCATTGCCGGGGATGATATTATTCTCGTCCGGCGTGCCCAGTTTGACGCGGGAAAAACGTGTCATCACGCCAGCGCCCTCGAGCGCCGTATTGATATGGGCCGAGACATTGTCGAGCGAGCGCGTCGTCGCGCCCATATCGGCCAGATTGATGGCGATATCCTGGGTCACGCCATTCTTCTTCACCGAGACCGTGAATTGTACATCGCCGGTCAGGCTCGCCACTTCGGCGTCATAGGCACCGGTATGCACCGTGCCGGTGACATAGACGGACTCGCCGCGGCTGATCGCGACCGAACTGTCGGCGGTGGACAGCTGCTCGCCCTTGAGCAGGGTCAGCCCGTCGAGATTCATGGAATCATAGAAGCTGTCGAGCTGGGCCAGACCTTCAGAAAATCGCGTATTGATGAATTTGCGATCGGTCTCCGAGACCGTCTTGTCCATCGCCTTTTCGGCCAGAGAGGACAGGGTCTTCAGTCCGACATAGAGATCAAACAGCGCCTTGTAGTCATCCGGAGCGTTGAGATCGGAGAAGGCGCTTTTCTTGGAGTCGAAGAATTCACCGCTGGCCAGGACGCCCCGGCGCAAGTCCTCGATCGACGCGGTCTCGCTGGACACATCCCAGGGCGGCGTCACACCGGCGGCGGCCGTTTCATTCGCGGTACGGGCCTGGGGCGCGGCGCTGGATACTTGCGACGCGCTGAGCTTGGCCTGGTACCAGCCGCTCAATACCGATAAATCCAACCCGTAAACGGCCACGACTCGAAACCCTTCTGATCCAGCGTGCGAGACTAGGCGCAGAGTGCGAACAAAGTCTTGCCGGCAAGGCTCAAAAGCGCGTCTTAAGCGGCTTCACGCAGGGCGAAAGGGGCGCTGGTGATCTCGGCCAGCTGCGGGTTGGCGAGCCGGCCCGGATCGAGCCGGCCGGCATTGATCGCCACGAGGTCGGGACGGCGCAGGCACAGGGCAGCCAGCTGGGCCGCCGACGCCGTCGCCGCAGCCTCTCCGAGTTCGTCGTAAACGGCCTGGAAGAATTCCAGGTCTTCGGGGTAGTCGAGCGTCCAGCGCAGCCGCTCCAGCCCCTGACCGGGCCCGGCCAGGCAGGCGTGGTGGAGGTGCGGGTTCTGGCGCAGCCACGGCGTGACATGCTCACGGTCGCCCGGTTCACGGGCCAGGCGGTCGGCGCGATAGAGTAGTACGGCCGGGAAAACCTCACAATCGAGCCCGTGCGGAAACAGGGCCGGCATTGTATTGCTGGCATAGTCGGCATGGGTGTCGTGCAACAGGCCGATCACACGTTCGCAGATCTGCGGATCGATGAAGGGGCAATCGCTGGTGACCCGCATAATATATTCGGCACCGCAGTCGCGCGCCGCTTTGGCATAGCGCGACAAGACGTCGCTCTCCGAGCCGCGACTGACGGCATAGCCCGCCGCACGGGCCGCATCCGCGACCGCATTGTCGGCCTCGGTATCGGGGATCGCAGCGATGACATGGTCTGCTCCGCCTATGCGGGCGCAGCGGTCGAGCACCCGCGCCAGCGCGGTCTTCGAGCCGAGCGGGTTGAGAATTTTGCCCGGCAATCGCGATGAGCCGAGACGCGCTTGAACGATGATGGCGAGGGTCATGACCAGCCTTGAAGAGTAGTCTGATGAAACAGTGTCGTATCAGTCTCTGCGGCACTCTCCTAACGCCTCGTTAACCGCTGCACGCCAGCGTCGAGTCCGACAGGCGAATCACGAGACCCAATATGTCCAAGACCCCGATCGAAGCAGATGCGCTGGAACAGATGGTGATGAGCCGCACTTTTCGGGAACCCCGAATCGATCTGAACGGCAAATCCGTCCTGATCACCGGCGGGACCGGCTCGTTCGGCAAGCGTTTCGTCGAAACGATTTGCCGCGACTACAAGCCGCGCAAATTGATCATCTTTTCGCGCGACGAGCTGAAGCAATATGAAATGGCTCAGCAATTCTCACCGAACGACTATCCCTTCCTGCGCTATTTCATCGGCGATGTACGCGATGAATCGCGCCTGGAACAGGCGATGCGCGGGGTCGATATCGTCATCCATGCCGCGGCCCTGAAACATGTCCCGATCGCTGAATACAATCCGTTCGAATGCATCAAGACCAATGTCATGGGTGCCGAGAATGTTGTCCGCGCGACCATCAAGTGTGGCGTGAAGCATGTTTGCGCCCTGTCGACCGACAAGGCGGCCAACCCGATCAATCTCTACGGCGCCTCGAAACTGGCTGCCGACAAGATTTTCACCGCAGGCCAGCATATGGGCGGCGCCGACGGCCCCGTCTTCTCGGTTGTGCGTTATGGCAATGTCGTGGGCTCGCGGGGTTCGGTCATCCCCTTCTTCCGCAAGCTGATTGATGAGGGCACTGACCACCTCCCCATCACCGACCCGCGCATGACCCGTTTCTGGATCACCATCGAGCAGGGCGTGAATTTCGTCCTCTCCACCCTGGCCATGGCCCGCGGCGGCGAGATTTTCGTGCCGAAGATTCCATCGATGAGCATGGTCGACCTCGCCCATACCATCGCGCCAGACCTGCCGCACAAGGTGATCGGCATCCGGCCCGGCGAAAAGCTGCACGAAATCATGGTGCCGTCCGATGATGCCCGTTCGACCGTTGAGCTCAGCGACCGCTTTGCCATCCTGCCAGCCTATGCCGGCGAACTCATGGCGCGCTATCTCGGCAAGGGCGCCCACCGGGTCCCCGATGACTGGTCCTACTCCTCCGACAATAATGCCGAACAACTCGACGGCCCATCGCTGCGCGAACTGATAGGCGAAGCGAACGCCGCCTGATGTCTGCCGCAGCCCTGCCTGCACGTATCCTGATCCGGGCCGATGCCGGGCCTGAGCTCGGCGGCGGCCATATCATGCGATGCCTGGCGCTGGCCGCTTCGCTCAAGACCCATGGTGCCAGTATCGCCTTTGCCTGTGCGCCCGGCTCCGGCGATCTTGTCCCGGCCCTGTCGCGATCCGGCTTTGCGGTGATGACGGCACGATCAGCCGCCGATTTCGATCTCCCGCCGGCCTGGAATGGCCGGGCCGATGCGATACTGGTCGATCTTTACGCCTCCACACAGGCCGATGAGAGCCGGATGCGGCTCATAGCACCGGTCATCGCCGTGCTGGAAGACCTGCCCGACCGGCCCCATGACTGCGATCTGCTGGGCGATCAGGGTTTTGACCGTCAGCCATCGGACTATGCCGACAGGGTCCCGCCAGGTACCACGCTGCTGCTCGGAGCGGACATGGCGCCGCTGCGGCCCGATTTTGCCCGTTTGCGAACCGCCTCGCTGGCCCGGCGGCAGGCCAGCCCCGGCCTGGCGCGCCTGATGGTCTCGATGGGAATGACAGATGTCGGCGGCATCAGCGCGCAAATCGTCTCCCTGGCCCGCGCCAGCCTGCCCGGGATCACAATCGATGTTATCCTCGGCCCGCTCGCGCCAAGCCTGCCCGGCTTGCGGCACGCCGCAGAGAACGACCCGAACCTCAATATCCGGGTTGATGTCGACCGCATGGCCGACTGCGTCATGGCCGCCGATCTGGCGATCGGTGCCGGCGGCGGCAGCGCCCTGGAGCGCTGCGTTCTCGGTGTTCCAAGCATTGTCGTCGTGCTGGCGGAAAACCAGCGGCCGGCGGCCCGGGCCATGGCCGCAGCCGGTGCAGCCCTGACGATCGAGACGCCCGCGGCGCTGGCCGACACCCTGCCCGGTCTGCTGCGCCAGGTGTCACCGCGCCAATTGGCAGACATGTCGGCCCGGGCCGCGCGCTTGTGCGACGGGCGCGGCGCGGAGCGGATCGCCCGTGCCTTACTGGCCCGGATCTCGCAGCATCCGTCCCGCGCGAATGGCTGACCGGCAAGACTTGGTTAAACTCGCACACCCAGACTCCGCGCCATGCACGTCCTGATTCTTTCCCCCTATCCCGAGGCCCTGATCGCTCCGGTCACGGCACGGGGGGACCGTGTCACAACGCGATCAGACCTGCTGAGCGAGGCCGATTTTGCGGCCATCCGCCCCGACTGGATCATCAGCTATGGCTATCGACGCCTGATCACCGCACCGGTGCTGGAGCTGTATGCGGACCGGATTGTGAATCTGCACATCTCGCTTTTGCCGCATAATCGCGGCGCCGATCCAAATTTCTGGTCCTGGGTCGACAACACCCCCAAAGGCGTGACCCTGCATCTGATCGATGGCGGGATGGATACCGGACCGATCCTGGTCCAGCGCGAGGTCGAGCTCGATCCGGACATTGAAACCCTGAAGTCCAGCTATGTGCGGCTGCGCCAGGAAATCGAGGATGTTTTCGCCCGCCATTGGGACGCGATCGCCAGCGGGCGCTTGCAGCCCCGGATCCAGACGACCTGCCTGCCCATGCACCGCGCCGCCGACAAGACGACGCTGTTTGCCCTGTTGCCCGAAGGCTGGGATACCCGCGCCCGCACCGCGATGCGCCTGCTCTCGGCCGCACAACGTGAAGCCGGCCATGCCGACAAGGATCAAACGACAAATTAACCTGCCTGACCGAGGCTCGAAGCCTGTCTCCAAGGGTGATTCGCCCCATGCGCCACCCGACATATTTTTGGCCGGACACCGCTGCCTGAGGACGATTATGCCCACCGCCCCTGACACCACATTCGACTTCGCCGGGCGCCCGGTCGGCCCTGATCACCCACCGCTGGTGATCGCCGAGATCTCGGCCAATCATCTTGGCCATATCGACCGCGCCATCGCGTCAATCGAGGCGGCGGCGGCCTGCGGTGCCGATGCGATCAAGATCCAGACCTATACCGCCGATACCATCACCATTGATCATGACGGCCCCGGCTTTGTGATCGAGGGCGGATTATGGCACGGGCGCTCGCTGCACGATCTCTACTCCGAGGCCCACACGCCGTTTGAATGGCATGGCGAACTCTTCGCCCGTGCCCGCAAACTGGGCGTGCCGCTGTTCTCGACGCCCTTTGACCACACCGCCGTCGACCTGCTGGAATCGCTCGACGCGCCGGCCTACAAGATTGCCTCCTTCGAGATCACTGATCTGCCGCTGATTGCCCGCGTCGCGCGCACCGGAAAACCGATGATCATGTCAACCGGCATGGCCAATCTGGCCGAGATCCATGACGCCGTCCGCACCGCCCGCGAAAATGGCGTCGCCGGGCTGGCCGTCCTGCATTGCCTGTCCGCCTATCCGGCACCGATTGACCAATCCGATCTGCGCACCGTGCCGCACCTGGCCGAAGCCTTCCACGCCGTCGCCGGGCTGAGCGATCATACGCCGGGCACCGCCTGCGCCGTCGCCGCTGTCGCGCTCGGCGCGCGCGTGATCGAGAAACACTTCACGCTCTCACGCGCCGATGGCGGCCCGGACGGTTCCTTCTCGCTGGAACCGGATGAACTCAAACGCCTGGTCGAGGATTGCCATAACACCTTCGCCGCACTGGGCTCGGTCCGATACGAGCTGGCCGGCTGTGAACGCGGTTCGATGAATTTCCGCCGCTCGCTCTATGTCGTGCGCGACATCGCCGCCGGCGAAGCCTTCACAGCGGACAATGTCCGCTCGATCCGGCCCGGCCTGGGCCTCGCCCCGAAGCACTGGGATGAGATAATCGACCGGCGTGCGACGCGCGCCCTGAAACGTGGTGATCCGCTGGCGATGGAGATGATCGACTGGCGCTGCAATGGAGAGAGTGCATGACCGACACAACCCAGCTCGATGCCTGGCGCGGCGAATTCGGCGACAAATATATCGATCGCAATGAGAGTCTGACCGAGGTGCTGCGAATGCGCACCCGGATGTGGGCGGAGATGCTCAAAACAACGTTTGGCGCCGAGCCGGAGAGCATTCTGGAGGTCGGCTGCAATATCGGTCTGAACCTGCGCGCCATCGACCGGCTCTGCGCCGCGACACTGCACGCAGTGGAGCCCAATGCCAAGGCAAGGCAGCGCGTGCTGGACGACAGGGTTGTGGCAGACGAACGGCTATATAAC
>TARA_R110000868_G_scaffold39376_7_pt1 | contig 13182 bp, 13 predicted proteins | sample TARA_R110000868 | Tara Oceans TARA_R110000868 (sample SAMEA4397489) | marine metagenome | biome: Polar Biome; feature: [SRF] surface water layer (ENVO:00010504); material: water (ENVO:00002006), including particulate matter (ENVO:01000060) such as... | depth 5 m | reverse complement strand
CCCCGCCACTTCGACAGCATGAACCGGCCCGCCGCCGCCGAACGCCATCAGCACCATGTCGCGGGCATCGCGGCCGCGTTCGACCGTTACCGACCGGATCGCCCGCGCCATCGCGACATTGGCGATCTTCCTGACCCCGGACGCCGCCTGAACGAGATTGAGCCCGAGCGGTTCGCCGATATGGGTCATGATCGCGCGTTCCGACAGCTGGGGGTCGATTTCCAGGCTGCCGCCGGCAAGCCCGGCGGGATTGAGATATCCGAGAACGACATTCGCATCCGTCACCGTCGGCCGGTCGTTGCCGCGGCCGTAACAGGCAGGGCCGGGATCGGCACCCGCCGACAACGGACCGACCTGAAGCAAGCCGCCGTCGTCGATCCAGGCGATGGACCCGCCGCCCGCGCCGACTTCGGCAATGTCGATCGCAGGGACTTTCAGCATGTAACCGCCGCCCTTGATGAACCGGCTCGGCGTGGAAATACCGTCGCGGAATTCGTATTCCGAGGTCAGCATCGGCGCGCCGCCCTCGATGATCGACGCCTTGGCCGTGGTGCCCCCCATGTCGAAGGCAATCGCATCGGGGTTGCCGTTCGCCTGGCCGAGCCGCGCCGCGCCCATTACCCCGCCCGCCGGACCCGATCCGACGGCAAAGACCGGGATTTCGCTGGCGGTTTCGACCCGCATCATCCCGCCCGACGACGCGACGACCAGCAACGGCGCCGTCATGCCGGCGGCGCCGAGGTTGCGGGTCAGATTGGCGAGGTAGCGGCGCATCTCCACCAGAAGATACGCGTTCACCACCGTCGTGGAGGTGCGCTCGTATTCCTTCATCTCGGGCAACACGTCGCAGGAGGCCGTCACCAACAGATCGGGGAAATGATCGGCCAGCAGGGACGCGGAGCGGCGCTCGTGCTCGGCGTTAAAACAGGAATTGATATAGCAGATAGCGACTGCTTCGATGCCTTCGTCGACAAGACGTTTTCCCGCAGCGAGAACTTCGTCGTCGACCAGCGGCCGGACGACGTTACCGTCGGCGCCCATGCGTTCGCCGACTTCCAACCGGTGGCGTCGCGGGACAAGCGGTTCCGGTTTTTCCCAGGTCAGATCGAACATGGTCGGTGTCCGGATGCGGCCGATCTCCAGGATATCGCGAAAGCCCGCCGTGGTGATCAGTCCGGTCTTCGCGCCTGCCTTCTGAAGAATCGTGTTCGAACCCACGGTGGTGCCATGCACGACTTCGCGTACATCCGACAGCGATGCGCCGACGTCGGCCAGCAGATCAGCCAGGCCGGCGACTACGGCCTCACCCGGATCGTTCGGCGTCGAGGCGACCTTGCGGACATGGAGCGCGCCATCCCCCATCTGCGCCACGATGTCGGTAAACGTGCCGCCGATATCGCAACCGATGTGAATCTCGAAGCCTGACATCGGCGCGACCTGACTATTTGATGATTAGAGGAACGATAATGCTGCGATTGACGGTACGTCCATTGACGAAGCGCTGCAACTGCGCCTCGCCTTTCCAGTTGCCCGGTGCCCAGCCGGACGCCGGCATCCTGCGCCCCGATGCTTCCATCCGCCATGCCTGCGACCGGTCGAACCGTACTTCACGCACGGCAACGGCGGCGCCGGTCGGATCGAGAATCCGGAGTTTGAGCACATCGCCGCTCTGGATGCCGAACATTGCGGCCCACAGAACAAGGCCGGGGGCATGGCGCGCCAGGCTTATCGGACTTCGCGCCGATGACCGGATGCGGTCGGCGGTGGGCGTATGGTCGGTAAATCCGGCGGCATACAGCGCGAAACCGGGATACCGGATACCTGACTCCTTCGCCCATACCGGTCGCTGCGGCCGGTTGCACCCCGCGCCGACGGCCTCGCCGGTGAACGGATCGATTGTCTTGCCGCCGACACGGAATTCGACATGGACATGGGGGAATTCCGTCCGCCCGGACATCCCGACCTTGCCGAGCACATCTCCCCGCTTCACACGGTCGCCGAGACGCACCGCGATGGTGCCTTTGCGCAGATGACAATACTGGCTTTCCCAGCCGCCCTTGTGTTCGATTATCACGCCGTTGCCGCACGCCTTGCGGCCGATCAGCTTCCGGGTTTCCGCCGTCTGCTTGAAATATTCGGCGGCACCGTCCCGCGCCGCGGTGACCAGTCCCGGACCGGCCGCCAGCACATCCGCCCCGCCATCCAGGGTGCGGAAATCCCGGATCGCGAAATCGGTTCCCTTGTGACCGTTATAAGTCCGCAGACCGCAACGATGGTCCTGTGCCCTGGCGCCGCTTCGATCGGCATCAGGTACATTCAAAATCCAGCAATCCTGATCGAGGGTGCATTTTAGCGGGCTCGAAAAACCGCCGTCAGGGGCAACCTGGGCAGCTGCCGGCACGGCAATAAACGAAAACAACGCGGCGGCCAGCGGCCGGATAAAATATTTATTCACAAGGGTCACAGTTCCAGGGGTTAGTGTTCGGCGGGTTGGGCCAGCACGTCTTCCACTGCCAGCATTTCATCGATCACGCGCCGCGCCTGCACGACGCCTGCATCCGCGGCATTGTTCAACATCGGCCGCCCCGGGTTCTTTTCCATATTACGCTGCTGACCGGCCAGAAATGCGACGTCTTCGCTGAACGTGTGAATGATCGATTTTTCGATATCGGCATCGAGCGTCGTATCGTCCAGACAGGTATCGCGCGCGAAGGCCCACACCTGGTCCACCGTCCGCTCATCGACGGGTTTGAGCATGCTGATGATCCGCGTATCAATACCGGCAGATTTGTCGTTCGTCCCTGCGGGCACGCCGCCCGCATCGATGATCACGGTGGATGGCGGTTCCAGCCAGATTTTCTGCCATCGGTCGATCTTGCCTTCGAACCCGCCGACGCGCCGGTAAAAATTCGACGGCGTCGCATCGTTCATCACGCGCGTAATGGTTACGATATCGCCGTCCCGTGCAGATGTGACGGGCGTATTCGCGACGTCTTCGGTGCCGATGGTCGATTTGTGAACGAATGTCGTGTGCGTCAGGTCCAGCAGGTTGTCGACCAGCAGCGTCCAGTTGCAGTCATAGCGCGTCGTGCCGGTCACGGATTTCCAGCCGGGCGTATCGAGCCAGTGCACGTCGGGCAGCAGGTCTACGTCCGCCACATCCGGGTCGCCCATCCATATCCAGACGAGCGTATTCCGTTCGACCGCCGGGTAAGCGCGCAGACGCGCACGGCCCGGCACATTCTTCTGTCCGGGAATGGCGACACAGATACCGTCGCAGCCGAACGCCATCCCGTGATAGCCGCACACGATCGTCTCGCCTTCGACCGCACCCAGCGACATCGGCGCGAACCGGTGCGGACAGCAGTCCTCCACGGCGGCGGCGCTGCCGGATTCCGTGCGGAAAACGGCCAGTTCCTCGCCGAGGATCGTTTTCGCCTGCGGTTCCTGCCCGAGTTCTTCGGACCAGCACGCCGCATACCAGGCATTGCGAATAAAATTACTCATTCCGTGAATGTCCTGCTGTATGCCGGAAACCTTATTGCAAATCGGCGGGGAATCAAATCTGCCGTTCGGACTCCTGCCAGTACGGGTCGCGCAGGCGCCTTTTTGCGATCTTTCCCGGGCCGGTCGTCGGCAGCGGACCTGCCGCGAAATCGAGAGACTTCGGAATCTTGTAGCCGGCAATCCTGCCGCGGCAGAATTCGAGTATGTCATCGCCGTTGACGGGTTCCGCCCCGTCGCGCGGCACGACGATCGCATGCACCTGTTCTCCCCAGAGATCGTGGGGAATACCGATAACGGCGACTTCGAGCACCGCCGGGTGCGTGGAAATCACATTCTCAACCTCGACCGAGTACACGTTCTCCGCGCCGGAAATGATCATGTCTTTCTTGCGGTCGACCAGATACAGGTGCCCGGTCGCGTCGAGATATCCGACATCGCCGGTATGATACCACCCGCCGCGCAGGGATTCCGCCGTCACATCCGGCTTCCGCCAATACTCCTTCATGATCTTCGGGCCGCCGAAAACCACTTCGCCGATCTCGCCGACCGGCACATCGTTGTCGTCGGCATCGACCACCCGAAGATCGATCAGCGGCGACGGCGGGCCGCAAGATGCAGCCCTGTGGACGCCGCCTTCCGGAACGGTCAGGTCATGGTCCTGCGGGTGAAGGCAACACGCAATCCCGGAGGTTTCGGTAATTCCATAGGTGTGCAGAAACAGGTGCGAGGGAAACATTCGTTCCGCTTTCTGCAGCACCCCGAGCGGCGTCGGCGAGCCGCCATACATGATCTGCGTCAGGCTCGACAGATCGTATTTCGACGTGTCGGAATGGTTGGCGATGAGCGCAATCAGCGTTGCGGGCAGCGATGTAATCGTGACGCGCTCCTTTTCGATCAGTTCAAGTACGCGGTCAGGCTGGAAATGAACGCAGACCTGCGTTGCGCCGACCATCGGCACAGACCAGAACGCGAACGCATCAGCAAGGTGGAACATCGGGGCAGAGTGCAGCCACACCGCCCCCAGCCGAAAATCCAGGGTCGTCGCGCAGTCGACGCCGCACCAGAAGACATTCGCATTGGTCAGGCACACGCCCTTTGGATCGCCCGTCGTGCCGGACGTGTAGTAGATCTGAATGATCTCATCGAGCGCGGTATCCGCCGGCTTCGCCGCAGCAGATGCGACGGCGAGCATGTCTTCGTAATCGTGAAAGCCGCGCGGAGGCGTCTCAAGGTCCATGCCGATCGTGAAATCCAGCGACGGCGCTTTCGACCGGACGCCCTCGTAAACATCCAGAAACGGCTCGGACAGCAACACCGCGCGGGCATCTGAATCGTTGAAGATATATTCGAGCTCCGGCGCGGCAAGCCGCGAATTGAGCGGCATGAAGGTAAGCCCCGCAACGGCACAGGCGTAATAGGCTTCCGCGTATCGGTATGAATTGCGGTCAAGGATCGCGACCCGGTCGCCACGGACCAGCCCGAGCCCCAGCAATGCGTTGGCCAGCCGGTTCACCCGGTCCCCAAGCTGGCGGTAGGTCAGCCGCACGTCGCCGTCGATCACGGCCTCCCGGTCCGGAAAAAATCGGACCGCGCGATCCAGAATGCGGGATGCGGGATACATCGCCGTTCCTCCCCTGCTTAAACGTCTCGAATTCTTGTTGGCGTGATGGTGCGGCGGCGCAGACAGGAATGCAAGTGGCCCACTTGCCGACCCTTGTCGGCCCTCATACCATCGGGCCGACAGAAAAAATCACCCGGGATGAGACAATGGACTACACCGAAATCAAATTCGACGTGCGCGACAACGGAATCGCAACCATGACGCTGAACCGGCCCGAACGGCTGAACAGCTTCAGCCGCAAGATGTTCGACGAATGGAAGGACGTCGCCGCCCGCTGTGCGTTCGACGACAAAATCCGGGTCCTTGTCGTTACCGGGGAAGGCCGCGCGTTTTCGTCGGGCGTCGATCTCACCGTTCTCGGCAGCGATACGCTGTCGCAGTCGGCGTTCCGGTATTATTACCGCCAGGCGCATCAGGCGTTCGACGACATGGAAGTGCTCGAAGTGCCGATCATCGCGGCAATCAACGGGCTGTGTTACGGCGGCGGCGTCGAACTGGCACTGAGCTGCGATATCGTCCTCGCGTCCGAGAATGCGACCTTCTGCCTTGTCGAAAACCAGCTCGGCGCAATTCCGGCCTCCGGGGCCTGCAACCGGATGATTCATCATGTCGGCCTTGCCAAGACCAAGGAACTGATCATCACAGCAGATCCCATCAACGCCGACGAAGCCCGCCGTATCGGCCTGATCAGCCAAGTCTACAAGGACGACGAATTCATGGACCGGGTCTATGCCTATGCGGAACGCCTGCTGAAAAACTCGCCCTTCGCGATGGGTATGGCAAAACACGTGGTCAATATGTGCGTCAACGCCGACATGCACACCGGCCGCGATATCGAGCGCCTGGCGCAATCGGTGCTGGTGACGTCGGACGACCACAAGGAAGGCATGGCCGCGTTCTTCGAGAAACGCGACCCGGTCTTCAAGGGGAAATGACGCCCGTCTAGCCCGGGAAAGGCGTCTCCTCGCCGTCCGGTACCGGCACCTCGAAAACGTTCAGGGTGAACGAGATCAGCGTGTAATAGCCGCAGATTCCGACCAGTTCGACCATCTGTTCGTCCCCCAGGAGGTCGACACCGCGCCCGTAGGATTCGGCCGAGAGCCGGCCGGACGTAACGATTTCGGTCGCAAGGTCATAAACCAGCTGTTCTTCGCCGGTCAGCGGTGCCGGCGGCTTGCCCTCCTTCAGGAGTGCGATCGCCGCCGCATCGACGCCTTCCTCGATGGCGATCGGCGCATGGGCGAACCATTCGTAATTCGCCTGCCAGTGCCGGCCGATCGTACAGATGGCAAGTTCGCGGAGATTCCCGGGCATTTTCGACCCGTAGCGTAGAAACGCCCCCACTCCCTGTGCGGGATCGGCGAAACCCGGCGCATGCAGCCACGGCCCGAACGGGCCCCGGATCGAGCCCCGCGTGCCGGATATGGAATCAGCTATACGCTTCTGGTCGGCATCGTAACCGGACGGATCGGGTGGATTCAGGCGCTGCATTTTTTCTTACTCCCTGTATGTCAGGGCCGGACAATACGAAGACTGTATCAAAATGGAAATGGGCAGCTCATGAAAACGGAGCAGCCACGCCTAACAAGCCGAAACGAAAACGGGACGATCCGGATTGGAGGGAAACCTCCGGATCGCCCCTAGTCGTGGGGACGGTGAACCTGATAACCCCGTCCCGCTCTGGTGCCTCTGTCGCTCCGGTCAGGCGGCGTCGGCGTCGCCGAACGCGGCCTTTATCTTCATCTGCTGCGCCTTGACGGCGTTTTTCGTGCCGGCGTCGCCGGCGTTGGGGGCGGCGGCGTCCGTGCCCCGTGCCGCAACCGTTTCCCGGGACTGTTCCCGACGGCGGTTTCTGAGAACCGCGCGCCGGAAAAGGGATACCTTGCGTGCAACGGGGCCGGACATCTTGGTGCCGTCCTCATCCATTACGAACACCGAAACCAGGTCCTCGGCGAAATTTTCGCCGACAGGCCGGTCCGTGAATCTGTGTATTTAAGTGCCTGCAACCGGTTCGGGCCGGACAGGCGGAACGTGTAGACCTTCTCGTCCATCCGGACCCGGACGAAGCCGTTCTCGAACTTTACCTGAACAGGGGTCTGGTATTCGCGCGGCCCGTCGCGAACGATCCGCTGTACGTTTGCGCCGTTACGGACGTAGCCGAAATCGCCCGCACCGACGCAACCGCGGCTCGTGCCCCAGTTGCCGACGAAATCCGTCAAGGTCGGCGACAATGTCGGGGAACGGGCGGCATGGGCGGACATCGCCCCCGTCATCATCAGGGTCAACATGGCGGTCGCAAGAATTGCCAGCTGTACGCGCATCGTAGTTCCTTCCTGGATTCGGCGATCTTCCTTGAAAGTGCGCCTGCCCGTCGTCCTGACGGGACCGTTTCGTAAAGTTCGTATCGCGTCTGTGGCAATATACTGTAATAAAACTTTTAATATGCTTTTAATATTCAATATCTTTGTAAACAAACCAATTGAAAAATGGTCTTTTATTTGTTTCATATTTATAATTATTTTAAAATTAATTACTCCGGTATTTAGGTCGAAAATCCCGAAAATTTTAGGCATTTTTTCGACTGCCGGACTTGAAATCCCCGACCTCAGTTGTATATTAAAATCATTCCAATCATAGTCAAAAATGGCCTGTCTTTCAAAGGGATCGAACAGGCCGAAATCTGGCATCAAACTACGGAGCATCAAAAATGATCGGCAAAAAAGTCCCCAACGTCACCTTCAAAACCCGGCTACGCGACGAGTCCATCGAAGGCCCGAACCCCTTCCGCTGGGAAGACAAGACCACCCAGAATTACTTTGCAGGCAAAAAAGTCGTCCTGTTTTCCCTCCCCGGCGCCTTCACACCGACATGTTCGACCTATCAGCTGCCGGATTTCGAAAAACTTTTTGACGATTTTCGCGCCGAAGGCGTGGACGATATTGCCTGCATTGCCGTCAATGACGCCTTCGTCATGAATGCCTGGGGCAAATCGCAGGATATTGGCAACATCACCCTGATCCCGGACGGAACCGGCGAATTCACGCGCAAGATGGGAATGCTTGTCTGCAAGGACAATCTCGGTTTCGGCATGCGTTCCTGGCGCTATGCCGCCATCGTCGATGACGGCGTCGTCACCGCATGGTTCGAAGAACCCGGCTTCGAGGACAATTGCGAATCCGACCCCTATGGCGAATCCTCGCCCCAGAACATTCTGGAAAAACTGAAGGCCGGCGTCGAAACCGTCGCCGCCTGATGCCGGGGGAAGCCCTTCCCCGCACAGCGCCTGTAAACGCAAAACGCTCCGCCAACCGGCGGAGCGTTTCTTTATTCGGTGCGCCCCCCGTCCGCACCCGGACGGGGACCCGACCTATTTCACGAAGTCATTCGTGTAAAGATCTTCCAGCGGCACCTTCTTTTTCACGAGGTTGTTCGCCAGGTAGAAGTCCTGAAGCTTCGCCAGACGGGCGGTATTGACCTCACCCAGGGTATTCTGGCCGGGATAGATCAGGTCGACGTAGTACTTGAAGACCCGCTTTATATAGGCTTCCTTGCCCTTCCACCGCGGCACCGCCTTGATGAATTCGAGCGCGGCGGCATCCGGATCGTCCATCATATCCTTCATGCCCATCAGCGACGCTTTCACGAACCGGCCGATCAGGCCCTTGTTGTTCGCGATGCCGTCATCCGACGCCCCGATCGCCTGCGCCATGCTGGGAAAATAGTCGTCGCTCGGCATGATGCGGAGCTTGACGCCCGTCCCTTCGATCGCCGCAATCCAGTCGGGCACGCCCGCCATGCCATGCGCCTTCCCGGCGGCAACCAGTTTCCACACACCGACCGGGCCCGCCGCCTGGACGTTCAGGTCGTTGCGGGTCAGACCGGCACTCGCCAGCACACCCAGGAGCGCATAAAAGGTCGTGTCCTGGTAGGAAATGGTGGTGATGGTCCGCCCCTTCAGGTCGGCGGGTTTCGTGATCCCCGAATCCTCGCGCACGGTAAGCTGCATGAAGCCCTTCCCGCCGAACACGGCGACGGTCTTGATCGGAATGCCGTTCGCGCGAACGATGATCGGGCCGTCTGCCAGAATTCCGCCAAGCAGGGCGTTGCCGACACCGACCTGTTTGGCGACATCGACGCCGCCCTTGCCGACCTGGCCATGGAATTCGATGCCGGCATCGCGGTAATAGCCCTTGGCGACGGCGACCTGAATCGGTCCGAACGCCGGCAGGAACGACGGCGCCGGGAAAAGATAGGTGACTTTCTGCGCATGCGCCTGCGGCGCACCAAGTGCAGCCGCTGCAATGCCCGCAGCAGCGATCAGGCTGTTGATATTCTTCATAAATACAGACTCCAGTTCGGGAAAAGGTTTCGTTGGGACATCATAGGAAGTTCAGGCCCCCATCGGCCAGAAGATTTTGGCCGGTCACCCAGCCCGCTTCGTCCGAACACAGGAACATCACGACCTTCGCCATATCGTCGAGCCCCGCCTTGCGGCCAAGACACTGCATCTTGGCCCAGTCGTCGAATTTGTGCGCCGGAACCGACGGACGTTCGATTTCGGTCTGGGTGACCCCGGGCCAGAAGGTATTCACCGTCACGTTCCATTCGCCGAGTTCGCGCGCCATCGAACGGGTCATCGACGTCATGGCCCCCTTTGACGTGATGTAATGCAGATAATCGGGCAGACCGAGACACGTGGTTCCCGACGAAACATTGATGATCCGGCCCCAACGCCCCTGCTGCATCGCCGGCACCACGGCGCGGGCGCACAGGAATGCGCCTGTAACATTGACGTCCATCGCCTGACGCCATTCGGCAAGCGGCAGTTCCCAGAACTTCGCCATCGTGATCCGCGAGAACACGGCGGCGTTATTGATAAGAATATCGATCCTGCCGAAAGCGTCTTCCACACGGGCCGCCATGTCGAGGGTCGCCGTTTCGTCGGCAACGTCCACGCCCAGCCCGAGGGCGCGCCCGCCGGCATCGGCGATCTCCGCCGCCACACGCGCCGCATTGTCTCCGTCGAGATCGGCAATCACCGGAACCGCACCATGAGCGGCGAAAAAATGAGCATAGGAACGGCCAAGCCCCTGCCCGCCGCCGGTCACGACCGCCACACGGTCTTTCAGGCTGGCATAGCTTGCATTCCCGGTGATGGCCTCGAAGGTCGGAAAGTCGTTCATGAAGGTGCTCCCGCTGTTTGTGTGGCGTCCCGGTGCCGCCGTTCGTTGCCCTGCAACCGCCTGAGAATCCGGCGCATCGCCATAAGGCCTTCATCGGCCGCGATCGTCCCGCGCGGATTGGCATCGCCGCCGAACGCGTCGGGGTCCAGATCGATCGCCCGTTGCTGCGCTTCGTAAACGGCGAGGTCTTCGGCCGGAATGTTTTTCATCTGGGCGACGAAGGTATCGTGCTTGGCCGGATCGACCCATGCCGCCGGCAGCGAGACCGACCAGAACTGGTGCGTCGTGCGCTCGGTTTCCGGGCTCAGCCCGTGATAGACGACGAATCCCCAGCGTCCCTGGTCGCTGAGCCGGCGGTCAGCCGGTGCGCCGTTGCCCGCTGTTTCGGTCCCGGAATTCACGTGGATATAGGATGGCGGCATGAATTCGCTGGCCTGCCACCGGTCTATGGCACCGCCGTAACCGGCATATTCGACAAAGGCCGGTGCGGCGTCGATGTTCTCCATCCAGCGGGTGACGCAGACCCGGTCGCCGTCCACGGCACAGGCGATATGCGCTTTCTCGGCGAGCGCCGCGTTGCCCGTGGTCGACGAATGCACATAAGCCAGGTGCGACAGGTCGAGAAGGTTGTCGAGCACCAGCCGATAGCCGCATTTCGCATAGGTATAGCCGCTGACGGTCAACCAGTCGGGATCGTCGCGGTGCACAGCGAAATCGGGCGCGGCTGCCGGGTCGGCAGCGTCGGCGTCCCCCATCCAGATCAGCACCCAGCCCTGGCGCTCGATCGCCGGATAATGCCGCACGCGCGCCCAGTCCGGCGGCGTTTCCGCTCCCGGCAGGTGGCGGCATCTGCCGCCGGCATCGAAAACAAGCCCGTGATAGCCGCACTCGATGCTGTCGCCGACACGCCGGCCCTCTGACAGCGGCAGATTGCGGTGCGGACACCTGTCTTCCAGGGCCGCAACGGCGCCGTCGGCACACCGGTAAAGCACGACCATTTCCCCCAGCAGCACCCGGGCCACCGGGGTTTCGCCGATATCCGCGCTCCAGGCGGCAACATACCAGTGATTGCGAAGCATCATACCGTCGCTGCGCGGGTCTTCGTGTCTGTCGGTCATGTTCCCTTCCTCAACGTCCGTCCCGGCCCGGCTGCACGCGGGCACGATATAATGCGCCGAGTTCCCGGGTCAGCGCGCCGACATCGGCTGCGGCGAAAAAACCGGTATCCAGCTCATCGATGCGCGGCAGGGCGGCGGCAAGCGCGGTGGCGCCCGCCGCGGTCAGCCGGACCGCCTTGGCGCGGGCATCGTCCGCCGCCGCACTGCGGTCTATGAAGCCCTTTTTTTCCAGCACCCGGACGATCTGCGACACCGTCATCGCATCGAGCTTGCAGTGATCGGCCACAGCCGCCTGTATCGGCGCCGCACCGTCGCGGCTGAGCCAGCCGATTCCGGCAAGCACCGTGAACTGCATGTGGGTGAGATTGAGATCCGCCAGTCCGGCCGTCGCGTGGCGCTGCCACAGATGCAGCGACTGCCACAGCAGAAAACCGACGCTGTCCTCGGGTTCCGCGAATTTCGACCCCGCCGGCCAGCCGCTCTGCGTGTCCTGCCGCGTGCTCATCAGGCCGGGTCCAGCATTTTTGCGACGCGGGGCCAGATATCGACGCCACGGGACACCAGGTCGTCGTCGTAATCGTCCTCGTCAACATGGACGAGAGACGGATAGGCTTCCATTGCGATATCCCAGCTCGGCCGCGCCTTCGATCGGGCAAGCCAGTCCGCGACAAGCGGCAGACCGGACCACATCCTGTCGAGACCGAGCCGTTCGAGCCGCCAGACATAGGGCAGTATCGCGATATCGGCGAGGCTGAATGCCGATCCGGCCAGCCACGGCGATTCTGCAAGCCTGGCCTGCATGTCTTTCAGCACCTTTGCGTGCAGCCGCACGTGGTCGGGCATGAAGGATGCCTCTATTCCCTTGTCGATCATTTCCGTCTGGCGCGCAGCGCGGGCCCGGTCCGGCAGTGTGGCGATCCGCTTGTGAAATGCTTCTGCACCATGGAATTTCACGACCTGCTGCCCGAAGATAGCGCCGTAGCTGACCGTGCCGCAGGCGGCATGCAGCCCGTCATCGGGAATCTTTGTCCATTCGCGCATGCGGGCACGACCGACCGCATCCGCCGGGCGCAAGGGCGGCGCATCCGGAAAGGCGTCTTCGAGATATTCGTTGATAATGGTGGATTCGATGATCGACTGACCGTCATGGACGATCGCCGGCACCACCGCCTTCGGATTGATGGCACGGTATTCCGGCGTCAGGTGCTCGCTGCGCATCAGGTTGATATGGCGTTTCTCGAAATCGATCCCCTTCTCGACCAGGGCAATACGGACCTTCTGGGCGCAGACCGAAAGATTGTGGTGGTAAAGCGTCAGCATCGTCATTCCTGTTTCAATTGGGATCGGGCCCTCCGGCCTCCGCCGCAGAGCGCACAGTCTAATTATAAATATACATATAATCAATATACGTATTAAATAAATTGCAGACACAGGCGCGAAGGCCGGCGCCGAGCGCCGGTTCAGTCGGTCCCTGTCACGTTCCAGGTTTCGTTGATCTTTGTTCCCGCCCCGATAAACGTGGCCGCCACCGGGCACCGCCAGCGCAACTGCGCCTTCAGGTTTTCGAGCTGCGCCGGCGTGGCATCGGTTGCGACGGTCACCGACATGTCGATTTCAGGAAACGGCGGATCGACCGGCGTTTCTCCGGTAAAGCACCTGGTGTCGAAAGTTCCCGTCACAGCGATATCGGAATCGCGGAAGACAATCCCGAGTTCCGATGCGATCTGGTTCGCCACCACATTGGTACAGCTCG
>TARA_R110000868_G_scaffold19538_3_pt1 | contig 13185 bp, 15 predicted proteins | sample TARA_R110000868 | Tara Oceans TARA_R110000868 (sample SAMEA4397489) | marine metagenome | biome: Polar Biome; feature: [SRF] surface water layer (ENVO:00010504); material: water (ENVO:00002006), including particulate matter (ENVO:01000060) such as... | depth 5 m | reverse complement strand
CCGCCCCGCCGGTCGCCGCGGCCCCGGCTCCGGTGGTGAAGGCCGAGACCCCGGCGGCTCCGGCCGGGGGCAGTTCGATCGTGCAGATCGGGGCCTTCTCGACCCCGGGCATCGCCGATCGCGAATATTCCGCCGTCGCCGCCCGCTTCCCGCAGTTCGCCGCCGGAGCGACCAAGCGGGTGCAGGAGGTCACCGCCTCCAACGGGTCGACCCTGTACCGCACCACCTTCGCCGGGCTGAGCCGTGACGACGCCCGGGCCTTCTGCGCCGCGATCAAGGCCGGTGGCGGCGATTGCCTGGTCCGCTAGGCCGTGACCTCGGCTGCCATCTACGGCTGTTCGGGACCTGAGCTGACCGCGGCGGAGCGCGCCTTCTTCGCCGAGACCCGGCCGTGGGGCTTCATCCTGTTCCGGCGCAATGTCGAGAGCCCGGACCAGGTGCGGGCCCTGGTGGCGGCCCTGCGTGACAGTATCGACGCGCCGGACGCCCCGGTGCTGATCGACCAGGAGGGCGGCCGGGTGCAACGGCTCGGGCCGCCACACTGGCCCAAATACCCGCCCGGCGACGCCTATCTTCAGGCTGCGGGGGACGTCGACACGGCCCGTGATCTGGTCCGTCAGGGCGCGCGACTGATGGCCCACGATCTGCAGGCGCTCGGGATCAATGTGGACTGTGTTCCCGTCCTCGATGTCCCGGTGCCGGGGGCGCACGACATCATCGGCGACCGCGCCTATGCCCGTGATCCGGAGACGGTGGCCCGGCTGGGCCGGGCGGCGGCCGAGGGCCTGTTGGCCGGAGGGGTGCTGCCGGTCATCAAACACATGCCGGGCCATGGCCGGGCCTTCGCCGACAGTCATCACGACCTGCCGGTGGTCCATGCCGATCTGGCGACGCTGGCGGCGTGGGATTTCGTGCCGTTCAGGGCCCTGTCCGACATGCCGATGGCCATGACCGCCCATGTGGTGTTCGACGCCATCGATCCGAAACGCCCGGCCACGACGTCGAAGAAGGCGATCCGGCTGATGCGCCGGGATCTCGGCTTTTCCGGCCTGATCGTGACCGACGACCTGTCGATGAAGGCGCTGTCCGGCACGCTGACCGAACGGGCCGGGGCGGCGCTTAAGGCCGGGTGCGACGTGGTGCTGCACTGCAACGGCGACCTCGAGGAGATGAAGCAGGTGGCCGCGGGTACCGGCAAGCTGAAGGGCAAGGCGGCGAAACGGGCCGCGGCGGCGCTGGCGCGGATCGTCCTGACGCCGGAGCCGCTGGACGCGGTGGCGGCCCGGGCGCGGTTCAAGGCGGCCATGGACGGGCAGATGGACGCAGCGCGGGGCCCCGATGTCGGGGAGGCGCAGGGATGACAGGTTCGACGCCCTTGCCCTGCATGGGGGGACGGAGATCGTCTGATGACTGAGGCCTTCCAGCCCAATCTGGATTTCACCGCCGTGGCCGAGGCCGTCGAGGCCGATGAGGGGTTCGTGGTCGACCTCGATGGCTATGAAGGCCCGCTGCATGTGCTGCTGGCGCTGGCGCGGACCCAGAAGGTCGATCTGCTGAAGCTGTCGATCACCCGATTGGCGGAACAGTATCTGGCCTTTGTGCATGAGGCGCGGCGGCGCAATTTCTCGCTGGCGGCCGACTATCTGGTGATGGCGTCGTGGCTGGCCTATCTGAAGTCGCGTCTGCTGCTGCCCCGCACCGAAAAGGCGCGGGACGCGGAGCTGCCGGCCGAGCAGATGGCGGCGGCCCTGGCGTTCCGGCTGCAGAAGCTGGAGGCGATGCGGCGTTCGGTCGAGGCCCTGACCAGCCGGCCGCTGCTGAAGCGGGACGTGTTCACGCGCGGCGACCCGGAGGCGACGGTGATCATCCCGTCCGACCGGATCGACACCAGCCTGTACGAACTGATGAGCGCCTATGTGACGCAGCGACGGCGCGAGGAACGGCGCAGCTATGCGCCGGGTCAGCGGGTCGAGGCCTTTCCGCTGGAGGCGGCGCGCGACTGGTTGCGGGACATTCTGCCGCGGCTGTCCGACTGGACGCCGCTGGAGCGGGTGGCCCCGGTCGCGGATGCGGAGGACGGGGAGCCCGGCCCGAGCCGCACCAGCTATCTGGCCTCGACCCTGTCGGCCAGTCTGGAGCTGGTGAAGGAGGGGGCGATGGACGTGCGCCAGTCCGAACCCTTCGCCCCGCTGTATCTGAAGCGGCGCGGGCAGGGCCTGCCGCTGGAGCTGACCCCGTGACCGACCTGCGCTTCGAACCTGACAGCCAGGAGATCGAACGCCGGGTCGAGGCCCTGCTGTTCGCGGCGGCCGGGCCGCTGTCGGCGGCCGAGATCGCGCGTCGCCTGCCCGAGGGGGCCGATGTCGGCGGGGCCATCGCCGGCCTGCGGACCCGCTATCAGGGGCGGGGGGTCGAGCTCGAGTGCGTGGCCGACCGCTGGCGCTTCCGCACCGCGCCGGACCTGAGTTTCATGATGACCGAGGAGCGCGAGGAGCCGCGGCGGCTGTCGAAGGCGGCGCTGGAGACCCTCGCCATCATCGCCTACCACCAGCCCTGCACCCGGGCCGAGGTCGAGAGCGTGCGCGGGGTGTCGCTGTCGCGCGGCACGCTGGATCTGCTGCTGGAGATGGGATTCGTGCGGTTGCGCGGGCGCCGGCGGACGCCGGGACGGCCGGTGACCTATGGCACCACCGACCGCTTCCTCGAGCATTTCAGCCTGGCCAGCCTGTATGACCTGCCCGGCGTGCAGGAGATGAAGGCGGCGGGCCTGCTGGACCTGTCGATCCCGGTCGGGTTCGAGGTGCCGGACCCCAGTCGGGGCGGCGATGACGAGGGTGACCTGCTGAGCTCCGGCGAGGACGACGGTCCCGAGTTCGCCCAGGATTTCGTGAGCGAGGACGGCAAGGACGGCTGATCCGCGCGGTGGATCAGTCCGTCAGGGCGCGCGGCAGTTTGAAGGTGACGGTCTCGCGTTCGCCCGCGTCCTCGACCACGGTGGCGTCGAAGCGGTCGGCGATGGCGTCGACCAGGGCGGCGATCAGCGGTTCGGGGGCCGAGGCTCCGGCGGTGACACCCACCGTCGAGACACCGTCGAACCAGCGCCAGTCTACATGGCCGGCATCGTCGACCAGCCGGGCGTCGCGGGCCCCGGCGCGGATGGCGACCTCGACCAGCCGGGCCGAGTTGGACGAATTCTTCGAACCGACCACCAGCACCAGGTCACAGCCCTCGCCCAGCCGCTTGACCGCTTCCTGTCTGTTGGTTGTGGCGTAGCAGATGTCTTCCTTGTGGGGGTCGGGCAGCTCCGGGAAGCGCCGCTTGAGCACGGCGAGGATCTCGGCGGTGTCGTCGACCGACAGGGTGGTCTGGGTGGCGTAGGCCAGGGCGGCGTCCCCGGGACGCTGGAAGGCCTCGGCGTCGGCGACAGTCTCGACCAGGCTGATCGCCCCCGGCGGCAGCTGGCCCATGGTGCCGACCACCTCGGGGTGGCCGGTGTGGCCGATCAGGATGATGTGGCGACCGGCGGCATGATGCCGCTCGGCCTCGACATGGACCTTGGAGACCAGCGGGCAGGTGGCGTCGAGGAAGAACAGGTCGCGGGCCCGGGCTCCGGCCGGCACCGACTTGGGCACGCCGTGGGCCGAGAAGACGACGGGCCGGTCGTCCGGGCATTCGTCGAGTTCGCGCACGAACACGGCACCCATGGCCTTGAGCCGTTCGACGACATGGCGATTGTGGACGATCTCGTGCCGGACATAGACGGGAGCGCCGTATTTCTCGAGCGCGCGTTCGACGATCTGGATGGCCCGGTCGACCCCGGCGCAGAAGCCGCGCGGCGTCGCCAGACGGATGGTCAGGGGGCGGGGGCCGGTCCGGGGGATGGGGGTGTGGATCGTCATGGCCGCAATCTAGGGCTTCGACGCGCCCGCCGCCACCGTCCCGACGGGATGCGGGGTCCGGGAAGCGCCGGGCGTGGCGTTTGCCGCGCCTCGCTTTAGCCGCTATCAGACACCAGCGTATCGGACCGCGTCGGTCCTCGTCGCGTTACTCCTCGATTGCCGGATTTGAACCTGATGCGTCGCGTGCTCCCCGTTCTTGCTGTTTCCGTCGTGCTGGCGGGCCTGCTGCCCGCCGTGGCCATGGCCCAGACCTCGAGCCGTCCCCTGCCCACCGGCGGCCGACCGGGTCAGAGCCAGGACCCGAGCCAGACCGGTCAGGCCAGTGACACGCCCATCGTCGACTCGGCCCCGCGTATCGCCCCGCTGAGCCGCCGGGTCAACGCCGGCCCGTGCCCCTATGTGAAGATCCTGTACGACGCGGCCCGCTATGTCGAACTGGCCGACAATCGCGCCGCCACGGCCAATGTCGGCTACACCGGCGAGATCGAGGGGCTGGCGGCGGACTGCTCCTACCGGGGGACCGATCCGATCACCGTCCAGATCAACCTGCTGTTCAACCTGGGCCGCGGGCCGATGGCGGCGGCCGGGAACCACACCTACCGCTACTGGATCGCCGTGACCGAGCGGAACCGGGCGATCCTGGCGAAACAGTATTTCGACCTGCCGGTCGATTTCCGCGGCGGGGAGACGGCCTCGGCCACCCAGGAGCAGACCATCGTCATTCCGCGCGCCGCGGCGACGACCAGTGGTGACAATTTCGAGATCCTGGTCGGCTTCGACGTCACCCAGGAAATGGCCGAGTTCAACCGCACCGGCAGCCGGTTCCGCATCAATGCCGGACAGGCCCAGGCCGAGGCCACCGACCCGCAATGACCGATCTGAAATCGTCCCTGGGCGAAGCGGTCGCGGCCGCCTTCGCCGCCGAAGGCGTGGACGCGGCGCTGGCGCGGGTCACCGTCTCCGACCGGCCCGACCTGGCCGATTTCCAGTCCAACGGGGCGCTGGCCGCGGCCAGGGCGCTGAAGGCCAATCCGCGTGAGCTGGCCGGCCGGGTGGCCGAGCGGCTGAAGGCCGATCCGCGCCTGGCGCTGGTCGAGGTGGCCGGACCGGGTTTCATCAATTTCAAACTGACCGATGCGGCCCTGGCCGAACGGGCCGCCGCGGTGGCCGCCGACCAGGCGCGGGCCGGTGCCGGGGCCGTGGCAACGCCGCGCCGGGTGATTATCGACTATGCCGGGCCCAATGTGGCCAAGCCGATGCACGTCGGCCATCTGCGCAGCTCGATCATCGGCGAGAGCCTGAAGCGACTGTTCCGCTTCCGCGGTGACATCGTGTGGGGCGACGCACATTTCGGCGACTGGGGTTTCCAGATGGGGCTGCTGATCGTGGCCGTCGGCGACGAGGGCGGCGCGGCGGCCTTCATGGCCGAGGGCGACGGGCCGTTTCCGGCCGAGCCCCCGGTCACCCTGGAGGATCTGGAGCGGCTGTATCCGGCCGCCGCGACCCGGGCCAAGGAAGACCTCGAATTCCGTGACCGCGCCCGCAGGGCGACGGCCGAGCTGCAGGCCGGTCGTCCCGGCTATCGCGCCCTGTGGTCCCATTTCGTCGCCGTCAGCCGCACCGCCCTGGAGCGGGAGTTCGCGGCCCTGGGGGTGACGTTCGACCTGTGGAACGGCGAGAGCGACGCCGATCCGGTGATGGCCGGGATGATCGCCGATCTTGAGGCCAAGGGGCTGCTGGTCGAGGACGACGGGGCCCGGGTGGTTCACGTGGCCCGGCCCGGCGAGACCCGCAAGCGCAAGCTGGCCGACGGCAGTGTGATGGAGGCTCCCAGCCCGCCGCCGCTGCTGGTCATCTCGCGTGACGGCTCGGCCATGTACGGGACCACCGACCTGGCCACCATCGTCGACCGGCGTCAGGCCATCGACCCCGAACTGATCCTCTATGTCGTCGACGAACGACAGGCCGAGCATTTCGAACAGGTGTTCCGCGCCGCCATCCTGGCCGGCTATGCGACGCCCGGGTCACTGGAGCATCTCGGTTTCGGCACGATGAACGGGCCGGACGGCAAGCCGTTCAAGACCCGCGCCGGCGGGGTGCTGAAGCTGCACGACCTGATCACCCTGGCCACCGACAAGGCCCGGGCGCGCTTGCAGGAGTCCGGCCTCGGGGCCGACCTGCCACCCGAAGAGTTCGAGGCCATCGCCCACAAGGTGGCGATCGCGGCCTTGAAATTCGCCGACCTGTCGAACGCCCGCACCACCAGCTACGTCTTCGACCTCGACCGCTTCATGAGCTTCGAGGGCAAGACCGGGCCGTATCTGCTGTACCAGGCGGTGCGGATCAAATCCCTGCTGCGCAAGGCGGCCGATCAGGGCGCGACCCCGGCGGCGATCGTCGTGGCCGAGCCGGCCGAGCGTGATCTGGCCCTGACGCTGGACGCCTTCGACCAGGCGGTCAGCGACGCCTACGACAAGCGCGCGCCGCATCTGCTGGCCGAACATGCCTATCGGCTGGCCCAGGCCTTTTCGAAATTCTACGCGGCCTGCCCGGTGCTGGTGGCCCCCGACGCTGCCAGCCGGGGCTCGCGTATCGCCCTGTCGCAGGCGGCGCTGGACCAGCTGGAACTGACCCTGTCCCTGCTGGGCATCGACACGCCCGAGCGGATGTAGGTTAGACTGGCGACCTGCTTCCGGAGTCTGCCATGTCCCTCGACGCCTATATCGCCGGCCTGCCCAAGGCCGAACTGCACCTGCATATCGAGGGCAGTCTCGAGCCCGAACTGATGTTCGAGCTGGCGCGGCGCAACGGTGTGGCGATTCCGTACGCCAGCGTCGAGGCCGTGCGGGCCGCCTATGACTTTTCCAACCTGCAGGACTTTCTCGACATCTATTATGCCGGGGCGGCGGTGCTGCTGCAGCGCCAGGATTTCGCGGACCTGGCCTTCGCCTATTTCCAGCGCGCGGCGGCCGACACTGTCCGCCATGCCGAGATCTTCTTCGACCCCCAGACCCATACCGACCGCGGCGTGGCGATGGAGACGGTGATCGAGGGGCTGCTGGACGGGATGGGTCGGGCCGAGCGCGAGCTGGGCGTGACCTCCAAACTGATCCTGTGCTTCCTGCGCCATCTGGATGAAGACGCCGCCTTCGCCACGCTAAAGGCGGCCGAGCCGTGGCTGGACCGGATCGCCGGGGTCGGGCTGGATTCGTCCGAGGTGGGTCATCCGCCGTCGAAATTCCAGCGCGTGTTCGAGGCGGCCGGGGCCCTGGGCCTGAAGCGCGTCGCCCACGCGGGTGAGGAGGGACCGCCGGCCTATGTCGCCGAGGCGCTGGACCTGCTGCACATCGACCGGCTGGATCACGGCAATCGCTCGCTGGAGGACCCGGCGCTGGTGGCGCGGCTGAAGGCCAGCCAGATGACCCTGACCGTCTGTCCGCTGTCGAACCTGAAACTGTGCGTGGTCAAGGATCTGAAGGATCATCCGGTGCCGGAGATGCTGCGCCAGGGCCTGCATGTGACCCTGAACTCGGACGATCCGGCCTATTTCGGCGGCTATGTGAATGACAACTACCGTCGCCTGGCCGCGGCGGTAGGCCTGACGCGCGAACAGCTGACGGCCATGGCCCGTAACAGTTTCGAGGGGGCCTTCCTGTCCGAGGCGGAAAAGGCTGTTCACATCGCTGCGGTCGACGCCTGGGCGGCCGGCTGACACGAAAACCGCCGCGGAGCCCGGGCCCCGCGACGGTCTGATCGATCAGAAGTCCGCCTGGATCAATCGTCGTGATCGCGATCGCGGCGTTGGTCGCGACGATCATGGTCGCGGTGGTTCCGGTCGTCGCGGTCCCACCGGTCGTTGTTGCGACGGTCCCGTGCACGCTCGAAGCGGGTGATCTGCCCGGTGCGGGCGTCGACCCTCAGGCTTACGCGCTGGCCGTTATCGGTGCGGCCGATCATGTCGTAGTGGTTGCCGCGACGGTTCGCCGACTGAACACGGACGCCCTGGCGTTGGGCGATGCGGATCGCCTGACGCTCGGAGATGCGGCGATGGCTGTCGCGACGGTCGCCGTAACGATTGTCGTCGTACCGGCCGTTGTACTGACCGTTGTACGGGCTGTAGCTGCTGCTGGTCTGGGCCTGGACCACCGCACCGAGGATTTCCGGCCAGCTCTGGGCGGCGGCGCTGGTCGCGGGGATCATCAAGGCAACCGCGGCAGCGGCGGCGAGCAGGGGGCGGTACGTCATGGTCGGTACTCCTTTTGACCTGCCGCCAACCTCGGCTCCCGCGCGTGAACCCGCTCTGAACGGACCTGTTATCTCCCGGGCGGCTCGCCATCGGCCTGGATCTGCACCGTCAGGACATAGCGGTCGATGATCTGGTCGGGCTCCCACGGGCGGGCCTCGACCAGGGTCAGGGTCTCCTCACCCGGTTGCAGCGCGTGATAGATGAACACCTGCCAGCTGCTGTTGCCGGTGCTGCCCGGGTTCTGCCCGGCGCGGTCGGCCGGTGCCCAGAGCACGTCGTCGCGGCGGATCAGGGTCGGGGCGGCGGCCTCGCGCCATTCGAACCGGGACTGCATCTCCAGGGCCAGGGTCTGGTCGACCCGCAATTCGACATGACCGCTGTCACCGACCGGCCGGACATGGACCGCGTCGCCCGGCGCTGGCGGCGGGTCGACCGGCGTGAGGTCGGGTCCCGGTTGCCGGCCGCAGGCTGTCAGGCCGAGAAACAGGACGACGAGGGCGAGACGGGTCACGGTCCCGGGTCCCGCAGGGCTTCGACCACGCTCTCATGCAGGTTCCATTTTTCGCTGCCGTCGGGGGCGCGCGAGCGGATGTTGGCGATGCGTCCGTGATCGTCGAGCAGGAAGTCCAGATCGACCGGCTCGCCGAAATTGGTGAAGCGGACGCGCACGCCCGGCCGGCCGTCGCTTCCGGCCTCGTGGAAGGCATAGGTGATCGCCGACAGCGCCGCATCCTGGCCGTCGACGAGGTAGCCGAACCCGATGCCGTAGCTGCCCGGCCGGCTGTACAGACGGATCATGTCCGCGGCCAGGCCGGGGCTGAACCAGGCGTTGGCACTGGCGGGATCGGCCTCATCGATGGTCACGTCGGTTTCGTACAGGCTGCGGATCCGGGAGACGGCGGCGGCCCCGTCGAAGTCGGACTGATGGTGGTCGGCGAGCGCCTCCGGCGCTGCAGGCGCAGGCAGTCCCCCGGCCAGGGCCGTGCCGGCTATCCCGAGGACGGCGAAGAACGCCGTCAGGCCTGAATGGCGCGCCCGGCGGTACCGGGCGGAGGCGGTGTCCATGATGACAGCTCCTTCTGTGGTGTCGGGATCGTAGGACAGGTGGAAAATACCTGCAAAGAACGGTGATTTACGGAGCCCGTCAGTCATAGCCGCTGCTGAGGTAGCCGACGGGCCGGGGGATGCAGGGGCGACCGTTTACGGGCCAGTCCACGGTTGCATAACCGCTGCCGGGTGTGGTCGGGCCGTAGCTGGTGAGGCCGCCAACGCTCCAGCCTCGCCCCTGGTTGGCGCTGGCAGGACAGAAATAGAGGCTGGAGGTGTCGGGCCGGTCATGGCGGTCGCGCCGGGCGAGCCGCCGGAGGTGGCGCAGTTCGGCGCGACGCGACTCCAGGCAGACCTGATCATAGCCGCGAAACCGGCCATTCCGGTCCTCGACAGAGCAGATTTCATAGTCACCTGAACCCAGTGTTTGCGCCCGGACCGGCGACACGATGGCCAGGCCGATCACCAGAACCGACAGGACGACAGTCGGTATAACCTTGTAATTTAAAAGCCCGTCCAAGGGTTGCCAAGCTTTGATTCCGGTCATTAGGTTCAATCCGGGGCTGCACCAGGGGCCGCAGGTTTGCGGCGGAGGATTGTGGAATGACGCCGGAACTGGAGCGTCTGCTGGGAGCCATGTCGCTCGCGCAACGCGGCAACGGCGCGGTTCTGGAGGCCTATGCGGCCTTCGTTCGCTCATGCGGCCTGGACCATTTCGTTCTGGGGCTGGCCACGGGCGATCCCGTTCGCGGGCAGGCGGTCGAAATCCAGACTTCCCTGCCCGACGCCTGGATGGAGGAATATGCCGCCCTCGATCACGTCAGCCATGATTACGTCGTGCAACAGATGGCCGATCTGGGCCCGGACCGGCCGCTGCTGACGACGGCCTGGGGCCAGGCCACGGCCGATCAGCCCGAGGTCAGTGCCCGGACCGGCCAGGTGTTGCGCGGCGTCGCCGACGCCGGTCTGGGTGACGCCCTGTCGTTCATGGGGCAGGGGGTGGCCGGCGGTGACCAGACCTGGTTTGCCGCCACCTTCGGCTGCCGGCGAACCAGGCGGGAGGCGGTGCTGGAACGGGTTGAGGCCCGTCGCAACGAACTGCTGATCGCTTCGTTCGCCATGTTTCCCTATCTGCGGCCCGCGCTGGAGCGTCGTCACGCCGGAATCGACGAGGCCCTGACCGCTCGCGAGATCGATGTGCTGGCACGCTTTTCCCAGGGTCTGAGGCCGGACCGCATCGCGCACCGGATGGGGATTTCGAAACGCACGGTCGACATGCATTCGGTCAATGCGCGCCGCAAGCTGAAGGCCCGCACCCTGGCCGAGGCGACCGCCAAGGCCGTCCGGTTCGATCTGATCTGAGCGCGACATGGGGTCAGGGTCTGCCTGAATTCCGGTGCTGACCAGCTGTGAGTTTTCACAGGTCGTGCCGGAGCGCGAATGTTGGGAAGGTGCGCCATCGCGCGCCTACAGGAGGGTCGGATGGAACATCAATTGACGGTCGGGCTGCTCGCCCTGGCCCTGGGCCTGCCGACGCTGCCCCAGACGGCGCGGGCACAGGAGCCGCTGCCCGCGGCGACCTTCCGGCTTCATTGTTTCGACAATGGTGCCCAGGCGACTGCGGCCGAGGCGGAAGGGGTCATGGCCCTGCTGGAATTTGCGGAAATCCATGACGGCGAGCCGGTCTATCTGGACGCGGTCATCGAGGCCGATGCCGGGGCGGGGGGCTGTAGTCGCGACCTGTCAGAGTTTCCCGATCAACCGGAGGCGGGACCGGGGCGGGCCCGGATCAGCATCGATCCCTGCCGCGTCGCCCCGCGCCGTCGCGAGGCGGGCCGGCACTGCTGGCGGGCCGGCATGGTCGATGTTCAGGCCCTCGGCCCGCCGATGGTGCTGGTCAATTCGATCGTGCTGCCGGCGCAGGCCGACATTCCGGAAAACCTGCCGTACCGGATCGGGGGCTATGGTGACTGGCTCAACTACCAGGGGCCGTTCATCGTGCATTTCCATTCAGGCACCGGCTACAGCTACGCCACCTTCCATGTGCCGGACGGAGCCCTGCCCGGCCTCTGGGAGCGGGCCCGGGTCAATGCTGACCTCTGGAAACAGGCCCGGGCGGCCCCCTAGAACCGCCGACCGGCGGCCGACCCACCGCGCGGGCGCGTCCCCGTGGCGCTTGACTCGCAGGCGGAGTCGGGGAAAGGGTCGCTCGCTCTCGCGGGAGAGATCGGCGGCCCTTCGGGACTGCCGGGGCCGAAGGCGCAACCGCCCCGGAAACGCTCAGGCAAACGGACCGCGAGGACATTCGGACGCTGGAAAGTCGCCCAGGAATTCGTTCCCGGGGCGCGCCGACGGAGCAAGGTGACGACCGGGGCCGATGCCCCTGCCGGTGCCGGAATCTCTCAGGCTTCAGGACAGCGGGGGCGCGAGGACGGCGGAGCTTTCCGCCCCAGTACGCGACTCTGAAAGACCGACATGACCGATCAGACTCTCAAGACCACCGCCCTGAACGCCGCACACCGGGCCCTCGGCGCACGCATGGTCGGCTTCAGCGGCTATGACATGCCGGTCCAGTATGAGGGCGTGCTGGCCGAGCACCGCTGGACCCGCGAACACGCCGGGCTGTTCGATGTCTCGCATATGGGCCAGTGCAGGCTGACCGGGGCCGACGCGGTGGCCCAGTTCGAACGGTTCGTGCCCGGCGACTATGCGATCCTGAAGGCCGGGCGTCAGAAATACTCGCTGCTGCTGAACGCCGAGGGCGGCATCCTCGACGACCTGATGGCGGGGCGGCCCGACCACGACGGCCTGTTCATCGTCTTCAACGCCGGCAACAAGGACGCCGATGTCGCCTTCCTGAAGCCGCAACTGTCCGGGGATGCGACCCTGACGGTGCTGGACGACCGGGCCCTGATCGCCATCCAGGGGCCTGAGGCGGCCGAGGTCATGATCAAGCACGAGCCGGTGCTGGCCGAGTTCGGCTTCATGGACTGCGCCCGGCTGATGCTGTTCGGGGTCGACTGCTTCATCTCCCGCTCCGGCTACACCGGTGAGGACGGGTTCGAGATCTCGGTGCCCAACGCCGATGCCGAACGCATCTGGAACCTGTTGCTGGAAGATGCCCGGGTCAAGCCGATCGGCCTGGGCGCGCGGGATTCCCTGCGTCTGGAAGCCGGCCTGCCGCTGCACGGCCACGACATCGACGCCACGACCAGCCCGGTCGAGGCGGCCCTGACCTTCGCCCTGTCCAAATCGCGCAAGGAGCGCGCCGACTTCAACGGGGCCGACCGTATCCTCAGGGAACTGGCGGACGGCCCGGCGCGGGTTCGCGTCGGCCTGAGCGTCAAGGCGGGGCCCCCGGCCCGCGAGGGGGCCGAGATCGCCGACATGGACGGCAAGGTCATCGGCACCGTCACCTCGGGCGGTCCGTCGCCGACCCTCGGCCGCAACATCGCCATGGGCTATGTGTCCCCGGCCTTCGCCGATCTGGGCACCGACCTGCAGGTGATCGTGCGCGGCAAGCCCGCCGCCGCCGAGGTCGTGGCCATGCCCTTCGTCGCCCAACGCTATTATCGCAAACCCAAGGTCTAGGATCATCACCATGCGCTTCACCAAGGATCACGAGTGGGTTCGTCTCGAGGGCGACGTCGCCACGGTCGGCATCACCAAGCACGCCGCAGACGCCCTGGGCGATGTGGTGTTCGTCGAAACTCCGGACGCCGGCAAGACCGTCGGCCAGGGGGACAGCTTCGCTGTCGTCGAGAGCGTCAAGGCGGCCTCGGACGTCTATGCGCCGGTCGCCGGCGAGGTGATCGAGGGCAATCCCGTGCTGGCCTCGGCCCCCGAGACCGTCAATGCCGATCCCGAGGGCGACGGCTGGTTCGGCAGGATCAAGGTGTCAGATGCGTCCCAGGTCGAGGCCCTGATGGACCGCGCCGCCTATGACGCGTTCCTCGCGACGCTCTGATTGCTTTCCGCTCATCCCGGCGAAAG
>TARA_R110000868_G_scaffold80443_2_pt1 | contig 13207 bp, 16 predicted proteins | sample TARA_R110000868 | Tara Oceans TARA_R110000868 (sample SAMEA4397489) | marine metagenome | biome: Polar Biome; feature: [SRF] surface water layer (ENVO:00010504); material: water (ENVO:00002006), including particulate matter (ENVO:01000060) such as... | depth 5 m | reverse complement strand
AGAAAAATGATTATATTTATACTATAATTAATAAACAATATATGAACTATTTTAAAACACACAACGGGGCTCTTCAAGAAGTAGAAAACTACGTAAAATTAAAAGGATATAAAATCTTACATCCTACTAGTCTTTGGGTAGATCATTTATATCCAGGAAATACTGCTAAATACGACTTCCCTCTTAAGGTTATTAAAACAGAAAATCTCGCTAAAAAATGGATTCATATCCAAATATATCGAATGGATTCCGGTACATACGAACTAAATTATTATTTAAACTAAAACAAACATATGCTAAATTGTACAAAATTCAAATCGCTTAGAAACACAAAACCTCTAGAAGTTGTAAACATTATCAGTGTACTTAACGAAATCAAATCCGATAAGTATAGAGAAAAAATTGAAAAAATCCGAAACGAAGAAAACCCTTCCAAATCTCCTCTAAAAGACAGATTACCAGTTTTCACTCCTACAGGTCAATTCAATCATAGATCAATAAAAGGTTTAGAAGAATACAACGGCTTAATTTGTTTAGATATCGATCATATCGAAGATCCAGAAAATCTAAAAACAAAATGTAAAACACTTCCATATGTTTATTCAGCATTTGTTACACCTTCGGGAAAAGGCTTAAAAGTTTTAATCAAAACTGACGCAACTCTAGAAACATATAAAGAAATAGAATTAAAAGTTGCTGAACAATTCAAATTAGATACCAATGCAATCCGGGATAATCATTGCAAAGATATTGCTAGAATACAATTTGTATCTTATGATCCTGAAATATACATCAACGAAAAATCATCTTTGATTTAAACATCATTTAGACTAACTAAAAATTAAACTATAATATTTATGGAACCGGAAAAAGACATATTTGATCAATGGGCTGAAGAGAGATCGCAGAAACCTTGGATAATAAGAAAGCTTAGATTTATACCACTATGGTGGAATAATGATGGAAAGTATCTTCATAAGAATATCAAAACAGGAATCAAAAATATCTGGTATTGGTTACCCGTCATTTGGAAAGATCGTCATTGGGATTCTCATTACATCTTTGATATAATGATGCATAAAATCAAGGCTCAATCCAAATATATTGGATCTAGTGGTATTCATACAGGATCTGAACGAGATGCTGAGGTAATGATGACATGTGTCCGGCTAATGAAATTGATTCAAGATGAGACTTATAGTTCAGAGTATAGTGACTATCACAAGTCAAAACATTGGTTTGAAGATGTGCCAGGAAAAAAAGGTTGTAGTTCATGGGAATCTAAATTACTTGAAGAAAATTTTGATGAGTATTTTAAGAAATATCCTTTAATCTATAAAAGAGTCCTTAATGGCGAAGGGGTATTTGGCAGAGAAGGTCGTGAAGATGATAAACAAATCATTGCAATGAATATTGGTCATATAAATCACAATAGAGCAAGAAAATTGTTATTCAAATTAATGGAAGACAACATAGAAAAATGGTGGGATTAATTATATTTGTAATATGATTTATAACTCTTTGGATTTAAACTTAAATGATAATTCATACATATAATATATTATAAAAATCAAATAAAAATGCAAATGAAAAATAAATCTAGAATTATTTTATGTGGTAAAGCTGCTTCGGGAAAAGATCATTTAAGAAAAATACTAGAAGGTAGAGGGTTTAATTACGGAGTATCATACACAACAAGACTTCCTCGTGAAGGTGAAATTGACGGTAAAGATTATTTCTTCCTCGAAGAAAGTGAATTCGAAGAATTGATTGAATCTAATTTCTTTTATGAATACGTTTCTTTCAATGGATGGAAATATGGAACTAGTAGAGAACAATGGTTTGAAACCGATGATGTGTTTATTATGACCCCTTCAGGCATAAGAAAATTACATGCTGCAGACAGAAAATCATCATTCATTATTTACATAGACATACCTACTGAAGTTCGAAGAGAACGATTAGAATTCCGTAAAGATAATGCTGATTCTATTAGTCGAAGATTAGAAGCAGATGAAACAGATTTCAAAGAATTTACGGACTTTGATATTAAAATAAACGATCACAAATTTTAAAAAAATAATGAGTAATACAAATAAAGAAGAAACTCAATGGAGTAATAATGATTATTCCTTAGCAAATAGACAAAGATCTTTTAGTCATAATTGGTTAATTTTCAGACCTAAAACAATACCTGAAGGATGGGGAGTTATAGAACAAAATGATAGTTATTCCTCAAGCTATACAAGCTTTGTTAAGTGGTGTAAAATTCATCATAACGCAGAACCTCAAAGATTATGGATAGTTTTTAATCAATTTAATCCACTTGGGCTTGGACTAAAACCAAAGTTTTTATATTCTGTAAACGCAGGAAGACATATTAAACCCGGAGAAGGACATAAAGGATTCAATGATATGAAAGATGTTGAAACCTATATAATATACCTAATGGAGAAAACGGATAAATGGATTAGTGAGATTAACACAGAACAATATATCAAAGAATATAATGAAAGAATCGCGAAACTGGTAGAAGCTGATGATAAAAGAAATCGAAAAAAGAACATCTAAATTGAAGACTTTAATATTAACTCACTCTACCTCTACGGGAATAAACTACAAAGTATGTGAAGATATAAAAGAAATGATCAGTAACGAAAACGAAACTGATATATTAATGGTGGTTGAAGCGGAAAAACCTCATTTTGAAGATGTTAATAAAATTATAATGATTATCCCAGAATGGAATGGATCTATTCCATGGACTTTCAAGAAATTAATAGATGACTCAGGCTGGCCTTCTTTTTTTCTCGGAAAACAGGTTCTTTTGATAGGAACTGCAAACACAAGCTTTGGTAATGTTACTGGGGTATCACATATGAATCAAATACTAGAATGGATAGGATCTAAAACATTCCATAAGAAAGTCTATATCCCTGATATAAAAAATTATATCACTGAAGATATAGAAAATCCTATACATACAAGATTACGTGATGTAGTCTTAGAATTTATAAATTCATGAAAAAAATAACAAACAAAAAAGCGAGGTATGAATATTTTCTATTAAGATCAGAAAATGCTGGAATGGTTTTGTTTGGATCTGAAGTAAAATCGATAAGAGAAGGAAATTGTAGTATTAAAGAATCTTATTGTACTATTGATAATGATGAATTGTATGTAAGAAATATGCATATCACTAGCTCTAATATAGATTATTCACACGATCCAATTAGACCTAGAAAACTTTTATTAAAAAAGAAAGAAATTAAAAAGTTAAAGAAGGATATGATCAAAGGTATGACTTTAATTCCATATCAAATATATCAAAATGATCGAGGCCTTCTTAAAATAGAAGTATTTCTTGCTAAGGGTAAAAAATTATACGACAAAAGAGAAACAATAAAACAAAAAGATTTAGATAGAGAATATGAAAGATAATTTAAAAGAAGTAAGACCTTGGGGATCATTTGAAATTTTATTAGATGAACCTTCTTGTAAAGTAAAGAAGATTACAGTAAATCCTAAATCAAGATTAAGTTATCAGTATCATCATAAACGAGCAGAAAGATGGGTTTGTATGGAAGGACAATTAACGGTCGTTATAGATGACCAGAATTTTATATTAAACTACGGAGAAGCAATTGAAATTCCCTTAGGGTCTAAGCATCGAGCTTGGAATAATACAAACAGTCCTGTACATTTTATTGAAGTACAAACTGGAACATATTTTGGTGAAGATGATATCGTTAGAATCGAAGATGATTATACTCGATAAGATATAATTGTTAATAACTTTATGTCAAAATATTGTTATATCCAAAGAAAAATGATTATATTTATACTATAATTAATAAACAATAAATGAATAAATCAGAATTAGAATCGAAATACTTAGAAGCTAAAAAGCTATACTATCAAGGAATTCCTACTATATCTGATTGGGAATTTGATCAATTAGAAAATAAACTAAAAGATATAGGATCCGATATAATAAATATCGTAGGTACAACACAAGAAAAAGAAATTAATCATCTTTCTCCTATGTTATCTTTACAAAAAATTCAAGTTTTAGATACAGAAAACCTTCCTATTGAAAAATTCAATTCTTGGTTTTCTTCTAATAATATTAGTTCTATCAGATTACATAATACTGTATTATGCAATATACTAGAAGCTACCCCAAAATTCGATGGATCTTCTTGTAATCTAATTTATATCGATGGAATATTAAATACAGCTCTTACTCGAGGTAATGGAAAAACAGGAACAGATATTTCTGATAAAATGAAATTAATAGTTCCAAACAAAATAAACATTCCTGGTATCATTGAAATTCGAGGTGAAGTAATAATCAAAACAAAATTATTCGATATAAAATATGGTAATGATTATAAAAACCCAAGAAACTTCGTTGCTGGAATCTTAGGTAGGGATTATTCAACACCTGAAATCATTTCAGATTTCGATTTTATTTCTTTCGAATATCGTGTACATAAAACAAAACTTTATGAAAGTTATGATCATGGAAATAATCCATTTGAAAAACTTAAGGAAAATGGATTCATAATTCCACCATATATTCAGAATTTTGAAATAGATAATTTTTCAGATGTATTCTTTAATATGCTTAATTTTCGTAAAACTTCTGAATATGGATTAGATGGTTTTGTTATTAAATTTCCAAATGAATTTAAAAATAGAATAGGAGAAACAGATCATCATCCTAAATGGGCAACTGCAATCAAGTTTCCACCGACCGAAGCAATAACAAGAATAAAATCTATCGCCTGGAATATAGGTCAATCATCGGAATTCAAACCTATCGGTGTCCTCGAACCAATCGAAATCGACGGAACAACCGTATCTAACGTTGCTCTACATAATATAGGAAACATTATAAAACATGGTTTATTTCCAGGTGCTAAAGTAACAATCGTAAAATCCGGTGATATTATTCCTATCGTAAAAGATATTATCGAACCTGCATTTAATCAAAAAATCGAAGATAATATTCCTTCTACCTGCTCTACTCCTCAATGTAAAATTGAAATTCAAGGGGTTCATTTAGTATGTACAAATCCAAATTGTAAATCACGAGCAATCGGTAGATTAGGTAATGGTATATCAGCATTCAGAATGGAAAATATCGGTGGATCTACTTTACATAAATTATACAATTCAGGTATCGAAACAATTATTGATCTATTCGATAAATCAAAATTCAATCAAGAAAAATTAATCGAATCTGGTCAATTTAAAAAAGGACGAGCATTGGATATCATATTCGAATCTTTTGAAAAACGTGCTCCAATTACTATGGTTACTTTAATTGCTTCATTATCTTTTAAAGCAACCGGATGGACAACATCTAAACAAGTTGCTAAATTATACGAAGGAAATACACCCGATTGGTATGGTATTAATTACGCTGCTTATTCTCCTTTCTTAAATTCTGAATCAGATGAATCTAAAATCGTACAAAAATTTATCGATACAATTAATCAAAATGGTTATATTATCGAAAATCAACAACAAACACAAATCACCGAAGATACAATTACTTTTGAATTAACAGGATCCCCTAAAGAATTCGGTTTTAAAACAAAAGGAGATTTCTTAAAAGAAATGTCGAGTAAAGGTTTTATCCAAACTCCACTCCAAAAAGGAACTAAATATCTTATTACTGACGACACAAATTCAACATCATCTAAAATGAATAAAGCTAGAAAATTAGGTATTGAAATAATTTCATACGATCAAGCTTTATCCATGTAATAAGACCTTTTGATATATAAATAAATAAAGAATCATAAGAATGAATACGATAAATCCTAGTAAAACAGCTATAGATTCTATACTCAAACAACAAACGGTTGATGAGATGTTAGAAACTTTAGATAAATATGGAAATCCTGATAGTGAATATAAAGTAGGAACAAAAATCATAGTTAATAATAAAATGCAAAAAAACTATGAATATGAGTTATCAGAACCCGTTGGTAAAAACTTTGCTGCAGATTTTAAACCTCAATATACACCAACTCAAATGTATAGAGAAGGCGCATTTGGTGGAAAATATGGAAATGACACAATTCTAGAATATCCTAAATCATGGTTTATCGATGGTAGATTTTCTCCTGAAGGAAATAATACTTTAATGAATAGATTTAAAGGTGATAGTAGAACAAATATCGCTAATTGGATAAAGGAAGGCTGGGTGATGATAGAACATGATCCTAGAGGATGGTTTGAATGGTATATGAGATATTTTTTAGGTCGTAGAATTGATGATGAATTTAATGGTATTCCTTATGATCGATATCAAATTAATAGATGGAAATCTTTCGCAAGACATTACGGACAGGTAAGTAAAAATTGTGATGCTAATGACATGGAATGTAGAGCTAACCAAAGACAAGCTTTATTGCAATGGTCATGGCCGGCTTATGGTACAAGTAAAAAATGGAATGATTTCAGTCCACCACCAAAAAAGGAAGAATAAAAAATAAATAGATATGGCTTGTAAAAACGATAAATGTGAGAATTGCAAATGCAATGAATCACCAAATAAAATTAGTAAATTGAAAGATTATAAAGAATTTATTAATGAGTCTATGGTTTTTTTGACATTAAAGAAAACTATGACTAATGAATTCATGAATAATATCGAACTAAAACAAGACTTTGAAAATTCTCGAAGATTGCTTTATGATAATGGTGGATTTATACTATCTCACATGGGAGGAGAATTATTTGAGCTTAGGACATACTCAAATGTATCCGAAGAAGAACTAATAGAAATACTAGATTCGAGGATTAATCCATCAACAAAAAGAATGAAGTTTTCCAAAAAAGGAAACTCAAAAAAGAGCAATATAAAAGAAAATGTATGGACTTTAAAGGCCGTACTTTATTGAGACTTATTTATCAATACTTCATATTAATATTATATACTAAAATAAAATATAATGCATAATAGAAAATTCGAAACTTTTCAACAAGCTTTCATATCTATCAATGAAGAAATTATTAATAACCCAACATATAAAACATCGTCAAGAATAGGTGATGTTCATGAAATTTCTAATTACAATTATGAAGTTTCTGATATGTTAACCTATGAATTTCCAAATCCTCTTATCGGTAAATTGGATTATGATTATGGTTCTAAATTCTATCAATGGATGGTTACTGGATCTAAAGATCATGGAATAATTACAGATGATTATCCAGGAACTGCTCGATTCTTAGAAAAACCTAAATCCGATTTATTACCAGAAAATTTTAATACGTTTTATGGACCTAGAATCCTAGAACAACTCCCATATATTGTAAGAGAACTGGAAAATAATCCTGACTCTAGAAGAGCTGTTATTTCTATCTTAGAAAAAACAGATTTATTACTTCTTGATAAAGACGAAACTTTAGAATTTCCATGTGCAGACAGTGCAACATTTTATATTCGAGAAGAAAAACTAAATGTTCATCTTCATATGAGATCTCAGAATATGGGACAAGTCCTTAAACTCGATATGTATTTATGGGCAAGATTTACGAAAGAATTAGCCTCCGAATTAAATGTTTCAACAGGAACATTCACATCATCAATAGTATCAGCTCACGTGTTCAAAAAAGATTTTGAATATTTGAACTCTTTGATTACCCTTTAACATATAATTATTTACTAAACAAAAAATATGAAGAAAAGAAGTAAAGTATTTTATGCAGTACAAGTGTCTAATTTTACAATCACGGATGATGGACCTAAATGGCTTCTTCGAAATGATGCTTGTATGAACATAGCAATAGGTATTATTTCTAATATCTTAGAACAATATCCTAATGATTATGAATTCCTAGTAAAATTACCGTTTGCTAGTGATTGTCAAGATCTAGATGATTTATCTATTTTATTCGATGAAAAATACCTAGACAGAATAGAATTCTACCGAGAGGATCTTCCAGTTTCTCCTGTTACGAGTCGATTTAATTTTAACTTCGCATATCATCAACAAAATCGAGATTTATTAGAAAATGTTGATATAATGATTAATGACGAAAACACATTAACTAAGAATTGGCGGGTCTTCTTCGATTCAATAGGTAAAAGATTCCCTATTGTCTCTACAAACTATTTCATGGATTCCCCAGTTTCACCAAAATCAGATTCAAAAGTAAGATACTATGAAAGACAAATGGAATCTTTAATATCTTCCGATATGTTTGCATATCCCGTAAAGTCTGCTTTAGATGAAGCCTTAGAAGCTTATGATTATATGTTTAAAGATCGTAAACATTTAGGTATCCCAGCAGTTTGGAATATTGGTGCATATTATGGCGAAATTAAAAAAGGACATAAAGAAAAATCAAAAGATAAAATTAAAATTTACTTCGGTAATCGTATTACTGATACAGCAGGTAGATATACTAATTGGCATATTTTCGCAGAAGCTATTGGTAAATTATCTAAATTAATAGACCCTAATAAATTCGAAGCTATAATGTTGAATCCAACTAAAAAAGTTACAGATTCACAAATGAAAGAAATTGAAAAATTATCTAATGGACATGTTAAAGTATTACCTAATGATAGTAGTTTTACTCGAGAAGAATATATCGAATTTATTAATGATGCTCATGTTTCATGTAATTTATTTACAAACGAAGTTCATGGAGGTCTTACTCACGTAGAAGCTATGATGGCAGGATGTATTATGGTTGCTCCGGCATTAAACGACTATTTACATAAATACGAAGACTCTGGAAATATAGAAAATTATCCATTCTTAATTAAAACAGAAAACAAAAAAATTAACATGAACAGTTTTGTTAATTCTTTATTAGCTTCTATTTCTTCTTGGAAAATAACAGAAGGTGAAAATCCATACTCGGAAATGAATAAAGCTTTAGCATATAAATATGCTTCATATGAACATTCTGCAAAAATAATTTCAAATGATTTACAATCATTATTAAAACAATATTAAAAAATGAATATAGTTGTCACCGGTTCTGCTGGTTTTTTTGGTAGTTATGTTACAAATTACTTAATAGATCAAGGCCATAAAATTATTGGCCTTGATAATCTATCTCGACGAGGATCTGAGCTTAATGCAAAAAATCAAAGAAATAATCTATTTATGGAATTCCATGAATGTGATGTTTCTGTTAAAAAACATCTTGATTTATGCTTAAAAGGAAAGAAAATAGATTGGATTGTTGATTGTGCAGCTGATCCAACGGTTATGGCTGGATTAGATGGAAAATCCATGGGCGTAGTTAATAATAATCTAATTACAACGATAAATCTTCTCGAAATATGTAAAGAAAAGAATGCAGGATTTATCTTAATGAGTACGAGTAGAGTATACTCAATATCAGATTTAGTAAACTTGGAAATAGATGAAGACTCGAATGATAAAAGATTTACAATTCCAATAGATAACGAAGTTGAGGAAAGCTTCTCTACCAAGCCGCCTATCTCTTTATATGGAACAACCAAATTGACTTCAGAATTATTAGCAATAGAATATTCTAACATGTATAAATTTCCAGTTTGGATTAATCGATGTGGTGTTATTGCTGGAGCAGGGCAATTTGGTAGAATTGATCAAGGTATATTCTCATTCTGGATTTATTCATGGTTAAGAAAAAATCCTGTAAAATACGTTGGATTTAATGGATCAGGAAAACAAGTCAGAGATGCTATTCACCCAATCGATATATGTAACGTTATGAATAAACAAATACATGATCGAACTATCGAAACGGATCCTATTTATAATTTAGGTGGTGGATTCCATAATTCAATGTCTTTAAAAGAATTAACAGAATGGTGTTATATCAATATCGATCCAGACGACACTCACGTTACAGAATCAAAAGAAATTAGAAAATTCGATATCCCTGTTTATATCACTAATTATGATAAAGCTAAGAAACGTTGGGGATTTAAACCTACATATAAAATGGATGATATTTTAATTGATATTCGAGATTACGCTATCAATAATAAAGAATTTATGGAATATATTCATGATTAATCAAAAATATATTTATTACATATAATTAATAATACTAATTCTATCATATCATGGCAAATATAATTATTCTTGAAGGTCTATCCAGAACAGGGAAATCTTCAATAACAAAATACTTCGCTGAAAAATACGACTATCGTAATATTTCATTTAAGAATAAAATGCCAGAATATGTGGAAAATCTACCTGATTTTTATCATGGAATACATACATTATTTAATCAAATCTATCGAGAATTTCCAAACGAAACATTTATTCTTGATAGATCGTTTCTTTCTGAATTAGTATATTCAAAATTCTTTAATAGGAAAACTTATCAAAAACAATCGGATGTTGTATCAAACCTATTATTTGATAATAACTTCTTATTGGTTTATCTTTCTAGCAATTTCATTAATTATAAAGAAAGAATTCCTAAAGACAAAATAGTATTTTCGGAAAAAGAATTCTTACAACAAAAAGATTATTTCAGTTGGTATTTTGAACACTTCAAAAATCATGATCAATCAAATACATGGAAAAATAAATTTCTAAGATTATGTACAACAGAAAAATCAATAGAACATTGTATTAAGGAAATAGAAGATAAATTAATAGAACAAAATATAATTAAAACATAATAAATGAAAACAGCTATTGTAACAGGAAGTAGTGGATTAATAGGTTCACAATCAGTTAAATTTCTAATCGATAAAGGCTATCGAGTTGTTGGTGTCGATAATGATATGCGAGCTTACTTCTTTGGAGAGGGTGCATCAACAAAAGATAGTGAACGAAAAATGATTTCTGATTTTGGAGAATCTTTTCAGTCAATCTCTATAGATATTAGAGATTATGATTCAATGGAAAAACTATTCATAAATGAAATAAATCTAGGTATGAATATTGATTTAGTAGTTCATACTGCTGCACAACCTTCTCATGATTGGGCTGCTAATGAACCCTTAACCGATTTCTCTATTAATGCAATCGGTACAATGAATCTTCTAGAAATTACAAGATTATTTGCTCCAAAGGCAACATTCATATTCACATCAACAAATAAAGTTTATGGTGATACACCAAATCGATTAAATCTTGTTGAACTAGAAACTCGATATGAAGCCTTATCTAATCTAAGTAGAATACCTATTGAAGTAGATGAACTAATGTCTATCGATCATACTAAACATTCATTATTTGGTGCTTCAAAAGTTGCAGCAGATGTAATGGTTCAAGAATATGGTAGATATTTCGGAATGAATACTGTTTGCTTTCGTGGTGGTTGTCTTACTGGGCCTAATCATGCAGGTGCAGAATTGCATGGATTTCTCGCATACTTAATTAAATGTATTGTTAATGGAGATCACTATAACGTATTTGGATATAAAGGAAAACAAGTCAGAGATAATATCCATTCATGGGATCTATTAAATATGTTCTGGCATTATCATCAGAACCCTATTCCAGGTGCAGTATACAATGCAGGCGGAGGAAGAGATAATAGCACATCTATTTTAGAAGCAATTGATTTGGTAAATAAAATCCTTAAAGATAAAGATATAAATCGAAAAGATTGGGATAATTATACAATAACAGATAAAGCCAGAATAGGCGATCATCAATGGTATATTTCAGATTTAACTGCATTTAAAAATGATTACCCTGAATGGCCAGGAATAACTATCTCTTTAGAAGAAACCGTAAGACAAATGGTAGAATTCGAATTAAATAAATAATATGAAAACAATAGACATCATACAATTTACTCCTGTTATAGGCGGTGAAACGACTTTAGTAAAAGCAATGTATGATCTTTTAGATGAAATGGGTTATTCGGTAAGAGTGATCCATCCTACTAAAAGTGGTAAATGTTTAAAAGGTTATTGTTTATTCAAAGGGCAAAATTTCGTAAAGATTTCTGAATTTGATAATTTCGTAGAAGACACAGATACTCTATTCTTTGTTAATTCAATACATCTAAAGAAACATAAAAAACTCGAAGATCGAGCAAAAGTATTTGAGTCAATTAAACCAATATATTCATTCAAAGATAAGAATGTTATATTTTACGAACACGGAAGACACAGTTCTGACTTATATGATTATCCTGCTATTTTTAAAATACTAGAAGAACAGAATAATAAGATTATAGTATTCACAAACACTAAGGATGTTATTCCTTACTATGAAGATCTTGGATATAATGCATTTTTAATCAGACAACCTTTTGATCCTAGAAACTATCCTGAAATAAGAAATTCTTTGAGTGATGTGGTTCAAATCAGTTTTAATAGTAGATATACTGCTAATAAAAGGCCACAAAACGTATTACCATTTTTCGCAAAATATCTCAATAAAGAATCGGATTTCGTCTTGAATTTTAGAGGAACTGTGAGAGATAACGTTTCTGTTTGGTATGATCTGTTTGGATATTTCGAAGATCCTAAAATTGTAATGCATGAATATTTCGAGAAATTCCATCAAATATATGAAAACCAAGATTACTGCTTATATGGTGGATATACTACAAAATCCGAGAAAGGTAAGATGGAATATTCTATGCTAGAACCATTCTATTATGGGATTCCTTTAATTGTTGAGAAAGATGTTATTCATCATTTTCGATATGATGAATATGGAATATCTAAAGAAGAATTTCTAAAATGTGTTATTCCTTTAACCGAAGAAAATTTAGATTCGATCATAAATAAATCTTTCGACTGGAAACCTTATGTTAAAAATGCAAAATTTTTGGTGAATAATTTTTTACCTGATGCAACAAAAGAGAGATTATCAATAGGACTTAATGGTTTTGATAAACCAGTAAAAGAAAAGGTTTCTCGTAAACCTTTGTTCTGATCTATGAGATAAATAAATAAAATAAAGGATATTACATGGAATTTAAAAAGTTTAGCGAATTCATTGATGATAATAAATTTAAAATCATATCATATGATGAAGACGGGATCATATCTGAAGCTACAATGGATTTCCCCATTGACGATAACATATTAAAAGACAAAGTAGCAATATACACATCAACTTATAATGTTGCCGAAAATACTCAAGGAAGAGATAAGTACATTACATATAAAAAGATGTTAGGTGATTTAATAAATTCTTTAAAAAATCAGACTTTCACGAATTGGAAATTATTTATTGTCGGTGATGGTTTTGAACCG
>TARA_R110000868_G_scaffold29533_9_pt1 | contig 13213 bp, 15 predicted proteins | sample TARA_R110000868 | Tara Oceans TARA_R110000868 (sample SAMEA4397489) | marine metagenome | biome: Polar Biome; feature: [SRF] surface water layer (ENVO:00010504); material: water (ENVO:00002006), including particulate matter (ENVO:01000060) such as... | depth 5 m | reverse complement strand
TTTACTAAGCTCAGGCCACCATCTCCAAAATGCGTCTACATAAGGATTGGCTGTCCCGGCATCGTAAGGTTCGGCATACGGAGCATCATCGATAAAATGTCCTCTTGCGTCTGACTTAATGCCTTGGTACCCACCGTTAGTTCTAATGTCTTTAACCCATGTACTACTAAACGCAGGGTTACAGTAACTACATGCTAACTGGCATGTTCGGTCGAATGCAACCTCACAAGTTTTTAAATTAACATCAGCACTAGGATCCAACGTTGCGATGTGTTGTAAATCTCTATCTTCGTATATAACTGTTTTGTATACTCTATCAGACACTGGCTCATTACCATCCGAGTCTTGCCCCATGTCTTCAATCTTCCAACAGTACTCACACTCTTTGGGCCGTGTGCCTTCCTGCATCATTTGACGCATCTTCTTCTTGTGTCTACTGTTGTGAATAGCACTAGGGTTTTCTTTAATGTCTTCTAAATCTATTTGGTGTGCTGGGGGATGGTGACAACTCGTAGTTCCACCGTGACCCAGCCATATAGTAGCATTGTACCATTTGGCGCCACAGAAGGAATCTGATACTGGATCAATCATCCTTGCTTTAAATTCTCTGTGTGTTTCGTCTACTTTCCTAACCATTGTAATTTCCTACGTCGAAGCTAAGGCTTCTAACCTGTACTTGATTGTTTAGTCCTACTATCCACTCTAGCATTTCTGCTACACTATCAGCAGTCATCATATAATCTTCTGCAAATCCTTTTAGCCATGCAGTGCTGTCAGTGTCAACTAAGCCTGGCTTAATATTGGTTACTCTGCACTTACCTTTTTGGAACTGATTACTTAATTGTAAACTTGCCCAGTCTAGTCTTGCTTTGTCACTAACATACGGAGTCCAGTCTTTGTTGTACCCCATTTGGCTAAAGTTATGTATGCTGTCGCTACTTGTTGCACCCAGATTAATTATTTGCCTAGGTTTATTTTCCCATGCTTCGTAAAATAGGTATAGTAGCCTGACTTGGCTTCCTGGTGCGTATGCGTTGTTAACGAATATATCAGCTTTCCATTCTAGTGCTTCTTTTACGATACGTTTACAAGTACTCTCTTTCATTATATTGTAGCCATTGCTTTTACTAAAGCCCATGACTTCAATGCCTTGTTTCTCTAACCGTTCAACTAGAAACTTACCGATGCCTCTTGTGTGTCCAGTTATTGCTACTTTTTTTGTGTGTGCCATATTACTATTTACCTGCTTTTTTTAGTTCTTAAACAAATCTACGCTTTCCCATGGCAAGTGTTCTTTACCAAAATGTCCGTAGTTAGTCGTCTCAGTTAAATCCAAATTAAATAAATCGAACCGGTTAATAATACCTAGTGGAGTCAAGTCTACATTATCGCGGAAGTAGTCTTCAAATTCTTTCCTAACAACGCCATCTGCATAAACATAAATGCTTGTGGGTTCTTTAACACCGATAGCATAACTTAGTTGTACTGTACAGTTTTTAGCCTTGCCACTAGCAACAACATTCTTTGCCAAGTAACGAGCCATGTAAGCCGCACTTCTGTCTACTTTAGTACAATCCTTGCCACTGAACGCTCCGCCACCATGTGGGCAATAGCCACCGTATGTATCTACAATAATCTTACGCCCTGTAAGTCCTGTGTCTCCATCCGGCCCTCCAATAACAAATTTGCCTGTAGGGTTAATATGCCATACAGTTTTTTCAGTTATTTTACCTTCGATAGCTGGCAGTATGATTGCTTTTACGCGGTCTCTAACTTCTTGTATGTCTAAGCTATCACTGTGTTGAGTGCTACACACAACCGTCTTAATAAATGTCGGTGTTCCTAATTTCTCGTATGCAAATGTTACTTGACTCTTTGCATCGGGTCCAAGCCAATCAGCGCCATTGCGTCTTGCCTCTTCTAATGCTTGTAGTATTTTATGACTGTAATGTATTGTGCTAGGCATAAAGTTATCTGTTTCGTCACATGCGTAACCAAACATAATCCCTTGATCTCCTGCTCCAAAGTCGTCCGTGCCTAAGGCAATGTCTGCACTCTGTCCATGCAGTTCGTTGTATACCACTAATGTTTCCCAATGGAATCCGTCTTGTTCGTAACCAATCTCTTTTACTACGTTGCGTATTAGTGATTCAACTTTCTCTTTACTAATGAGTTTGTCTGACTTATATTCACCTGCTACTGTAACCATATTAGTTGTAACTAATGTTTCAACTGCGGCTCTATTATTAATATTGCCATCAATAATAAATGTTGCTACTGTATCAGAGATTAAGTCGGCTATTTTATCCGGATGTCCGTTACTCACGCTTTCGCTTGTGAATTCGTACATAATCCTCTCCTTGTTACTCTCCAAGTATTTGCCTGAAGAATTATATTTATATTATAACATGTTTTGCTTAATTAATCAAGAAACAAATAAACCTTTCATGCTCTTACCTTTTGACATATCACCATTGAATGTCATCTTGCCACCCATTACTAATTTAACAGGATCGGCGCCTTGCGTAAACATTTCAATCATTGTATCTTTATTAACAAATCCTACAGTGATATCCGCCTTGTCTAAATATTCATCTAACAGTATGCATGTATTGTTGTGTACACTAATAGAAAACTTGCCATTAGTTTCACTGATAACATTAACATTAATATCAATATCCACACCTTCAGCTTTCTCTTTTTGAAATTTAGATTCTAAGTCTGCTTTAATTGTTGCGTAGTCTAACATTTTATCCTCCTTCAGGATATCCGTTGTACCATTCTTTAATGGTGTTTACTCTTACATCTCGCCATGCTTTTTTATCCAATGCCCACATAACTAATGATGTACTTTTAGCATCATAGTTTTTAATAGTCATTGGTACTTGTGCAACTTCTTCATTTAAGGTGCATGGCATTACCCTAATCTCTTTAGTGTCTATCTTTTCAAATACCACCGTTGCTACACCAGTTTGCATTTGTTTTATTAAATCTTGTATGTTCATAGTAGTGCATCTGCCTCTTCGCATTGTTGCCAAAATTGATGCATCTCCGGAAACGTTGCTAAGAAATTTGTGTCTCTTCTAGAGTCATGTTCGCTAAAGAATTTAAAAAAATCTGCCCTGTCTCTTCTTAACTTATCACCGTCGATGTCTTGTTTCATTATATCTAAGTTACGTTTTGCTTTAGCAATTTCAAAATCTTTAAAGCCTCTGTAGTCGACATAGTCTTCGGTTGCCTTGTTATCTTCCATGAATTGAATTGCTTCCTGCATGTAGTCACAATACTCGCTTGGTAGTACATGTATACTTTGCCACGCTGGTGCCCTGAGTAACGGAATATCGAACCATATGCGTTGCTCAGGAACTTCCCAGCCCATTGCATACTGACTCTCTTTACTCCACTTATCCCTCAGTTCTAATATTCCTTGTAGGAACTCTATAAAACTTGTAACACTTAAACAGTTAAACGTGTTAATAAAATTGAGACTAGTAAATCTAGTCTCGTCTAAAAACCTGTGACAGTTATTCCAAACAGTATCAAAGTCCATTCCATTACGCATATACTCTGCTTGTTCGCCCCACCCATCTAGACTACAGAACACACTAAAGTTATGATATGCTTTGTCGTTGTATTCGTAAATGTATGTGAAACTATTGTTGTCTTGTTCCTCACATTGCCCAACTTGCATAAACGTTTGTGGTATTTCATCTCGCTCTATTACTGCTAAGTCGCTGTCGTGATAACGTTTTGCATCAGCACCAATTATAGCATGGTCCCATGTTTGCCAATCTGTTCCGTCTAGTGGATCTGCTACATATACTTCTGCGCCATGCTGTACATTATCTAATCTCTTAACTGAGTCTAAAAACTTTACAAACAATGCATCGTTGACAGGACACATGTTTGTTGTTATACTTAATTCTAAATCTTTATTTGGATTTGCTAATACATAGTCTAATACTTTAAAAGTATTCTTATCCATTAATGGCTCACCGCCAGTCATACGAAACACGCGAAGTGTTTTGTACATCTCGGGCCACCATTTCCAAAATGCTGTAACGTATGGATTAAGATCTTGTTTTACTTTCAACGGCATTAAGTTTTTTAATGCTAGACTGTCTATGTTATTATGTGGAGCAGTAGTCGGATACTCTCCGAACTCGTCAATTTCTTCTTGCCATGCTGTACTTAAATGAGGCGAACAATAACTACACTTGAAGTTACATGCTTGGTTAAAGTTTACTTCTACATAACGTGGATTGATGTTGCCACTAGCACCAGCATCCAAAATATCTTCTTTACTTTCTTGTGCCCAATACTCGCCACTTCGATATACCCGGTCACTTCTTGCGCCAGTATCTTCTATGTCCCAACAGTAACTACACCCATCAGGCTTCTCGCCTTTAAGCATTTGTCTGCGTTGTTCTTTCTTTTCTTTTGTGTTATGTAATGCTGTAGGATTATCTTTTAATTCGTCTAATGGAATTGAATGTGTAGGTGGATGATAACAACTGTGAGTTTGACCATTTGTTAAGTGCATAGATACCTGAGACCATTTAGCATAACACATGCTAGGACTTATTTGATCTAGTTGCTCTTTAGCCTTATCAGCGGCTTGATCATAATTACTCATATATATGTTCTGCCCAATCTAAATTAAAATTTCCTACTTCGTCATTGCCAAAATGTCCGTCCGTTTCTAATACACTGGAGTCTCCACCGTTTGCCCATACCCAGTGTGTTGCCTCAGGTAAATCTAATATAGGTATAGGGCTATATATATTAAATTTTTCAAAAGAGTAAAACTGTTTTACTTCAACATTATTTTTTTCTAATGCAGGCACTATTTGATTCTGTATGTATGATACATAAGTTACCCATTGAGCTTGTTGATGATTTTCAGAGTACAGTTCTAACATATATAACTTAATAGCATCTAATTGTCTTGGTGTATAATTATGGGGATGATGGATTTCACCGCCTGTAAAAGACACACTTACATTATCAAAGTAAATTCTATAAGGAGTAGTGTATGCGATCATTACAGTATCATTTGGTTTTATATTCCAATACCAATCATTTAATTTTATAACTGTTTGAGTTATGCTTTGTCCGCCTGAACTGCGTAATATTATTTCTTTATTAATTTTTTTTGATAGCAATGAGCCCCACCAAATAGGCGGAATAGACGAATCGTCATCGGTACACGGATGACAAAAACTGTCTCCAAAAAACCATAGATTGGCCACTACAGTAAACCTTTTTCCAATAGTTCTTGAATCTGTTTTTCTCTGACCATTGCACCCCAACGTTTAGGATTAACAAATGTTTTCTTAAAAAATTTGCACATATTAGGATTCGGATCAAACAACATCATTTCATTAATTTCTTCATTTAATTTTACGCCAATATCTTTAATTGCAATCTCTAACATCGCAGGATTGTGCGATACTTTAGTGTAAGGACATACCGTCGAACCAGGGAAACGAGAAATAACAGTTTCATTAAAGAACGACTTAAACCAATCGTAGTCTGATATTAAATTGGTATCCCAATCACTTAGTACTGTCATTTGGCATCCAAGCCTTGCTCCGTATATAGCCCATAAGCCATTCTCTACATCACTGCCTATGTTGCACCATGTTTGCAATCTGTTGTAGTTCTGCCACCAGATCTTGTCTTTAAATTCATCTGGCTTAACTCGGGTACCTTGATCAGTACTCATCTTAACACCTTCTCTGAACCCTGCTCTGAAGGCTTGGAAAGGACTTGCAGTTTGATGTACTTCGCTAAACGTGTCGTTAAGTTGTATGTAATCTAACTTCCAACAAAACTCCATGCCCTCACCGTCGTCTGCAGATTCGTGTGTGCTAATTGTTTTTGTATATTCTGTGGGCCAACACTTTAGTCCACCGTTACCGTACACTAACCCGTTAAGAATGTTTTTAGCATTCCAACTAAAAATACATTCGCTAATAACTTTACCATCGTGGTCAGTATCGGGTACGTCCAAGGTTTGCTCAAAGAAGTCATCCATAACAATGTTATCACCATCTACTGTGATAAATCTATCTGTTTCTGATTGATTGGCGCATGCCTTGTGAGCGGCGTCGAAGCCTGTAACCCCATGGACTCGTTTGGCCCATGGGACTTTGTTTAATAAGTCTGCCCAGTGTTCTTCAGCATTTGGCTCGTCATAACTGATATAAAAAATATCTAGCTCTGTTACGTCTATTTTTGCCATATGATTGTTCCTGTGTTAGTGTGTTATACTCTAACGTATTTATCATATATTTTGGAAGTGTATATACTAATGTCGGCAACATCAGTGAGTGTGTGTGGCATAGTAACCGTTTTACGTTTGTGTAAAACATTTCCGTCCACTAAAAACTTCTCTATCACAAAGTGTGGATCGCCCTTTTCTGTTGCATAAAACTTTAAGTTATGTTTAGTTTTGTTCTTGTTAACGGTATTAGTGTGTATTTTTACAGTGATATCATCGGTAGTTACAGTTACCTTAATATCAAAAATATTAGAGTTTCCAGGTTTAACCTCAGTTAAAAAGTTTCCAGCAGTAGTAAATTTGTCAATCTCATACGTTTTTAATACTATATGACATACCCCGTGTTCATCTTTGTCGATACTAAACTGTCCCATGCCTTTTTTATTTTCGTCCATAATCTTACAATCTCTAGTGTTCAGAGTTGCAAGTTCATTATCTCCGATAGCATCTTCAGTAGGTGGCTTAGTACTCTTATAAACTATGTCACCGGTGTCAGTGTATATTAAGTATGTGGTATCATTTTCAGTTGCCATTACTTTTGCAAGACTGCCTTGTTCTTTTTTAAGTAGTGCTAATCGTTCACCTGGAGTCATAATGTTTTCCTATTTGAGATAGTCGCTTTCTAATTGGGCGACCATATCTGTTGTCAGCCATTCCTTTGAAACATAATGAAACGGGTGTGTTATTTGGAAGTTGCCTACTTTAAAGTCTTTGTAAGACTTGTAGTATGTTGGCAATGTTTCAGTCCAATCGTCGTGTACTAAACTTGTTTGTATATTCTGCACTTCACTCTTCATATGAATGAATGTGGGCAGTTCAGTCATATAGTCTGCTGTACACTTGTCCTTTATTCCGAGAATGTGTATAGCAAGACTGAATGCTACATCAGCACTTAGCCAGTCTGGTTTTCCTTTTGGCATATACTTAAAGTACATACGTTCCCAATTATGGAATATAATTTCTACCATTTTGAAAAACTCTGTTGCTAGATCCGACTTCTTAAAATAAAAGAATGCTGTGTAAACATTAGGCATGTCATTTAGTTTTAACTCCTTCCTGTAATATGTGTCGTATATTAATTCTTCTCTATACGTTTTTACATTAGTACAAGCCCATATATCTTTCTGTTCTAAAATATCCCACCACTGACTTACATCTGTAGGGAACAACATATCAGTATCTAGTATCACAGTCTCATCATATGGAGTCATGTAATAGTATTTCCACTTGTTATTAATTTTCCATTCTTTATCTTCAGCATCATCTTCCCACGGAATATCCACAATGTGGTCAAATACTTTTTTGTGTTTTGCTGTAATAAGTTTCTTAGTCCTAACGTCAACACACACCGTAAGATTGTTTACAATGCCCTGTGTCAGCTTTAAGTTCATCGCGAGTGCATACGCCTGTTCTAGATAATCTACAGTGCTGTTGTTTTGTGCAATACAAATATACCCCTTGGAATTCATACGTTCCACTCCAACTTTGCTCTACAAGCCATTTGTGCCATTTGGACATATTCTCTATCTTCTTCGGTCACTACACTCCAAAACTTACTAATAGTTAACGTATGTTCATATACTTCGTCTGCATGTTCTAAATGGTAATTACTTTCCATCCACTCTTGTAACTGGTCCATTCGATGGTCTATTTTTTCTCTAAGATTCATTTGCTATTCTCTCTAATACTTTATTCTTTTCTGCGTCAGTCATAGTGTACCAGTCACGCATCTCTGTAGCAGTTCTAAAACACCCAACGCAATACTCTCCGCTCTCATCAAAAGTACAAACTTTGATACACGGACTTACCACTGTTGAAGGGGGTCTAGTCTTACCCCTTCTCAATTAGTTTCCAATCTTCTTTAAACAAACAGAATCTAGTCTGCCCAGCATCAGTTTCATATATAAACTGCATTGCTAATAGTTGTACGACCTTGCCTGTATTTGTTCTGCTGAAGCCGGGCTCATGATGCACAATAACATCGTTTAGACTAGGCTTTTTCATCAGTGTTCTCTTCATCGGGCAACAAGTCTTCGCCTTCTCTGCCCCTAGTGCGGTTGCCGTCAGCATTTAGCTCTGTTAAATCCTGTTGCTTGTGTTTTTGGTTATTTTCTTCTTTACATGACATGGCTTAATAACTCCTTACTTACTCTATTTATAGCCCACTTATTCATAACGTGAATATCTACACCTCGCCATCTACATAACATAAAATCGCCCAGGCTCTTTGGCTTTTCTAAATAAAAGATTAGTTCATTTTTAGCTGGAGAAGAATGAACATCGTCGGTGTCAAATGTTTTGTAAAGTGCAGGCACAGGAAGTTGTGGAACTCCTTTCTCTACAAATCCGGATAGCATGTGTGCGGCTACACTAAAACTGTAATCGTTTCTGTATAAGCCGCCGGGCCATCTATATAATTCTTGATAGTACTGTGTGTTGTCTCGTACATGCCGTACAGTATTAAAAAACTGTTGTGCATAGTTAGACTTTTTGAAGTATACTACTGTTGCCCAATACATAGTTATGCCAACAGGACTCAAACGTTTAAGCGAATCGTCAATGCGTTCAGTCATGATATCTTCGTAATTCCAGTTCATCATTAGTTCGTTATCATGTCCCCAACACTGATTTAATGCATTACTCATAATTAAGTAGTCTGCATCTATTAGTATTGTTTCATCGTACGGACTTAGGTCATACGCATCACATCTGTCTATATTGTAAAAAGGTAGTGATGTACTTTTGTGGCTCGTATCTTTATATGAGCGTCTGTTAATGTTCTTGAATGCTTTGTCTTTGGTTGTTATAACAATATTTGATATAGCATTGTGTATAAAGTCGTAACCCATCTCGTCCAAGTTATAATCATAACTGTATTGGTTTGTAACAACCGTGATGTTATCTATACCTAAGTTTTCTTTGATATAGTACGCATTTATAGTTGCTAACTTTAGATAATCTATTTCCTCATTGTTATGAGCAAATATTAATATGCCTTTACTTGGAGTTGTCATCGAGGTCCAAATCTACCAATTTATGAACTTTTCTGCTTTTCTTTATTTTAGAATATTCTGCATGATATTCGTTAGTAGCTTCGAAGTACCTTGATAGAATCTCATCTAAAAAATCGTCTAGTTCGACAATTTCGATTGGATTGTTATACACATCTAGCAATACTGCTTTGACATGCCCTTGAGTTATTAATGTTTGCACAAATGATATAAGCATTTGAGAAATCTCAAACGTGCCGCCATTAGTACTGTAACTTAATAGTGTCTGCACTTTAGATCGAAGTGCGTTGTGTTGTACGTTTAGAGTTAATCTATAGTTCGCAAACTCTAATGCTTTGGTTAGTTTAGATGTCATAGCTATATTTATCAGTCAAAAAAAAGCCAGTTACTGTGAACTGGCTTTTAAATTTATATCTTATTATAAGTTGGAAATTGCGCCTGCTGTTGGTTGTGCTAATGCAATACCGTTGTTTGCTCTCTTAGTAGTAACAGTACTTGAAACTGTTCCGTCTACACTGTCAACATACCCTGTGGTGTCATCTGCGTTTCCGTCAACACCATCTGCTCCAATGCCATCGCCTAATGCGTGGTCATCTCTAAGTATTACTTTAAATGTAATTACAGTTGGATCAGTAATACTGTTAACTTTAGCAAGTAATTGATAATAGTTACTTGCATATGAACTAGAACCGTACTTGATGTACATTTGTACATATCCAGTTGTTAATTCATAAAAGCCTTTACCAGCACTTGTACCTGTTGCGCCTGAACTAGTTGTGTTGTTCAAGTTAAAAGTAAGTGTTCCCATAGCACTTAATAGTGCTGTCCAGTTAGAATTTTGCGAACCAATTGTTCCGACAGTTGCGCCAGCTGTTCCGCCTGAACGTGCTGAAGTAAGATTAATTTCTCCACCTGCATTAAAGAATGCTCTACATTGTGCTTCACTAGCAAAGGTTGTACTAAATTCATGTGTAACTTCTGGAGTTGCTGATGACCCCCATGCTGTTGTCCTGCTAGATGATGTAAATGCTTCAGAAGTTAAACTTCCACTGGGTACACTAAGTCTGGAATCAAAACAAGTCTTAACATCTGTCATTAAGTTAGACCAGTCACTAGCAGTAATACTACCACCAGCTACTTCGTCTGAAGTACTTGAACTATTTAATGTTAGTCCGAGGAATGTTCCTACTGCTTGGACCTCGTCCTGTAAATTTTTGTAACCGTTGTCTGTGCTACTGGCTCTAATTAATTCTCCAGCCGCCGCATCTAACGAACCAATTGATTGTGCATATCCATATATTGAACTTGCTGTGTATGTGCCCAATGTATGATCTGCAGGAGTGCTCAACTGCCTGTAGACATTGTTTTTCATATTATCGTAATCTGCCGCACCAATGACGTCACCTGCAACAACCTGTGTCATAGTGTATCCGCCTGATACTGATAATGCTGTTCCACTTGCCATATTAAACTCCTACTAGTTTCTTATTATACATATTTATCTATCTAACACCAATAACAGCTTCTACTAACCCTTCCCCGGCGCTATCTTTGTCTTGTAAACTTCTTCCAATTATTGCTCTAGTATCGTACTCATTTTCCATACTTGCCCAAGCAACTCCTGGAATATCACTGGATACTAACCGTTGACCTTTTGCAATTTTTCCTACTACTTTAACTGGAACTCTTCCTGCCAATGCTACTGGTAAACCTTCTGCTTCACTGTTCATTAAGTAAGCAGGGTTTGTTGATATCACACCAAACACTTCTGTGTCTGCGTGGTCGGTAGTCATTGTAATTTCTGCATCACCGCCAATCTTAACAACTGTGCCAGCTTCGTAGTCTGCGTCAGCTGAGTATATCTCTGCCATATCCGCATATTGTGCTGTTGTTGCTACGCCTTGGAATGTGGTTGCATATACGTTTGCATATTTAAGAGCACTGGATCCCAAGTTAATTGCATTAGTTGAGCCTGGTGTAATAGTGTGTGAATGCGTATCTGCCGCATCACTTCTTAAGAAACTGGTGCTGTTCAAACTATCAAGCGTGTCAGCGTCAACGTTTAAGGCGTCAATTGCCGCTTTGGTAATTCTTGCATCAGCTCTTGCATTTGTGAAGTATAAGTTAGTGCTACCTTCTGTTATTTCGTCTGTATTATCTTTGCCTGCCACTTGGGCATCAACGTATGCTTTAACTGATTGCTGTGTTGGTACTTTAACAGCACTATTGCTAACCATAGTATCTTCATCAATAAAGTCTGTTATTGTGATTGTGCCATCGCTTAACGAACCAAACTTAACTGTTTGTCCAGTAGCATTAACTCCGGCTGTGGCCCCAATTTCTGCTGTAAATGATTTTGCGCCGGCTAGTGTTTGCGTACCGGTTGTTCTTATAACAGTATTGTCAACGCTTATTGCTACATTGGCACTACCGTTGTATGAGAATGTTTCAAGACCGCTGTCCGTATCTTGTGTTATTACTTTGGATAATGATGTATTTTGTAAGCTACCTGTACTAGCATCAAAAATAACTGTACCGTCTGTGGCTTTTAAATCAAATCCCTTAACACCGTTAGTAGTAATATTCTGTGTAGCCGTTACAGATACATTACTTAAATGTGCTGTATCCATTGGATTAGAACTACTACCAATTGTTTCAATTGTGTCTGCTCCGAAACCAACAATAGTACCCGACATATGGATGTCATCTACATAAAGTGTTTTAACAGGATCAGTTGATGTACCAACAGACAGTTTTGCAAGTCCGCCAGCATCTCTAATAGTGTGGACAACTTCTAAGCCTGCTGTTGCATCGCCTATTACAATATCGCCACCTAAGTATGCGTTATTGAATCTAGCCGTGGACTCGCCTATATTAACAGTATCTGTAGCCGTAGGTGCAATAGACGAACTTCCTGTGTGGAAGAAGTTAGATGATGTTATTATATCTGCTCCAACCAGTAATGCATTGGCAGAAGTAGCCGAAACAGCTAAATCTGCTAGTGGTACCGATGTATCACTGTATGCTCGTCGTAAATTCATGCCTCGTCTAATACTTAATCCGATACCGTTTGCATCATTAAATTCTGCATACAAGTTTATAGGAGCACTTTCGCTATCTCTATAACTTGTAGATAACGAACTTTCAGTTAATGTAAAGTTTGGATAATCACTGAAGATTGCCATGATAGTTTCATTTGATGTATAGCCAGCCGAAGTACCATCATTAACATAAACTAATGCTGTAACTGCTCTTTTAGTTGAAGTGTTATCTGTTAAGTATAATGTTCTTGTTCTTGTTCCGTATGTAGATCCGCCTTTTTCTGCTGACCATCTACTAGTAATAGTACCTGGGTATGAAACATCTCGCCACGTGGTACCATCATAAATTCTTTCTTTGTTATCAACAGTATCGAAGTAACTTGTACCTTGACCTAAGTCTGATGTTGGTGCAGAAGAAGAGATGAGAGGAGTTTGTCTTCGCCATACAGTGCCATCATATACTCGCATAGTATTGTCAGTGGTGTTGTACCAATGCTGACCTACTAGTGCTGTGTCGCCTCTAGCAACTGGACTACTACTAGAAGCAAAGTTCTCTAGCATCCATAAAGTGTTTTGTACGAAAAATTGACCGTAGCCTGATACGTTTCTGCCTACAAGTGCTACACCATATTTAGTGCTTACCTCACCTGTTGCGACAGTAATCGTACTTCCTTCGTTTGTCGTTTTTACTGAATACGTCATTTTTTAAATTCCTCTAATTTAATTGAACTCGAACCGTATAAACGATTTCAATTTCTCTGTTCTTACTTTTTTGTACTGGGTGAAATATAACATGTGTCAGCAAAATACTGTCGTTAATATCATCAGCATAAGATAATAATCCTAACTCGTCAAATACATACGATCCATCTTGT
>TARA_R110000868_G_scaffold396698_1_pt1 | contig 13214 bp, 18 predicted proteins | sample TARA_R110000868 | Tara Oceans TARA_R110000868 (sample SAMEA4397489) | marine metagenome | biome: Polar Biome; feature: [SRF] surface water layer (ENVO:00010504); material: water (ENVO:00002006), including particulate matter (ENVO:01000060) such as... | depth 5 m | reverse complement strand
TGCAAATTATGATGAAGCATTAGCAATAGCAAATGAATTAATTGACTTCGTAAACCAAAACAAAGATGAGTAAAGAAGATAAGGATTTTCACATAGGATTAGGGTTTGGTATTGCAATAGGAGTAGTACTAACACTAGGTATTATTTATTTAACTTAAACCAATGCAAAAGAGATCTAAGATAAATAGAAAGAACATAGCGAAACATCTGATGAGGTATCAACTAAATCTTGTAGCGAAAGATTTAGATAATGCCTTGGATGATAATTGGGCACAGTGGACACTCACTGTAGAACAATATGAACAGTTTAGACAATATTCTATAAAGACATTAAAGAAAGTGTTTAAGTTTAATACAACTAAAGCAAAAGATACTTTCAGCTGGTTTTATAGACATTTTGGACTAATTATATATGATAAAAACAATTCAACAAAAACAGAAACAGATGAGTAAACTAATTAACGAAGACTGGGAACATGCAGCTTATGCTAATGATGAGATGTATAGAGCACATAGGGAATATATAATGATGTTAGAACATCAGGAATGGGAATACGAGCAAGAAATGAAAAACAAGAAACCTGCAATTATAACATTAAAAAAGCATAAGAGAAATGAAGCTGCACATAAGTCCCAAAATATTCAAAGAAATAATAAAGAAGAGTTATAGCTTAGATTCTATTTATCTTTTAAAATTAATAGAAGAAGATGAAGATGTAGCACCATTGTATGAAGATAGTATGAAAATTGGAGCTCTTTACCAAGGTCTTATAAGAAAAGGACTAATAAGTAAAGACGAAGAGAAAATTACACTAGAGGGTAAAGATTTACTAAAGTTTATAGGAGAAGATAACAAATCACCTAGAATAGTAAAACGTAAACCTCTAGTAACTGACTTTGAAGAGTGGTGGAAAAACTATCCAACAACAGATTCGTTTACATATAACAATAGAACTTTTAAAGGTAGTAGATCATTACGAAGAGCTAAGAATGATTGTAAAGTGAAGTTTAAATCAATTATTAATGAAGGAGAGTATACGCCTGAACAGTTGATAGATGCTTTAAAATATGAAGTGAAAGTTAAAGTGGAACGCTCTGTTAAAGAAGGAAAGAATATCATGAGTTACATGCAAGGTTCTGTTCCATATCTAAATCAAAGAACATTTGAAGGCTTTATAGAACTTATGCAAACAGAAATAAATAACCCAGAACAACAAAAAGGATCAACAGACATATGAGTTTTGAATTATTAAAAGAAGAGGTAAGAAAAGGCCTTGAAGGAAAGAATGGTGGAATACCAATGGGATTTGACAGACTAAATAGATATGTAGGTATTAGAAAGTCTATGTATTATTTAGTAGGTGGTTTAACAGGTTCAGGTAAGACTAGTTTTATTGATGATGCCTTTGTGCTTAACCCAGTAGATTGGGTTATGTCTCCTGAAGGACAAGCATCAGGAATTAAGATAAAGATATGGTATAGGTCTATGGAGCGTAGTAGAACCTACAAGCTTGCAAAGTGGACATCTCGTAAAATATTTTTAGACCATGGTATTACAATAGGAGTAAATAAACTACTAGGTTGGACTGAACAAATGACTGAGGAAGAACATAAGTTGTTTCTTTCTTACGAGGACTATATGAATAAGCTATCAGAGATAATAACTATCATTGATGGACCAGAGAATCCAGTAGGAGTTGCTAAAGAATTAAAAGCTTATGCTTTAGAACGTGGTGAGATAGTACAGCAGGATAAATACAATAAGATATATATTCCTGATGACCCAAATGAAATAACTATTATTGTTATTGACCATATTGGTTTACTTAAAACTACTAAGGATCAACCAACTAAAAAGCAAGCTATCGATAAGATGTCTGATGAGTTAAGATATGCTCGTGATTTCTATGGATACTCACCAGTAGTAGTTAGTCAGTTCAATAGGTCTATTGCTAATCCTACTAGGATAAAGAATGGAGATGTTGAGCCACAATTAGAAGATTTTGCAGATAGCTCAACTACTCAAAATGATGCTGATGTAGTTATGGCTTTGTTTGACCCTATGAGATATAATGTAGAAGATCCTTCAGGATATAATCTAGACAAACTAAGAGATGATTATGGTGCTAAGTATTTTAGAAGCTTACGTCTTATCAAAAATAGTTATGGTGAAGATGATATTAGAATTGGTCTTGCATTCTTAGGTCAATTAGGTATGTTTAAAGAACTACCAAAACGTAAACATATAACAGAAAGTGATTATAACTCAGTAGTAAACAAAACATTCTTTTTATTATGAAAAAACTAATACAAAAATTACAGCAATTGTTTGACAATTCACCAAAGAAAACTGAAAAAGAAGCAATAAGAAAAAGATTAATTAAATTAAAATTAAAAAATGACACTAAGAGATAAAAGACAAGCAGAGTTTGCTGATACATGGTGGAACCATGGTAAATATGGAATACTGAATTTATGTCCTAGGTTTGGAAAGATTAGAACTACAATTAACATTCTTAAGAAAATGGAAGATGATTGTAAGATCCTTATTGCTTACCCAGACAAGAAGATAAAAGACTCTTGGTTAGAAGATTTTGAGGAGATGAAGTATGTAAACAATAACATTACATACACAACACATTTATCTATACATAAACATTCAGGAACTGAGTTTGATATAGTTGTTATTGATGAGATACATTTACTATCAGAAGCACAAATAGGTGCTTGTGTAGACTTGTTTTCTCAGAATGATTATATACTAGGATTAACAGGTACGTTATCTAAATATACTAAGCGTGATTTATCACAAGACTTAGGCTTAGAAGTATTAGCTGAGTATCCTATTGAAACAGCTATTGAAGAAGGTGTTATTGTAGATTATCAGATTACCGTGATTAAAGTACCGTTAGACGATGTAACGCCTATACAATTCAAGAAAGGAAAGAAAACTGAGTTTAAGCAATTTAAAGCTTACAGTTATATAATAAATAAGATGATGTATGCAGGTGGAAACACTATGTTTATGAGACTTGCAAGAATGCGTCTTATTCAAAACTCAATAGCAAAGCTAAATGCAACAAAGAAAATACTAAGAGATCATCATGATGAACGTATCCTTGTATTTTGTGGAATAACAAAAATAGCTGATGCTCTTGGAATACCCTCACACCATAGTAAATCAAAAGATAAAGATGCTTTTAAAAGATTTGCTGAAGGAGAAGGTAAACACATGGCTGTAGTGAAGATTGGTAACACAGGAATCACTTACAAGCCTTTAAACAAGGTAATAATTAATTACTTTGATAGTAATGCAGAAAACTTAGCTCAAAAGATCAATAGATGTATGGCCATGGAGTACAATACTCCTGATAAGAAAGCAGACATTTACATCATCTGTTCTACTGAGAATGTTGAAGCAAAATGGTTGAAGAACGCACTTGAGTTCTTTGATAAAAACAAGATAATATACGCTTAATATTCGTATATTTGTAGACTGAATTATTAATAAATATAAGTAAATATGAGTTCAAAACTAATAGGAATAGTTGGTGAAACTGGAACAGGTAAATCAACTGCAGTCAAACACTTAGACCCTAAAGAAACGTATATTATAAACGTTGCTAAAAAGGAATTACCTTTTAAAGGAAGTGAAAAACTGTACAATGTAGAAAATAAAAATTATAAGGAAGTAGATGATCCTGTAGAAGTAACAAGATTGCTAAAAACCTTATCTGAAAAAGCCCCACATATCAAGAATATTGTGATAGAAGATAGTAATTATCTTATGGGTTTTAGAATGGTAGACAAAGCTACAGAAACAGGTTTTACCAAATTTAGTGTTATGGCTAAAGATATGGTAGACATGTTTAGAACAGCTAGAACACTCAGAGAAGATCTAGTAACATTCTATTTCTCTCATCCAGAAACTATTGAAGATAATGGTGAGATAGTAGGATATAAGATTAAAACTGCAGGTAAGCTTATTGACAATCAAGTATTGTTAGAAGGTTTGCTAACAGTATGTCTTTATACTAACGTAGAAGAGACAAAAACTGGTGCTAATTACACTTTCTTAACTAATAGATATAGAAAGAGACCTGCAAAGAGTCCTGATGGAATGTTTGAGGAAACTAAGATTCCTAACAATCTACAGTTTGTAAAAGATGCAATAGTAAAATATTACGAGTAACTAATAAATATGTATAATTTAAAATTTAAAACAAATGAGTTCAATTGGAGGTAAAGTAAGAGAACAAAGTAGTGGTAGTGGAACTGACAACAACTATGAAAAGAAAGTAGGAATATTTGAAGCTAATGTAATAGCAATTAATCCTACAGCTGAAGAATACAGTAGTATTTTAGGTAGAGAGATTAGTCCAGATAGTAAAGCTACAGAATATTTAGGTGAAACTAAAGATGGAAACACATATCTACGTATAGATGTATGGTTACAAGAAGTTAAAAATCAAGATAACTTTAAAGTAAGTTTCTTCTTAGAAGATAAGCAGCGTCAAAATAGAGATGGAACAAAGAATCAATATATTAATAATGTTGGTACTTGTTCTTGGGCTGATGATGAATCTAATTTATATGACTGGTTTACAAAAGACCGTGATTTTCGTGTAGCTTATGTAGGTGAGGAAGATTTATATGGATTTGTTCAGAAATGGCTATCTAAGTTAGACTATCGTCATTCAGATACTGAATTACAAGTTGATTGGAAAAAGTTGATGAGAGGTGATGTAAGAGACTTAAAAAGTCAAATTGATGGTGAGTATTGTGGTAGTGTTGTTTCATTAGCTACAGTAGTAGTTAAGGAGCGTGATGGAGAGAGTAAAGAATACCAAGGTATTTACAATAAAGGTTTCTTGTCTGGATGGGCTATGAAGTTCTTTAGAGCTGTAGATTATACAGATAGAAGAGTTGTAGAAGCTCTTAAATCTAAATTATCTAGAGATTTAAAACAACATGAGAAGTTTGTAGTTCAGGTGAGTGGTGAATATGGTTGTAAAGACTATTACATCCTCAAAGAGATTGAAGATTATAATCCTGGAGATAATCTTGTTGCATCAGACAAACATATTTCAGACGATGATGCAGGATACTAATAAATAAATAATTTTAATAAGAGCTCCTTTCAGAAATGTTGGGAGCTTTTTTAATTAATAAAGAATGATTAAAGGAAATAAAAAACAACAATTAAGTAAATCTTTTATTCTTTCTAAGATATCTTCTTATGATATTTTTAAATATTACATGCCTAATAATGACTGGCAAGTAAATGTAGCTACATATTCTCCCTTTAGAGAGGAGAGAACGCCTTCTTTTTTTATAAGTGCTAAAGGTTCAGCAGACTCTTTGAGTTTTATTGATTTTGGAGACACTAAATTTAAAGGAGATTGTTTCACATTTGTGATGCAGCTATATAACATTAGTAATTTTGCTGATGTTTTAAAAAAGATTGATGTAGATTTTGGATTAGGTGTTACTAAAAGTTCAGATACAGGTAAGTATAAGAAAATCATAACTAGTTATGTTAAACCAGAGATAAAAGCTAAAGACTATTCTTTTATTCAGGTGAAGACTAGAAAGTTTACAAACTTAGAACTTTCTTATTGGAATGATTACTATCAAGATGTAGATGACTTAAAAGCTAATAATGTACATTCTATTAGTGAAGTGTATTTAAACAAGAAGCGTATTGTATTAAATGACAATGAGCTAAGATTTGGTTATTTATACGATGGTAATTGGAAAATCTATAGACCTTTCTCAGATAGGAAGTGGAAATGGATGCCTAATAATGTACCTATTACAGCAATGGATGGAATGGAAGATATCAAAGATTGCCATACAGCTTTTATTACTAAGAGTAAGAAAGACTATATGGTTATGAAAAAGGTGTTTCCTAATGTATGTGCTGTACAGAATGAAGGATTAGGATGTTTCTCTTATGATAATGTTGAATATATTACTAACAATTCAGAGAGACAAATCTTATCATTTGATTCAGATACTACAGGTGTGAACAATAGCATAGACATTACCAAAATGTTTGGTTTTGACTATTGTAATGTTCCTAAGAAGTATCTACCAGAAGGTATTAACGATTGGGCTGATCTTGCAAAAGGTCATGGATTAAAAACTATAGAAGAATATTTAATAAATAAAAAAATAATAAAATGAATGTAGAAATATTAAATAAGTTAGACTTAGTACTTAATGATTTAAAAATGTTAAAAGATGGAAACTGGGAACCTGATAAAAGTTCATGTACAGCAACTATAGATAACATAGAATATGTTATAAGAGAACTAACCGTAAGACTTAAACCCTTTGAAGCTAAAATTAAGAATAACATTGAGTGGTTATATACTACTACAGAAGATGAAGTTCAGTGTATCGGTATAGAAAACTTGGAAGCTATATTACAAGAGTTTATCGATACAGAAGTTTCAATATCATTAGAATAATTAATTAATCAATAAATAAATAAAACCATGAATACAATGAAAAACTTAGGAAGTGCAGAAGCATTACAAACAATGTTAACTGCAAAAGTACCACAACAAACAAGAACTTACAAACCAGTAAGTCATCAAGAACTAATGGATCTTACATTAGAGAGCATTCATCAATCAGGATATGAACTTGCAAGTCAAGAATATTCTGTTGCTGAAGAAGGTGAAGTAGCAAATGGTAAGTATACAATTTCTAATGTAGCTGATAGTGAGATGCAGCTACAAGTAGCTTGGCAAAATAGTTACAATAAGAAAGTAAGCTTAAAGTTTGCTCTTGGTACCAAAATTATGATTTGTGCTAACGGAATGGTTAGTGGAAACTATGGTAGTTTTAAAAGTAAGCATGTAGGTGATGTTCAAACAGTAGCACCTGCAAGTATTGTAGAATATATTAGAAAAGGATCATCAGCATTCTCATCACTACAAAGAGATAGAGATTTATTTAAGCAATATGAAGCTACTGATCAAGTTCAAGCAGAGCTACTAGGTAGAATGTTTATTCAAGATGACCTTATAACATCTACACAACTTAACATCATTAAGAGAGAGTTAATTAATCCAACTCATAATTATGGTGCGGATGGAAGTTTGTGGGATTTATATAATCATGCAACGTTTGCATTAAAAGGATCACATCCTTCTAGATGGATGTCTGCACATTCAGAATTGCATACATTCTTTAGTAATGTTATAGCTCCTTCACCTGTTATAATAGATGCTCCTTCTTTTGTAACAGCTGATAACCAAATAGAGATGTTTTAATTATGACAGTAGCAGAGCATATAAATACGCTGATTCAGATTGTTAAGAACAGACCTGAAGTAGCTGATTTTGAATGTATATATAGTACAGACGATGAAGGTAATTCTCATCATAAGGTTCTATATACACCTACAATAATGAAGGTGGAATCATTTGATAATCAGTACATAGAAATAGAAGATTGTAAACAAACAGAGGGTAATGCTCTTTGTATAAACTAAGCAGATATGAAATGGGATAATTTTAAATCACTATTCCACCCATCGTGGCATAGTAAGATAAAACCATTTATAGAAAGCAATGAATGTGATGAAATGTACGCATTCTTGAAGAAAGAGAGTAGGAGGGGCAAGCAAATTGCTCCTCTTTCATCTCAAGTCTATAGATGTTTTATGGAAACTCCACTTGATGAAGTGAAAGCAGTAATTGTGGGCATGTGTCCATATCATACATTTAAATATAACCTTCCAGTAGCGGACGGTTTACTTATGGGATGTTCTGTTACAGAATATTTACAACCATCTTTAGATAACTTTTATAAAGCTCTTGAAACTGAATTTCATAGAGGACTTAATTTAAGTTATGATCCAACGCCTGATGTAGCTTATTTAGCTAAACAGGGTGTACTGATGCTTAATGTAGCACTAACTACAGAGAAAAACAAAGCAGGTAGTCACATAGCGTTATGGGAACCCTTCACAAAGTATTTGTTTGAAGAAGTTCTTAATCCGTTAGGTGTGCCTTATGTCTTTCTAGGTAAAGATGCTGCTAGATATAAAAAGCATACAGGAATATTTGCTCATGTTTTTACAGTAAGTCATCCAGCCAGTGCTTCTTATAAAGGAGTTGATTGGGACTCTGAGGGAGTATTCACAAAAATAGATACATTAATTTATGAAAATAACGGTTATAGCATCAATTGGTTAAAAGATGCTGAAGTACCATTTTAAAAATAAAAAACATGATACATATGAATTGTATGAAAATAACAAATGATCCATCAGAATTAAGAATAGGAGATGAAATAATAACAAATGCAGGCTTTGAGCTAAGGTATTATAGAATAATGGAAGTGCCAAGAATAAGTAATGTTTCACCTTATAAATGGGGAGATAAAAGAGCTAGATATATAGCTGTAAGATGTCAAACTGCTGTAGAATTAAAGAGTGCCTCTGGTATACATGCCTGGAACAAGAAGCCTTTTACTACAAACTGGAAGGAGTTTACTTTCAAAGTACCTAGTAAAGATGATAAAATACTTAAAATAGACCTGAATTATAAAAACATAGTAATAATTAAAAGAGAAGAAGAATGAACACTGTAAATAGACCGATTAAAATAGAAGATCTTCAAGTAGGAGATGAAGTAATTGTACGAGGGGTAGACCTGAATTATATGATATTAATTAGATTACCAAAGCTAGTTAGTAAAACTCGTAAATATTCAGATGGAACAGTCTATAATTATAATGAATTGTCAAATGCTAAGTGTACAAGAGATAATAGTATATGGTATGGATCTAATGAACCAAAGAAAGATGTGTACTTTGATTTTGCACATAAATCTATGTGGTTAGTAAAAAGAATAGATATTAATAAATAAATAAATAAAAAATGATTTTAGAACAACAAAAACAATCGAAAATCCTACAAACAGGACAAAGTAACGAGAGCATAGGGATGTCCCTAGACTTAGATTCTGCACAAGTATTAATGCAGATGTTAAGTAAGAATCTATATTCAGATTCAATAGGCTCTGCAGTGAGGGAATGTGCAAGTAATGCATTAGACAGCCACAGAAGAGCTGGAGTAACAAAGCCAATAATAGTATCCTTGATAAGAAATGATAGTAATAACTATGAGTTTTCTGTAGAGGATTTCGGTACAGGCTTAGATCACAATGATGTTACAAACATTTTAAGTAAGTATGGTAAGTCTACTAAGCGTTCTAGTAACACTGAGCTTGGTATGTTTGGCTTAGGTTTTAAAGCACCATTAGCGTACACCTCTTCATTCTATTTTACATGTAGAAAAGATGGGAGAGAGCGTAAGTATATGATGTATGAAGGAGAAGATACTAATACTATTGATCTTTTACATGAAACAATAACAGACAAAAGCAATGGTGTAAAAGTTACTATTCCTTTATCTTGGGGTGATAGTAGTGATTTTCGAACTAAAATTAAAGAGCAGCTTGCTTACTTTGAAAATGTATATTTTAATGTAGATGATATAGACAACAATTTTACTATTCATAGAAATAAGATATTTCAATTTTCTGAATTGGCAAATGATGATAAACTTCATGTATGTTTAGATGATGTGTATTATCCTTTAGATTTTCAAAAGATGGGTATGAATCCTATTGATATGCCTGTAGGATTAAGATTTACTTTAGAAGATGGATTATTTCCTACTCCTAACAGAGAGTCTTTAATATACAGTCAAGAAGCTAAAAAGGTGATTCGTGCTAAACTTGTAGAGTTTGCTGATTACATGACTGAGCGTTATAATAAATCAGTTACAGAAACTGATGATGTAAGAAGTGTTCTAAAATACTATACTGAGAATAGAAGAACAGTAGAGATGTTTGGAACTAATATGGACTATGAACCATTAAGAGGTTTTGCAACAATAAAGCTCAAAGCTCCTAAAATTAAAGATACTAACACTATAAATTTATCTATTTATGACAATACAACATTTAGTAGGTTGCTTTTTGATTATAAAAGAAGTCATAAAATAGAAAATAACAGAATGTATAGTCTACACATTGGATGGCTTGCAAATGTTAAATGGGACCAGAAAGATAATCATATTATTATGAATGGTTCAATGGTAGGTCATAAGAAGAATTGGGTTAGAGAAATGGGAATGGATTTCATTAAAACTAATAATTTAAATTCTGAAAATCAGTTACATAGACTTTTTATTCTTAAAAAGAAGAACAATCTTAAGTTAGGTGACAGATTTTCTCGTAAAGCAGATACTTATTATGAAATATTACATCTAGATAAATACAAGAAAAGTGAATGGAGAGATGTAATTAAAGACTGGCAGAAGATAGAGGAGCTTATTTTAAGTAGTTCAAGAAATGTAACTGATGAAGTTGTACCTGTTAAATGGATAGCTAATAAAAAAGCTGTTGCAATTAAACAAGGTACAGCAAGTAAGGCTATAGGTAAAAAGCTTGAAGGAGAAATTTCTTTTAAACAAGCAGATGTTTTGCTTAAATGGAATGGATCTAAAAATTGTAAGTTTGTTTCTAAAAAAATGAATATTAAACATATAAACAAAGGGTGTTTAATATATATTTATGATTCATATGAAAATCAAGATAAATTAGATAATCTATATAATGTTCTTAAACCTCTAAATGCCATACTAATTTCTTTATCTCAAAGAGAATTGAAGTTAGTAAAAACTTTAGATATAAAGAACCTTGTAAGTTATGATGAATTTATGAAAGGTGATCATATACTATTTAGAAGAATTACTACAGCTTATAGAATTAAGTTAATGTCTAATAATTATACAAACGTATTTAGACATAATGGTTTAAAATTCTTGAACAAGTTAAATACTAATCTTTATGAAGAACTTACTGAATTAAATAAGTATAAAATGAAGTATATGAATAATAGTTCTGTTAGCTATGATGTTCTTGAAAAAATGTTAGAAATAACTAAAGCTGGTAATAATCTAGAAGATCACAAAATTTATTATTTATATGAGAAAATAAATAAGTTTCTTAAAGCTAATGAATTTATAGATTATATGTGTTCTCATTTAGGATACAATAATGCAGGAGAGAAAATTACTTCTGATTTATTTAAATATCATAAAATAAGATTAAATATGAAGCATTATTCAATTAAAGACATGAAAGGAGGGGAAGTAATAGAATCTCAAGAGTAACAAGATATTCTATGGGAGATTGATCGTCAGTCTCCCATATTTTTAGTAAATTAATAATTAATAAATACAATAAGAACATGAGTAAATTTTTAAGTTTAGAGTGGTTTAAAAACAGAGTAAACCATTCAATTGACAGAGTTATCGAGAGTAAATTAGATAACTTAATTGAGCAAGAATTAGAAGGTACAGAAGAAGAGTGTACAGAACCTCTATACAGAGGAATTAAGTTAGTTAATAATTCTTTAACTATTCTAATGACCGATGGTAACATCATCAACAAACCAAATGCTACAGAAGAGGATTATGAAGCTATAATAAACGTAAAATCTCAAGCTGAGTTTGACCGTATAATTATGGACCCTAATGTAGCACAGGAGAAAAAAGAGAAGGCTAAAGCACTAGCTAAAGCAAAAGCCTTAAATAAAGGTATTCAACTATTAGAAAACAGTGGAGAATTCACTGTAGAAGATAACGTTGTTTACTTTAAGGGTATTTCTAGATCGGTTCCTCAACTATTAGTAGAAAAGCTAATAGAAGTGGTAGATAACTCAGAAAACTTATCTGAGGATGATGAGTATCAATCACTAAAAAGATTCTTTATGTGGTGTTGTCTTAATCCAAGAGCTGAAGTAAGTGATGAGTTATACAGATTCTTAGATGAAAACAGCTTTCGTATCACTAAGCAAGGATTCTTTGTAGCTCTACGTAATGTAGTAACGTTACACGGTAGCCCAGAATTTGTGCATTTCATTTCTAATACATACAACAAAGTAAAAGCTGTATGGAAGAAGAGTCCTGATAACTATACAGTATTTATCGAAAATGATATTTACACTTTAGTTCATAATGATTCATTGACAACAGAAGAAACTCACACATCTACAACATGTCATGACTGTTTAGGTCAAGGTTTATGGGAAGAAGAAAATGGAAATTCTTTTGAATGTCCAATGTGTGATGGTACAGGTGAGATAGAAGAGTATACTTACCCTGAAATACATCTTGTAGACAATGGTGAGAAGCTAGGTAATTTAACAGAGCTTTATCTAGATTTACCTAATCGTAATGAGAATCGTTTTACAGATGATTGGACTAAAACGTTTGATATTCGTATTGGAAAAATGGTTACTATGCCTAAAGAGGAATGTAATTGGTCAACACAAGATTGTGCTGCAGCTGGATTACACTTTACAGCAGATCAAATACATTATGTAGGATGCGGTGATCAATCTGTCCTTGTTCTTATCAACCCTATGAAAGTAGTAGGAATTGGTAAACACAAAGGTAGATGTCATGAATATTTACCTATCATGACTGTACCAAGAGAAGAAGCTACTAGCATATTACATGATAGTCAGTTTGATACTCTACAATTAGATGAAGAATATGCAATCCGTGAACTTTTAGACATAGAGTCTAAAATACAACAAGGATATGTAGCTGAAACATCTAAGTATGAGTTTAACCTACCAAGCATATCAAGCTCAGACATACGTGAGGTGATTATGAATCTAGATCAAATGAAGAATGAAATAGAGGATAGAGTAGTAGACTTAGATTAAATTAATTAGGGGTTGTAATATTTTAACTAAATTTGTTACAACCCTTAAATTTAAAATTATGGCAAAGAAAGTAAAAAAACCAAGAGTAGCTAGAACTAGAAATGCTGAAACAATGACAGAAGCAGCATTCTGGTCAATGATAAGAAGTGCTCTTAGACAAAAAAGTAGATGGTGGAAGCCTGTAGCACAATGTAAACAAGAATCTAGAAGAGCATACAAAGGAAAGAACAAAAGACAAAAGTGGGAATATCAATGTAAAAAATGTACTGAGTGGTTTAAAAGCGATGAAGTAAACATTGATCATATAAAACCTGCTGGTAGCCTTAACTGTTCAAATGACCTTCCTACTTTTGTAGATCAATTGTTTTGTGAGTCAGACAACTTACAAACACTTTGTACAACTTGCCACAATGCAAAAACACAATTAGAACGTAAATTAAAAAAACCTA
>TARA_R110000868_G_scaffold147118_3_pt1 | contig 13216 bp, 11 predicted proteins | sample TARA_R110000868 | Tara Oceans TARA_R110000868 (sample SAMEA4397489) | marine metagenome | biome: Polar Biome; feature: [SRF] surface water layer (ENVO:00010504); material: water (ENVO:00002006), including particulate matter (ENVO:01000060) such as... | depth 5 m | reverse complement strand
AAAAAGCAAACTGTTTTTTACAGGATTTCTTCTTATATCAAGGTAGCGGTATTTCATTCGAATGTCTTCACCACCATCTGTTTCATCTTCAATAGTAAAAGGAGGTGTCAAAGCTGCATTCAATATGTTTAGTTCAGTAACTAAAATTTCAATTTCTCCAGTTGAAATGTTTTTATTTTTAGCTTCGCGCTCTATAACCGTTCCTTTAACTTGAATTACAAATTCACGTCCAAGGGTTTTTGCAAGCTCAAATACCGTTTTTTCTGTTCGACCTTCATCAAAAATTAATTGTGTAATTCCATAACGATCTCTTAAATCAACCCAATTCATAAATCCTTTATCTCTGGATTTTTGAACCCATCCAGCTAAAGTTACTTCAGTATTTATGTGTGAGGCATTCAATTCGCCACAATTATGACTTCTATACATGATCCAAATTTTATATTATTCCATCTGTTCGCCCTTTTGGCTCGAGTGCAAATTTAGGACTAATTATGAACAATGAATTGAGAAATTAGATTTTTTAGTAATTCTAAGTTAATATATTTTCAATTTCCAATGTTAAGTTTTTGTCCAATGTTACTAAATTGTTACCAAATAGTTTTTTTATTGTAAATACATCGTTATATTTGTGGAGACAACAATTAAAACCTTACAAAATGAAAAAATATATAATGATTGCAGCCGTGTTAATTTCAGGTATGATATTCGCACAAAATAAAGAACCAAAATTAGAAGCTGTTGGAAATATGGTAAAAGTGACTTATCATCATGAGAATGGACAAGTACAACAAGAAGGATTTTATAAAAACGGAAAATTGCAAGGACAATGGGTTTCTTTTGATGCCAATGGTAATAAATTAGCAGTTGCCGAATACGATAAAGGACAAAAAGTTGGTAAATGGTTTTATTGGAATGATTCAGTTCTAAGTGAAGTTGATTATTCTGATAACAGAGTTGCTGCTGTGAAAAACTGGAAAAAAGACAATTTAGTTAATGTTGATTAATTAAAAAACAATAATTTAATAAAAAGGCTTTCATATTTATTTATGAAAGCCTTTTTTTATGCCCAAATAAATCCGTTTCCCTTTTGGTGTGATCGGTTTTGAAGCGTAGAAGATACTAGTAGAGCTATAATTTTAAGATAGTGGTTATTAATTGAAGGACTCACATAATATATGTTAATCATTAAATTGTTATTTTGAATTTATTTATAATTACATCAGACTCTTTTTCTTTCCAGCATTGGTAGTAATAAAAAAAACCTGCCCAAACTAATGGACAGGTTTACAAATATAAATGAGAATATAATTAGAGTGTATGTTTTGGATTAAATCCATCTTCACTCAATTCTTTATGTTCATATTCAGCAACCATTTCTGCTTCGTAATCTATTTTTTCTCCTTTACTGAACTTAGCAATTATTTTCTCCATGATTTCATAAATCACAGGAACTACGATTAGAGTAAGGAAAAGAGAACTGATCAGTCCACCTATGATTACCCAAGCCAGACCATTTTTCCATCCTGCACCCGCACCAGAAGCTAATGCAATTGGGAACATTCCGAAAACCATTGCAATGGTCGTCATCAAAATAGGACGAAGTCGTGCATGATTTGCCTGAATTAATGCCGTTCTTATTGTTTCGCCAGCAGCTCTTCGCTGGTTCGTGTAATCGACAAGCATAATCGCATTTTTACAAACCAATCCAATTAACATAATAATACCAAGAATAGTAAATATATTCAAAGTATTGTTGGTTAATGCCAAAGCTAATAAAGCTCCAATAAACGATAATGGAATCGCAAACAGTACAACAAATGGATGTGCAAAGCTATCATATAAACCAACCATAATAAGATAAACCAATATAATAGCTGCTAATAAAGCAATACCTAATGTTCCAAAACCTTCACTTTGGTTTTCCTGATCACCACCCCAAATGTAATTTACACCTACAGGTTTTTCTAATTTATCTAGTTTTTCTTGCCACTGTGTAACAATAGTACCTGATGCAACCCCTACATTTTGACCTTGAACGGTCACAGATGCTGTTTTATCTCTACGTTCTAATTGACTAGGACCAGAACCTTCACTAGTAGTTGCAAACTGGGATAATTTAATTTGTTGACCCGTATTATTTATAAAAATTAGGTTACTAACATCGGTAATGCTTTTTCGGTCAAAAGCGTTGTATTTAATGTTAATATCGTACTCGTATTCTCCAGCTCTAAATTTCCCGTCCGTATTACCACTGTATGCAGTTTGCATAGTCATTCCCACCGTTTGAAGAGTCAACCCTAAAGCACTCATTTTATCTCGATCAACTTGAACATTGATTTCAGGATTTCCATCTTCAACTGTCAATTTAATTTCGGTAGTACCTGGAATAGTTCGCAATTCAGCTTCTGCTAATTTAGCAAACTTCATGGCGCTTTCTACTGAAGGTCCTGTAACAATTAATCCAAGTGTTGCATTTTCAGCCGTTCCTAAAATACCTACGGGCATTGTTTTTACTTTGGCACCTACTAAAACTTTCTCCAATTTGCGTTTGATTTTTGCAGCATAAACAGATGCTCCATCAGAACGCTCTTTTTGGTCTATCATTTTTACATCAATCTCCGATTTATATGCAGTTGCTTGAGAACCACCCAATCCTTCACTAGTTTGACCTACTGTTGTAATTTGGCTATATACATATTCTTCTTTTTTCAAAAAAGCCTCTGCTTTTTGGGTCATGAAATTAGTTTGTTCTAATGATGCATCTTTAGGCATTTCTATTTGAACTAAAAACTCACCACTATCTGATGCTGCAAAAAACTCACCACCAATAAATCCAGCAGGTATAAGCGCAATAGAACTAAAAAATATAATTAGAACAATTGCTAATGTAGTTTTAGAATGATCCAAAGACCAAGTTAGTAATCCTGAAATCCAGTTGATGAAACGTGTTAAATAACTTTCGAAACCAAGAATAATTCGTCCAAACAAGTTCTTACCTTCGATATGTTCTAATTTTCCAAATCGAGAAGACAACCAAGGAATAATGGTAAAGGAAGCCAAAAGCGAAAGTAAGGTTGAAATAATTACTGTCACACAAAACTGTGTAATAATATTAGAAACCAAACCAGAACTCATAGCGATTGGTAAAAATACGACCACAATTACTAAAGTAATAGAAGTAACCGTTCCTCCAATTTCGGCAGTACCATCATAAGAAGCACGAATTCTATTTTTACCCATTTCCATGTGACGGTAAATGTTTTCTAATACAACAATAGCATCATCAACTAATATACCAACAACGAGTGATAGTCCTAATAAACTCATTAAGTTCAACGTATATCCTAAAAGATAAATTCCTATAAAGGTTGCAATTAATGAAGCAGGTATTGAAACCATTACAATTAATGAGTTACGAATACTGTGCAAGAAGAACAACATTACGAAGGCTACTAGGAATACCGCAATTAATAAATCGTGTAGTACGGAATCCGCAGCTTCTAAAGTATAAATAGTACTGTCTTTCGCGATTTCTAATTTTACATCATTCGTTTTGTAATCTTTTTCTAATTGGTTGATGCTCTTAACTAATTCTTCACTTACCGCAACTGCATTGGCATCAGATTGTTTTATTACTTGTAAAATAATAGCGCTTTTTTGGTCTACGCGAGATATTTTTTCAGCAATTTTCTGTGCATCTTGAACATCAGCGATGTCTTTTAGTCTAATTTGGATGCCTCCATTTGAAGACACCACAAGATTTCTTAATTCGTCAACACTTTTATATTTTCCAGCAAGACGAATTAATATTTTTTGCTCACGTGTTTGTATGTTCCCTGTTGGGAAATCCAAGTTGGAGGTTAAAATAGTTTGCTGTACTTGAGGAATGGAAAGACCGTACCCTTGCATTTTAACGGCATCCAAATTAACTTGAATTTCACGTTCTTGACCACCAACAATATTTACTTGTGCTACACCAGTAACACGAGATAATACAGGAGCTATTTTTTTATCAATCAAATCATAAAAAGTGGCTTCATCCATTTTTCCATTAGCACCAATAGTCATAATTGGTAAATCACTTAATGAGAATTTAGAAAGCGATGGTGCTTTAGCATCATCTGGTAAATCACTTATTATAGCATTTATTTTACGCTGCGCATCGTTCATCGAAATATCGACATTGGCATTTGAATTCAAAGAAATCGATACAATAGACAAGCTTTCATATGATTTAGAATCAATTTTTTTGATATTTTCTAATGAAGCAATTGCATCTTCAATTTTTTTGGTTACTGTATTTTCTACTTCACTTGGAGAAGCTCCAGGATATATTGTTGAAACAGTAATTACATTTTGTTCGAATTTAGGAATCAATTCGTAGCCCAATTGGCTGTAGCTAAACAGTCCGCCTAGAATTAGAATCGTAAATAATACGATTACTAACGAGGGACGTTTTATGGATATTTCTGCTAATTTCATATTTTTTAGTTGTAAGTCGTGTAATGGATTTTAAAATTTAAAATTCATTTTTAAAATTATTTTATTATCTCCACTTTATTGCCGTCTTGTAGATTGATTTGTCCAGTTACAATAACATTTTCACCATCTGACAACCCATTTATAATTTCTACTTTGTCTCCTAAAATTCTTCCCGCAGTAACGGTTTTTAGTTTAGCGATCCCATTTTCAGCTACAAAAACTTGGTTGCTACTCACACTTCCTACAAAAGCATTTCTAGGAACAGTCATCATAGATTGTTTTTGTTGTTTTGAAGCAAATTCAGCAGTTCCATACATACCAGCTTTTAAATCATTGTTGGAATTATTTGCTATTTCTATTTCTACTGGAAAACTTAAACTTGAATCTGCTTTTGGTGCGATAAAAGTTATTTTACCAGAAAAGGTAACGTCAGGGTAAACACTAGCTGTAACGTTTACTGCATTTCCTAATTTTAAACTAGCCACTTGACTTTCGTTTACGGATACTTTTAGTTTTAATTTGGAAACATTTACAATTTCGAACATTTGTGTAGCAGCTCCTAAAACAGAACCTGGTTCAATGTATTTTTTGTTTACAATTCCATTTATTGTTGACTTAATGTTTGTGTCTCCAATATTTACTTTGGCTTGCTGTAATCTTGACTTAGTAGTTACTAAACTTAGTTTTGCTTGATCTAATTGTTGTTTAGTTACACCACCAGTTTTATACGCATTTTCGAAACGATTGTAATCTGTTAATGCATTTTGGTAGGATGCTTCCGCTGTTTGTAAGTCGGCATTTATTTGCTCACTTCTTACGATGGCTAAAGTTTGACCTATTCGTACGCTTGAACCTTCATCTACAAGTACTCTAACAACTCTTCCTGGTTTTTCGGCTGAGAAGTTTAATTCTTGAAATGGTTCAAAACTACCATTTACAGAAAAGTCCAAAGAAATTTCTTCTGTTTTTACAGGGTTTATTTTTACTGTAACACTAGCATTTTTTTCTGCAACAATAGCTGTTTTTGCTTCGTTCTCTTTTTTATTGCTTGTTAAAGTATATGCTATAAGTCCTAAAGCAGCTATAATTACTATTCCGATTAGTATGTTTTTTTTCATTTTTATTAGTTATTTATAAGTGTTTTTAGTTCTCCTTTTGATTTGATTAATTGTATTTCTGCTAGTTTGTAATCTAATATTGCAGCTGTATAGTTATTTTGTGCTTCAGTAAATGCGTTTTCTGCATCTAATAGATCAGTTAAAGAAGCTAAGCCTTGCACATAATTGTTTTTAGTATTACTTAAAACATCTTTTGCCAGTTGAGCATTTCCTTTTTGATTTTGAATGGTTATCATACTATTGTCAATTTGCGTTTTGGCATTAGCATAGGCCAAATCAAGAGACAATTTTGTATCCTTTAAATCTTCTTGTAAAGATCGAAGTTCCACATCTGCTTTTCTTATTTTTGATCGGGTTTCAAAACCTGAAAAAATAGGTACTTTTAAATTCAATCCCACTGAAGAGAAATCTGACCAGTATACACCATCAGTAGGTTTTCCTCCCCAAGGCATTTTTGGTCCTTGTCCTATGTAGTTATATCCCGCTGTAAGAGATAGTGTTGGGTAGAGACCTGCTATTACTGACTTTTTTTGAAATTCTAGTAATTGCTCTTGCTTTTTCATTAACAAAAACTCAGTTCTAGTCTCTGTATTTGGAGTTTCAGTAAATGATTGAGGACTCACTTCAAATGCAGCTTGAGGGATTTCAATGTTAGTCTCAATTGGCATTCCCATATAAAATTTTAAGGCATTTTCTTGAATTTGTACTGCATTTAAAACTTGTTGACGTTGTGTATTGATGTTTGAAATTTTCACCAATATCCTATCTAAATCAATTTTCTTAGCGAGTCCATTATCAAATTGTCCTTTAATAATATTCTTGACTTTAGTTGTATTTATAAAAGTACTGTCAAGTACATTTAAATTTTGTCTTTGTACATATACTTGATAATAGTTATTTGCTACGCGTTCGATAACTTGCTCTTCGGTTAATTGTTCATTAATTTGGTAGAATTCTCGAGTTGATTTAGCAGCTTTCAATCCAGTAAATACAGATTGGTCAAATAAATTTTGTGTCAAGGATATTCCTGCTGTTGAGCTCCATTTTTGTCCAAAATTTGCTTTTATTGTTTGTCCAGGCGTGCCTCCAAAAGATCCTGCATCTAAAAATGTAGTTTGAAGAATTGGATTGTAAGTAAGGCCTCCATTAGCTGATATTTGGGGTAATGCTCTAGCACGTACTTCTTGAATTTGGTATTCGCTATTTTCGACTTTTAATTTCGCTTTTTTTGCATCTGCTTTGTTTTCTAATGCATAAGTTATCGCATCTTTTAAAGTTAGCGATTTAATTTCTTGTGATTTTGCTGTAATGGCAAAAGTTAAGAATGTTAATAAAATTAGTTTTTTCATTATGTATTAGGGTTTTGTAATTGTTTTTCCAGTTCTATAATTCCTTCATGGGTGGCCATGGCCCTTGTGTGATATTCTAATGCTTCAAGTTCTAATTTTTTTGCTTCTTTTTCAGAACTAGTATTTTCATTGATATTAAATATTAGAGTGTAATAAAATTTGACATAAGTATCTATTTCTAGGTCCTTTCTATACAGTCCATTATCTATTCCTTTTAAAATATTTTGTCTAAACCACATGGAACATTCGTTTATCTCTCTTGACATTACTTTTTCATAAATCTCTGGGTAATGTTTTTTTAACTGATAGATAGGTGAGGAGTCGGCTGATGATTTAAACATTTCGCTAAACATGTTTCTTATTTCAAAATTTTCAACAATCGCATTGTGGTTTCTTTTAACTATTAGATTGATTGTTTCATGAACTTCTTTATGAATGTAGGCAGTACTTTCTTCTACTAATAGTTCCTTATTACAGAAATATTTATAAATAGTTTTTTTTGAAATGCACATCTCACAGGCAATGTCATCCATTGTAATACTCTTAAAACCTAGTTTTAAAAATAATTCTCCGGCTTTTTTTATTATTTTCTCTTTCATGTTCTTTTACTTCTTAGACTGAAAATTCTAAATTTGCAATCAATTTTATGTCTTGGCCCATAGCTATTCCTCCAGTATGGTTATAAGAGTTTAAGTTTAATTTAAAATCCTTTCGTTGTATTTGTCCAACTACCTCAAAAACTGCTTTTTCGACACCGTTGTAAGTTTTTATACCTATAAATTCAGCATCTAGTTCAACTATTTTGGTTATATTATTGATTGTTAATTCTCCTTTTAGAAAATTAATATTGTTGTTTATTTTTTGGAAAGATGTCGATCTAAAATGGATATATGGAAATTCATTGATATCTAAAAAATCATTTAATTGTAAATGAGTGTCCATTTGTTCCAGTTTTGTATCCTTGTTGTTTACATCTAAACAAAATTCAATGGATGCATCTTCAATTGCATTTTCATGAATGTCGATGTGTCCTTTGAACTTATTAATAGATCCGGCTATATATGCAATTATAGAATGTCTTGCTTTTATTAAAACGTCAGATTGATTTGAATCAATAGTCCATTTTGTTGCTGATAGTGGTAGTGTAGTATTCATAACTTTAAATCCTAGTGTTGATTTCGAGGACAAATGTAATATGGAAACTTTGAATACCGAAATAGTTTCCATTGTTTTTTTATTTTTTTAACGTTTCGTTAACAAAAGGAGTTTGGAATCAATTGTGAATGCAGTAAATTAGCCGAAAATTACTTTTTATGCATGCCATTTTTCAGTACCAAGATTTTTTTATAAATTTCCTAGAAAAACAGTCAATAACTAAAGATCCGAAGAATCTTTACGATCCTATTACCTATATATTAGGTCTGGGAGGTAAAAGAATGCGACCGGTTTTAACATTAATGGCAACGGAGGTTTTTAATGGCAGTTATAAAAAAGCACTTCCTGCAGCAATGGCTGTTGAAGTTTTTCATAATTTCTCCTTAGTTCATGATGATATTATGGATGATGCTCCTTTGCGACGTGGTCAAGTGACTGTTCATGAAAAATGGGATATTAATACTGGTATTTTATCAGGTGATGCGATGCTTATTTTGGCATATCAATATTTTGAACAATACGAACCAAATATCTTTAGGGACCTAGCCAAGTTATTTAGTAAAACAGCTCTTGAAGTTTGTGAAGGACAACAATGGGATGTCGATTTTGAAACTCGTACTGATGTAACTATTCCAGAATACCTCAAAATGATTGAGTATAAAACTGCCGTTCTTGTTGCTGCTGCAATGAAAATGGGTGCTATTGTAGCTGAAACTTCTGAAGAAAATGCAAATTTGATTTATGAATTTGGATTAAATTTGGGGCTGGCTTTTCAGTTGCAAGATGATTATCTCGATGCTTTTGGAGATCCGGAGACTTTTGGAAAACAAGTAGGTGGAGATATTATTGAAAACAAAAAAACGTACTTGTACTTGAAAGCAATTTCTTTTTCTTCTAAAGAGGATAGCGATAAATTGACGGCTTTGTTTTCAACTCAGCCAGAGTATTCTTCTGAAAAAGTAAATGATGCAAAAGAGATTTTTAATACATCTGGTGCGTCAAAAGCAACTCAAGATGCTATTCAAGAATATACTTTTAAGGCTTTTGATACTTTAGAAAAAATGAATATTACAGCCGATAAAAAAGCAATCTTAAAGAGCTTTGGTGAAAACTTAATGAATAGGAAAGTCTAGTCCGTAACTAGTACTACTGAAAGAATTCAATGAATAGCAAATACAAATCACTTTAGATGTTTATAGCTCCACAAAATACCGATTTATTGTTATCTGAGGCCGAAGCAGAATCTTTGTATCTTAAATTAATTGAACAAATTAATAAGGATTTTAATTTGGCAAATGAAGGAATTGATTTCCCAATGAGTATCACACCTAATGAATTGAAAATTCAAATGCATGAGAAGATTTATAGGTTGATCCAATATAAATTTGCCGAATACCTTAATCTTCTATATATAATTGATGTATCCGAGGAAGAGATAAAAAAACTAGACGGTTCTGATTTAGTGGTGCTTGCGGAACAGGTTTCTTTTTTAGTTTTAAAAAGAGAATGGCAAAAAGTATGGTTTAGGAATAAGTTTAGTTAGTTGATTTTAAAAATAAACCCTTACAAAAGGCATGAAGGCATTACCATAAACATTGTTGTTGTCATTTAATACATTATAACGGGCTCCAATGGTAACATTTCCTGCTCGATAACCCGCTCCTAAAAACAAACCGGTATTCCAGTAATCTTGAGAATTACTATTAGAACCGTCTAAGTTTACATTAACCCGTAATTCTTCCAGTTCTACTGAAAGTTGGATTTCATTTATAGGATTGAACAAACCTATAATGCTACCACCATATAAATGGGAGGCATAATAATTTTGTTGTTTGATATAAGTATATTGTGCGCCCACACCTAAAGCTACATATTTATTAAAATTATAAATAGCACTGGGTGCAATAGAAATATCAGTATAACCAGATCCAAAACCTAAACCAAGGCCACCGCCAAATTGGACATGATTCCAAAAATCACTTCTTGATTTACTAGTATAAGGTTGTTGTTGAGCAATTAAATTATTGCAAACAAATAAGATAATGATAAGTGAAATTGATTTTGAAACCCTCATAAAGGCACTTTTTTTCATAAGTATCTAGTTTTTTAACATTTTAATAGATAAAATGTATTTAAAAGTAAATGTAAATTTAGTTGATTATTGTACTTTTGCCAAACTATTTTAACAAAAAGTATATTCAATAAATATTATGGATAGGTTTTCATTTTTAAACGCAGCACATACAGAATTTTTTGCACAATTATACGATCAGTACTTAGAGAATCCAGATAGCGTTGAGCCAAGTTGGAGAAGTTTTTTTCAAGGTTTTGACTTTGGAATGGAAACTTATAACGGTGAAAATCCAGTTCAGCATATAATCAATGAAGCCTCAGGTAACATTGACTACTCTCAGATTTCTGAAAAACTTCAAAAAGAGTTTAATGTATTAAAACTAGTTGAGGGATACCGTTCTCGTGGACATTTGTTCACCAAAACAAATCCAGTAAGAGACAGGAGAACTTTTGAGCCGACACTTGAGATTACTAATTTTGGTCTTTCAAATGCGGATTTAAATACTGTTTTTGATGCGGCAAAGGTAATAGGCATAGCACCTTGTACATTAACAGAGATAATTAAACATTTAGATAATATCTACTGTCAACACATAGGTGTAGAGTACATGTATATTAGAAAACCAGAGATTATTCAATGGATTCAGGACAAACTAACTGTAAACGACAATCAGCCTAATTTTTCTGCAGACGAAAAGAAATCAATTTTAAATAAATTGAATCAAGCCGTTTCTTTTGAAAATTTCTTGCATACCAAGTATGTAGGACAAAAACGATTTTCATTAGAAGGGGGTGAGTCTATCATTCCTGCACTTGACGCTTTAATCGAAAGAGCAGCCGAAAAAGGAGTGGAGCAGTTCGTGATGGGAATGGCACACCGTGGTCGTTTGAATGTTTTGGCAAATATTTTTGGTAAATCTACTCAAGATATATTCGGAGAATTTGACGGTAAAGATTACGATCAAGAATATTTTGATGGGGATGTTAAGTACCATTTAGGACTCACTGCTGATAAAATTACTAGTACAGGAAAAAAAATCAATATCAATTTGGCTCCAAACCCTTCTCACCTGGAAACTGTAGGTGCAGTAATTGAAGGGATTACTAGAGCAAAACAAGATAAATATTTTCCAAATGACTTTTCTAAAGTTTTACCTATTGCCGTTCACGGTGATGCTGCGATTGCAGGACAAGGTATACTTTATGAAATTGTGCAAATGGCACAGTTAGATGGATACAAAACAGGAGGAACCATACATATTGTAATTAACAATCAAGTTGGTTTTACTACAAATTATTTAGATGCTCGTTCGTCAACTTATTGTACGGATGTGGCCAAAGTAACACTGTCACCAGTTTTACACGTAAATGCGGATGATCCTGAAGCGGTAGTTCATGCTATCGATTTTGCTTTGGATTTCAGAATGCAATTTGGTCGTGATGTATTTATTGATTTATTAGGATATAGAAAATACGGTCACAATGAAGGTGATGAACCTCGTTTTACACAACCCGTATTGTATAAAATTATAGCGAAGCATAAAAACCCAAGAGATCTTTATGCAGAGAAATTATTAGCAGATGGTGTTATTGATGCTAATTTTGTAAAAGGGTTAGAAGTTGAATACAAATCGAGAATGGAAGAAAATCTTGAAGCATCTCGCAAAAAAGATTTGACTATCATAACTCCATTTATGAGAAATGAATGGTTGGGTTTTGAGCAAGTTACCGATAAACAAATGTTGCAAAAAGTGGAAACTTCTTATTCAAAAGAAGGCTTGACTCAAGTAGCAAATGCTGTTTGTAATTTACCATCGGATAAAAAATTCATTAGCAAAATCCAAAAACTAATCAACGATAGAAAAACAATGTTTTTCGAAACGAATAAATTAGATTGGGGAATGGCGGAACATTTAGCGTATGGTTCGTTATTACAAGAAGGATATGATGTACGTATTTCTGGTCAAGATGTAGAAAGAGGAACTTTTTCTCACCGTCATGCCGTAGTAAAAGTGGAAGATTCTGAAGAAGAGGTGACTTTAATCAATAGTTTAGAAGGTAAAAAAGGAAATTTCAATATTTTTAATTCCCTTTTATCTGAATACGGAGTACTTGGATTTGATTATGGTTATGCTTTAGCAAATCCGAATACATTGACGATTTGGGAAGCCCAATTTGGAGACTTTTCTAATGGTGCTCAAATTATGATTGACCAATACATCTCTTGTGGAGAAGATAAATGGAATAATCAAAATGGTATCGTTTTATTATTGCCACATGGTTATGAAGGACAGGGAGCTGAGCATTCTTCAGGAAGAATGGAGCGTTACTTGCAACTATGTGCAAGACAAAATATGTTTGTGGCCGACTGTACAACTCCAGCGAATTTCTTTCACTTGTTAAGAAGACAAATGAAAACAAAATTCCGTAAACCATTAATCGTGTTTACACCTAAGAGTTTATTGCGTGATCCAAGATGTATCTCAACAATCGAAGAATTAGAGAATGGTAGCTTCCAGGAAACAATAGATGATGAAGCAGTAAATAAGGCAGATGTGAAAACATTAGTTTTCTGTACGGGTAAATTCTATTATGATATTACAGCCGAAAGAGAAAATAACGGTCGTAAAGATGTGGCTGTAGTAAGAATCGAACAATTATTCCCGCTTCCAGTAGAACAATTAAAAGCAATAATTGCATTATATCCTAATGCCGATGATTATGTTTGGGCACAAGAAGAACCAAAAAACATGGGAGCTTATAGCTTTATGTTGATGAACTTTAACTTGGTAAAATGGAGATTAGCTTCGTTAAAAGCATATTCAGCATCAGCATCTGGAAGTTATACAAGAGCAAAACGCCGTCAGGCTGATGCCATAAAAATGGTTTTTGATAAAAATTTATTCAATTAGAAGCTACTTCCTGCTGTACGCTATATCTTTTTAACCTTGAAAAAAATCAAGATTAAAAAGGATGCCGCTTCCATCAGGGCTAAAAAATAAACAAACAATAAACAGTAGTTGTTTCAATAACAAC
>TARA_R110000868_G_scaffold88428_10_pt1 | contig 13224 bp, 13 predicted proteins | sample TARA_R110000868 | Tara Oceans TARA_R110000868 (sample SAMEA4397489) | marine metagenome | biome: Polar Biome; feature: [SRF] surface water layer (ENVO:00010504); material: water (ENVO:00002006), including particulate matter (ENVO:01000060) such as... | depth 5 m | reverse complement strand
TACCGTGGCGGAAAATCTTGTCAGTGCGCTGAAAATATTCGTGATTTATCTGATCGCCAATCTGCTGATTGCCGTTGTCGCTTTGCCAGGATTCATCCTGTTCATCATTCCCGGGCTGTACCTGAGCTCCCGATTGCTTCTCGTGCCGATGGTGATCGTCAATGAAGGGGAGCGCAATCCCATCGAGTCGCTCAAGCGAAGCTGGTCCCTGACCAGCAATAACGGCTTTTCGATCCTGCTGTTCGTGCTGATCATCGCGGTGGTCGGCACCATCACCATCGGTGTTTTGGAATCGGTCACCGGTGTCGTTGCCGGATTGGCCACCGGCGGCACCGGCTGGCCATTCGTCGAAAATCTGGTCGCCGCGCTGACCGGCACAGCCTTTCAACTGGTCCTCACCGCCGTGATTACATCTATTTATATCGAGCTGACCGGCAAGAATAGCAAAGTCAGCGATATTATTACCTGAGGACAGGAACGTGGGGAGCGGCTGTCTCCGGCAAATCGCCGGTCAGCCGCGGATCGATCATCTGGCCGATCTGCTGCCTGAAAATGCGGAACCCGCTGCGCTGGTAAAAGGGCAGGGCGCGCGGAGAATCTTGCGTGCAGGTATGGAGCCAGACGCGCTTGATCCCGTCGCGCCAGGCCCTGTCCAGCGCCTGATTCATCATCCAGCGACCATGGCCCAGGCCATTCAGCCCTGGTATCAATCCGAAAAATGCGATTTCGCATTCGCCCGACACCCGAAAATCCAGTTCGATAAAACCGACCGGCTCCTGCCCGTCCCGGACGATGGAAAGTTCGACTGCCGGATCGTGCAGAATCGCCTTCAGATCATCTGCATCCATCAATAGCCGCGAAATCCACAGCCACGGCTCGCCGACTTTCCGAAACAATGCGAGATAATCGGCAACCACCGGATCTGGCCAGCGTTCCAGAGCCAGGCTGGAACTGTCCGCCGCCAGCGCCGGCTTTGCCAGCATTTCCAAATGCGTGACGATGGTTGCGACATGCCCTTTTGGAACATCTTCAAGCCGCTCCGCCAGACGATTCAGACCCATTTGGCTTCGGGCGGAAGGCTCATCAATATGGCGTCGACATTGCCGCCGGTCTTGAGACCGAACGTGGTGCCCCTGTCATAGACAAGGTTAAACTCGGCATAGCGCCCGCGCCATTCCAGCTGTTGCTGCTTTTCCTCTGCGGTCCATTCCGTTGCCATGCGTTTGCGGACCAATTTCGGAAATATATCCAGAAAGGCGCGTCCGACATCCTGGGTAAAGGCGAAATGGCGGTCGAAATCGGAGTCGTGATCGAGTTCGATATGATCGTAGAATATGCCGCCAACGCCGCGGTGCACATTGCGGTGAGGAATATAGAAATAATCATCTGCCCATTTTTTGAACCGGGGATAATATTCCGGATTATGCGGCGCACAGGCAGAGCGGAACCGGGCATGAAATTCCTCGGTGTCTTCGTCATAGACAAGCGCCGGGTTGAGATCAGCGCCGCCGCCAAACCAGCGTTTGGTCGTGCACAGGAAACGCGTGTTCATATGCACATTGGGGACATGCGGATTCGCCATATGCGCAACCAGACTGATGCCGGTTGCAAAAAACCGCGGATCATTTTCCGCGCCATTGATCTGGCCCTGAAATTCCTCACTGAACGTGCCATCAACGGTGGAGATGTTCACGCCGACTTTTTCGAAGATCTTGCCTTTCATCAGGCCCTGCACACCGCCGCCGCCGGGGCTGCCGTCGGGGTTTTGGCGATCCCAAGGAATATAGTCGAACGTCGCTTCGCTGCCAGCTTCCGCTTCTATCTTCTCAAATTCCGCACAGATATCGTCGCGTAGCTGTTTGAACCACGTCTGGGCTGTCTGCTGCTGATTATCCAATTTTGTCGTCATTCCGGAAATTGTCCTGTTTGCCTAAGTGCTTCGCCCAAGGCCATGCCAGCGGATACCGCCAGATTCAAGCTGCGCATGCCGGGTTTCATCGGGATCGTGATTCGCTCATCGCATTGCTCCTGTATAGTCAGGGGAACTCCTGATCCCTCGGACCCGAACAGCAAAATATCATTCGTGCGATAGGCGAATCCATAATGGGGCGCATCGGCCTTGCTGGACAGCAAGATAATCCTGGTTTTCGGGGAATCAACGGCCGCCCGAAATGCGTCCCATTCGGCGTGGCGGGTGTATCGAACATGTTCAAAATAATCCATGCCCGCACGTTTTAGACTGCGATCACTGAACGGAAATCCACAAGGTTCAATGATATCGACCGGCACGTCCAGACAAGCGCAAGTCCTTAATATCGTTCCTAAATTTCCCGCTATCTCGGGTTGATACAATGCTATCCTCATGGAAGGAACACCATGAGCGACAAGTGAATGTTTGGTCAATCGAAAATTCCCTGTTGGCAAACCCTATCCTTCGCGGCTATCAGGCGCGCAAATCACTGCCTGTTCAATCTGTTGAGATACAGTATCGAACGTTCAGGCAGTCGGGGGTCATAACTATTCTATAGGGCTTGTTTGCATGGCAACGGTTGAAACAGCTGATACGGCAGTCGCAGAAGAAAGCGGCGTTCGCCGCCGGGACTTTATCAATATCGCAGCAGTGAGCTTCGCTGGTGCCGGGGCGGTTGCTACCGTATTCCCGTTGGTCAACCAGATGAATCCGAGCGCGGATGTGCTCGCTCTCGCATCGGTTGAAGTTGATATCTCGGCAATCGAACGCGGCCAGGCGATCAAGATTTTGTGGCGCAAGCAGCCGGTATTTGTTCGCAACCTGACGGATGTCGAAATCGGCGAAGCCAATGCGGTTGATATTGCAACGCTGCGTGATCCCCAGACTCTGCAAGAACGCACCAAGGTCGGCAAGGAAAACTGGCTGATCACATTGGGCGTTTGCACCCATTTGGGCTGTGTTCCACTCGGGGCAGCTGAAGGCGAAAACAAAGGCGAATTCGGTGGCTATTTCTGCCCCTGCCATGGCTCGAGCTACGATACGGCAGCTCGCATCCGCAAAGGTCCTGCGCCAAGAAATCTGGATGTGCCAGAATATGATTTCCAATCAGACACCGTCGTGAAAATCGGCTAGAGGACAGAAGAATATGAGCTTTCCTTGGGCAAAACAATATACGCCAACTACCGAATTCGGTCAGTGGATGGACGAGAAACTTCCCGTTCCACGTCTGGTCTACAATAGTCTCGGTGCCGGCTATCCTACCCCGCGCAATCTGAACTACATGTGGAACTTCGGTTCGCTGGCCGGAATCTTTCTGGTCGTGCAGATCGTCACCGGGATCATTTTGGCCATGCATTATGCAGCCAATGCCAATATCGCTTTTGACTCGGTCGAGCATATCATGCGTGATGTTAACAGCGGCTGGATGATCCGCTATGCTCACGCCAATGGCGCGAGTTTCTTCTTCATTGCCATTTATCTCCACATCGGTCGGGGTCTGTTCTACGGCTCCTACAAGGCACCACGTGAAATGATCTGGTTGCTCGGTGTGGTGATCTATCTGCTTGCCATGGCGACCGCTTTCATGGGTTACGTTCTCCCCTGGGGTCAGATGAGCTTCTGGGGTGCCAAGGTCATTACCGGCCTGTTCGAAGCGATCCCGCTGGTCGGCAAGCCGATTCAGGAACTGCTGCTTGGTGGTTTTGCTCCTGACAATGCTGCCCTGAACCGCTTCTTCTCGCTTCACTATCTGTTGCCGTTCGTTATCGCCGGTGTGATCATCATGCACATCTGGGCGTTGCATATTCCGGGTTCCAACAACCCGACCGGCGTTGATGTGAAGGGTCCACAGGACACGGTTCCTTTTCACCCATATTACACAGCCAAGGACGGCTGGACGCTCGGCGTGGCGCTGATCTTCTTCACCATGTTGGTGTTCTTCCTGCCCAACGCACTCGGTCATGCGGACAATTATATTCCTGCCAACCCGCTCTCCACGCCAGCCCATATCGTTCCGGAATGGTATTTCTGGCCCTGGTATGCCATTCTGCGCGCCTTCACTGTGGACTTCCTGTTCATTCCTGCGAAGCTGCTAGGTGTGCTGGCGATGTTCTCCGCGATCCTGGTCTGGTTCTTCTTGCCATGGCTCGATAAATCCCCGGTTCGTTCGGGTATGTTCCGTCCCAAGTTCAAGATCTTCTTTGGCATTCTCGTGATCGATGTCTTGGTGCTCGGATATTGCGGTGGTGCACCGGCTGCGGAACCGTTCGTCATGATCAGTCAATTCGCTGCAGCATATTATTTTGCACATTTCCTCATCATATTGCCGCTGTTGTCTCGGTTGGAAAAACCTGAGCCGTTGCCGAACAGTATTACGGAATCGGTAACCGGCAAGCCACTCACAACTGCCAGCTAAGAAACAGGGACCTGTCGCAATGGTAAGAATTATCGGAATCTTGATTGGCCTGTTCTTTTCGGGCTGGCTTTTGATCTCAGCTGGCATGGGCGCAGTTGAATATATCTCAAACCCGCCGGCTAAAACAGCGGAGCAGCTCTTCCTTGAAGAGCCTAAGGAAGTATCCTATACTTCTGACGGCCCGCTTGGTAAATTTGATCGCCAGCAACTGCAGCGCGGCTTTCAGGTTTACAAGGAAGTTTGCTCGGCCTGCCACTCGCTCCGTCTTGTCGCTTTCCGCAATCTCGAGGAAATCGGCTATAATGAAGATGAAGTGAAGGCAATTGCGGCCAATTGGTCGATCGGCGTTCCTGATGCTGATCCGAATACCGGTGAAATGACCACACGTCCCGGTTTGCCAGCGGACAAGTTCCCGTTGCCATTTGCAAATGATATCGCAGCCCGTGCTGCCAACAATAACGCGATCCCACCAGACCTGTCCTTGATGACCAAGGCACGGGAAGGCGGCGCACCTTATGTCTACTCCCTGCTGACTGGCTATACCGATCCTCCGGCAAATCTGCCGGACGCCAATAAGCCTGGCCCGGGACTGCATTATAATCCTTATTTTGCGACCCTGAACCTGGCGATGGCACCACCTTTGGCAGTGGCAGATCAGGTCAGCTACTCCGACGGTACCAAGGCGAGCATTGATCAGATGTCGAAAGACGTTTCTGCCTTCCTGATCTGGACCGCCGAGCCCAAGCTGGAAGCGCGCCATCAGGCTGGCTGGGCAGTACTCGCCTTCCTGTTGATAGCAACCATCCTCGCCTATCTGTCCTACCGGACGATCTGGGCGGACGTGAAGGCCGAGAAGAAAAAGAAGATTTCTTAAGCCTAGGCCCGCTTTCTTGAAAGACATAAAAAAGCCCGCTTCATGCGGGCTTTTTCATGGCTGAGATAATGTCAGTCGGGTTTAATTTGCGAGCACCGAATCGATCGCCTTTTCCCATCCCGCCAGTCTCCGGCTCCTGATGTCCGGATCGATATCAGGCTGATGGACGTCAAGTTCCGATATCATCACCGACGCAGCGTCCAGCGTTGGATAGATACCGCAGCCCACTGCCGCCAGCATCGCCGCACCGAGCGCCGTGGTTTCAAAAAACTCTGGACGCTCAACCGTGATATCCAGAATGTCCGCCAGATCCTGCACCATCCAGTCATTGACGACCATTCCGCCATCGATCCGCAGATTTTGCCAGTCGACGCCATCGGCGGAAAAGGCGGTTTTCAGATCGTGGCACTGGTAGGACATGGATTCCAGGGCAGCCCGGGCAATATGCGCTTTCTTTGACGAAAAGCTGAGACCGGAAATGCTTGCCGTTGCATCGGCCCGCCAGTGCGGTGCGCCCAGCCCGGACAGGGCAGGGACCAGATAGACGCCGCCATTGTCCTCGACGGACCGGGCCAGCTCCTCGCTTTCGCCGGCGAAGGTCAAAAGGCCGATATCGTCCCGCAGCCATTGCATCAGGCTGCCAGCAACAAATACCGAGCCTTCGAGCGCGTAAATCCGCTTGCCCTGATGCTGATACAGAACAGTAGCCAGCAACCGGTTTTCCGACCGGGGAGCAGTGTCTCCGCTATTGGTGAGAATGAACGCGCCGGTCCCGAAAGTCGCCTTGGTTTGCCCCGGCTGCAGGCAGGCCTGACCTATGGTCGCTGCCTGTTGATCACCAGCCGATCCGCAGATGGCAATCGCTCCGCCAAACAGGCCTGGCGCGGTGTGGCCAATTTTTCCGGCACAATCGACGATCCGGGGAAGCGCCTTTTTCGGGATATCGAACAATGCGAGCAACTCATCATCCCAGTCATCGCCATCGAGTGCCATCAGCATTGTTCTGCTGGCGTTGCTGGCGTCGGTCACATGCTGTCCGCTGGTCAGCCGGTAGATCAGATAGGATTCGATCGTCCCGAAAGCGAGATTGTCTCCGGCCGCCCGCACTTCCGGGCAGTTTTCCAGCATCCAGCCGATTTTGCTGCCGGAAAAATAAGGGTCGAGCAGCAGTCCGGTTTTGGCCTGAATGTGGGGCTCAAGCCCATCGGCCTTCAGCTGGTTGCATTTTTCTGCTGTCCGCCGGTCCTGCCAGACAATCGCCTTGCACAATGGTTCGCCGGTGCGCTTGTCCCACGCAACAACGGTCTCGCGCTGATTGGTTATGCCGATCGCGGTGATCTTGTCGGCTCCGCCGGCCTGTTCGATCATTTTCTGGCAACAGCGCAGCGTCTTGTCCCAGATCTCCTGCGCGTCATGCTCGACCAGTCCCGGGGCCGGATAATATTGCTGCAACGCCTCCTGCTGCGAGCCATGAAGCTTGCCATGCCGGTCAAACAGCATCGCCCGGGTGGAGGTCGTACCCTCGTCGATTACCAGTATATTCTGCGCCATGATCCTGCTTTTGCCCCGCCCTTATGCTGCTCTGCTCATTCCCGACACGCTAAAAGTTCGCATTCAAAAGGCAAGCGAAAGCCATTTATATTGCAATGCAGCATTGCGCAAATCACCGGTTACTTTATGACAGCGGCGATGTATGATCTGGCCATAATTGGCGGCGGCATAAATGGCGTCGGAATTGCGCGCGATGCAGCGGGCAGGGGATTGAAGGTCCTGCTGGTCGAACGCGACGATCTTGCCTCGCATACTTCTTCGGCCAGCACCAAATTGGTGCACGGCGGCCTGCGCTATCTCGAACATTATGAATTCAATCTGGTGCGCAAGGCGCTCAAGGAGCGGGAAGTGCTGCTGCGCGCGGCACCGCATATCATCTGGCCGATGCGTTTCGTGCTGCCGGTTGATGAAGGCATGCGACCGGCTTGGCTGCTTCGTCTCGGCCTGTTTCTCTATGACCATCTCGGCGGCCGCGACATATTGCCGGGAACCAAGAGCGTCAATCTGCTCACCGATCATCGCGGGGATCCGCTGCAGAAGCGCCTGAAAAAGGGCTTTGCCTATTCCGATTGCTGGGTCGAGGATGCGCGGCTGGTATCGCTCACCGCCCGCGATGCCGCTGATCGCGGAGCCGATATCCGTACCAGAGCGGAATGTGTCGGACTGGATCGTGGTGCCGATCGCTGGAACCTGTCAATCCAGCAACAGGGCGAGATCATAACCGAACAGGCGAAAATTCTGGTCAATGCCGCTGGCCCCTGGGTTGATCCGGTCACGTCCCTCTATGACCGCAGCAGCAACGCGGCGAAACTGCGGCTGGTCAAGGGCAGCCATATCGTGGTGAAGCGCAAATATGAAGGCGACCACAGCTATATTTTCCAGAACAGGGACGGACGCATCATCTTTGCCATTCCTTATGAAGGCGAACATACATTGATCGGCACAACCGACGAGCCGTGGAGCTATGCGGAAGGCGACGCCAAGATCAGTGACGGCGAGATTGGCTATCTTTGCGATGCCGCCAGTGAATATTTCGAGATACCGGTAACCAGGGACGATATTCAGTGGACCTATTCTGGCGTCCGCCCCTTGTTTGACGATCACAGCCGCAGCGCCGCGACGGTCACCCGGGATTTTGTCTTCGACTATGATAATGACAACGGCGCGCCGGTATTGTCTGTTTTTGGCGGCAAGATCACCACCTATCGCGTGCTCGCGCTGCAGGCGATCCGGACATTGTCGGACGCGTTGGACGTCGATGGCGACGACTGGACCAAAAAGGCGTATCTGCCTGGTGGGGATTTTGCACCGGATGGCTTTGACGCGCTGGTCGATCAATATGCAGATCGTTGGAATTTTATCGACAGACCCATCTTGCACCGACTGGTTCGAGCCTATGGCACCGATACCGCAATCATGCTCGAGAAGGTTAAAGCCGTTTCAGATCTGGGCCAGCTATTTGGTGCCGGCCTGTTTGAATTGGAGATTCGCTGGCTGATCGATCGTGAATTTGCCTGCACGGCTGAGGATGTCCTCTGGCGGCGTTCAAAACTGGGCCTGCATATGACCGACGACCAGCAACAGGCTGTGGCGCTATGGTTTGATCAGCAAGACTAGAAGACAAAGGCCAATCTAAACCTTTCCTGATTGACGGACCATGAAAGCAGTGGCAATAGCGGCGAATTCGGTCGATCTGGCGGTTGACCCGGAAATGCGGGTGTAGCTCAATGGTAGAGCAGAAGCCTTCCAAGCTTACGACGAGGGTTCGATTCCCTTCACCCGCTCCAACCTCCAACAGCACTCCCGAAATCCGCTGGCAATCGGCATTCAATCCTTCTCCCGGAAAAGCGGTTTGTAAAATCTCGGTCCGCTGCGGGATTCGGCCCTAATCCATTTGCTTCATTGCCCTACACCGCTAAGGTTCAGGCCAAGGGGAAGTCTGGTGCCTATGGTATTTCGAAAGCGATTGAAGTTGATGATCCTGGCGACCGTGATCGGCGTCATGCTCACGCCGGTACCAGTGACAGCGCAATTTGGGGGTCTTTTTGGTGACAAAGCCAAAGAAGACAAAGTCGAAGAGTCCGCACTTGCTGAAGATGAAGCAGCCGCCTCCCAACCCGAGGACGGAGCAGCCGTCGCAACCAATGGTCCCGGCCAGATAACGGACCAGTCTGGTGCAAAATCTTTCGACACGTTGTGCGGCAACGGTCAGGGAAAACCCGGCGAAACCGAGGTCAGAGAAAAGCGTAAAGGCATATTCGGCATGGCCGACCGGATGGCAAGCGTGACCCGGAAAATACCATTGATCGGCGATTTTCTGGTCGATAGCGCCAACTACCTGTCCCAGTCTGTCGCCTGCCGTCTTTATCCGGAAGAACAGGAACAGGCTGCCGAAGCAACGCAGGAAGCCACCAGAAGTGGTGAAATCGGTAAAACCGTTGAATGGCAAAGCACCGTTCGCGAGAATGTTTCCGGGAGCTCGACGGTTTCGTCAAGGAACCAGCGGGCCGATGGCACACCATGTATGGTGCTCGCCGACATCGTGATCGTCGACGGCGAGGAACTCAGGGTATCCAAGACCATGTGCAAGCTGCCGGGTTCCGACCATTACACCATCATGAAGGCTTGATCGAAAACCGCGAGCCGGCTGCTTCCGCTACATTTCGTCGCTGACAACCGGGTTCAGAAAAGCGCAAGCCCAGAGGGCAGGGTCTTTGGTGATGTGTCGACCAGGACCGCCTGCACGGCCTTGAGCGAACCGATGAGATCGCCGGGACTGAATGGCTTCCGCAGGCAACCGACCGCAGATGTCGCATCGCGGTCTGCCGGACAGTTGCCACTGACGTGAAGCGAAGGAATATTCTGCTCTGCCAGCCAACTGGCTAGCGACAGGCCGCTGTCACCATCCGCCAGATTGATATCGACCAGAGCGAAATTGCATTCCCGCTCCCGGACAATATCCTGAGCTTCCGCGATATTGCTGGCACAGCCGGAAACGGCAATGCCATTGCTTTGCAGGATCGATTCCATTTCCATCGCCACCAGAAACTCATCTTCGACAATCAGAACGCGCATAGATTCATACCAACTCAAATTACACAGCCACCCGCATCGGAGCGGCGTCGAACATGATGGTAAAAACCGTCCCCTGATCGGATGCAGAGAATGTCAATTCGCCCCGCAATTGCTGGACCAGCGCATAAGATACGCGCATTCCCAGACCCGAGGAAGCAGCTGGATCAAACCCGTCGGGCAATCCCCCACCATCATCCTTGACCTCGATTTCGATTTTTCCATCATCGCTCCTACGCACAGCCAGCGAGACAGTTCCTTCTGCCTGATCATCAAACGCATATTTAAGCGCATTGGTGACCAGTTCGTTGACGACAATCGCCAGCGGTATCGCCTGATCGAGAAGCAGCATCACATCATCATCGCACTCAGCATGCGAGGTGACGGAATCATTCGGTTTCAAGGCTTCGACGGTGTCGCACACAAGGCTTTCCAGAAAAGCGCCCGCCTCGATCCGGTCATGCATGCTGGAAAGATAGAGCTGGCCATGTAAACGGGCGACAACACCGATACGGGCGCGCGCGTCTTCCAGATTATGCCGGAGCTCGTCCGATCCCTGGCCAGCCTGCAGCGACAACAGCGAGTTGACCAGCTGCAGGCTGTTCTTGACCCGGTGGTTGACCTCGTAAAGTAGCATGTCCTTGGCATCGAGCGCCTCTTTCAGTGCTCTTTCATTGGCACGGGTTTGGGTCACATCGCGGATCGTCAACACCGCCGCTATCTTTTTTCCTTTTTCATCATAGACCGGCCTGGCATTGCCTTTCGCCAGTATTTCCGACCCGTCGCCACGATGAATGATCCATTCGCTGTCAGCAGTGGTAATATTTTCGCGCACCGCGCGGGTCAGCGGCAGCTGCTCAACCGGAAACGGCTCCCGGTCCAGCGTCAGCAGCTGGAATGTCGAGCTATATTCATCGGGAGACACGCCAAGCTGTTTCTGGCCATGAAGAATTTGCGCCTTTTCGTTCATATAGACGATTTCACCACCAGCACCGGTGATGATCACGCCTTCTCCCAACTGATCCAGTATCGCCTGACGCTCGGCCAGCACACGCTCCAGCGCGTAACTTTGTTCCTTGAGCCGCTTCGCTGTTTCTTCCTGTTCGGAAACGTCGATATTGATACCGAACCAGCGGATGATCTGCCCGTTTTCATTCCGATGAGGGGTGATACGGGTCAGAAACGGCTGGTACGTTCCACTGGCACTACGCAGCGGGAAGGTCATGCTAAATGCCTCCCCGGAAGCGATCGAAGCGGTCCACGCCTCCATCACATCAGGAAGTTTTGCTGGATCGTGAACGGATTGCCACCCCCAGCCTTCCATCTCGACCGGAGTAGTGCCACAATATTCGTGCCAGCGATTATTATACCAGTTAATATAGCCGCTCGCATCGGCCATCCAGCATAATATCGGCATATTATTGGCCAGTTCCTTGAAAATGATCGGATCGGTTCCGTCATCCGACTTTGTTTCACCGGCCTGCAATATAGACATTGGGTGTTGTTCCCCCTGATTCCGCATCATTATAGCCAATAAATATTATTTCGACTTTGGTCGATTGAAATATGTCGATTGCGCCACTGGCTATGATCCGGCCAGGCCGTCCTGCGCTTCGCTGTCATCAGAATGAACCGCTCGCCGGGACTGATACAATTTGCGACAATTTTCGCCTGTTCTGACAAAGTTCAGCGACAACTGGCTATTAGAAGAACATTCATGACGGAGAGAATATACTGTCTCCCTGAATTGAAACGTGAGGAAACCAGACATGAAAAAAACAATTTTGATCTCGAGCGCCACCGCAATGCTGATGGTTGGCGGTATCGCTATCGCGGCGCCGGGCGACCGTGGCATGCGCGCCGATACCAATGGCGATGGCACAATAAGCCGTGCCGAAATGACCAAGTCGCTGGAAAGCCGCTTTGCCAAAATGGATGTGAATGGCGATGGCCAGGTCAGCAAAGAAGATCGCGCAGCAAAACAGGCCGAACGCTTTGCCAAGAAAGACGCCAATGGCGATGGTGAGCTTTCGCCAGCGGAAATCGAAGCCGCTCGTGCCGCTCACAAGGCCGATCGCTTTGCCCGTATGGACAAGGATGGCAACGGCAAGCTCAGCCAGGAAGAAGCCCAGGCCATGCGCGGCAAGCGCGGCGGGCACCACATGCGCGGTGACAAGGAAATGCGCGGAAAACGCGGTGGTCATGGCATGGCGATGATGCGCCAGGCCGACACCAATGGCGACATGAAGATCAGCAAGGCCGAATTTACCGCAGCAGCCATGTCTCGCTTTGACAAGGCCGATGCCAACAAGGACGGCAAGCTGACCAAGGAAGAGCGTCAGGCCGCTCGTGAAGCCCATCGTGGCGACCGGAATAAAAGAGGCGGTTAATCCCTGAACCACTCTTTTAGCGAACGGATCGTCAGCCATCTCCCCCTTCTCCCCCAATTGGCTGGCGGTCCGTTCCTTTTTTGCATTCCTGTGATAGGGCGATCTGATGACGCACAAAATCCACATATTGCTGGTCGACGATGAAGCATCGCTGCGCCAGCCATTGGCGGAATATCTGATCAAGCAGGGCTACAAGGTCCAGCAGGCCAGTGATGCCAGCGTCGCCCGCTCGCTGCTCAACGCTTATGATTTTGACATCATCTTGCTCGATATCATGATGCCGGGCGAAGACGGTCTCAGCCTGTGCCGCTTTGTCACCGACAAGACCGATATTCCGGTCATCTTCATCAGCGCCAGAACCGAAGAAACCGAACGGATCATCGGGCTGGAACTGGGTGCCGACGATTATGTCACCAAACCATTCAGCCCGCGCGAGCTGGTTGCGCGGATCAAGGTCGTATTGCGCCGCGCCGAAAAGAGCGGGACGAAGCAAATCAGCACATCGGGTGCGGCCTATCAATTTTCGGGCTGGACCCTCAAATGCGACAAGCGCAGCCTGATTGATGCCGACGGCCTCAATATTTCGCTGTCGACTGGCGAATATCAAATGCTGCTGGCGCTGGTTTCGCGAGCCGGGAAAGTGCTCAACCGGGATCAGCTGCTCGATATCACCCAGGGCCGCGAAGCCCATGCGTTCGACCGCGCCGTGGACAACCAGATCAGCCGGTTGCGGCGCAAGATTGAATCCGATCCGAAAAACCCGGAAATCATCAAGACCGTGTGGGGCGGAGGCTATGTACTCGCCGGGGAAGTGAAATCCCTGTGATCCGCCTATGGCCAAAAAGTCTGGTGGGGCAGCTGCTGCTGATCGTTGCGCTGATGCTGTTGCTGGCGCAAGGGGTCAACAGTTTCCTGCTTTACCGCGGCGCACAGAGCCAGAATCTGGTCGAGG
>TARA_R110000868_G_scaffold92281_4_pt1 | contig 13227 bp, 13 predicted proteins | sample TARA_R110000868 | Tara Oceans TARA_R110000868 (sample SAMEA4397489) | marine metagenome | biome: Polar Biome; feature: [SRF] surface water layer (ENVO:00010504); material: water (ENVO:00002006), including particulate matter (ENVO:01000060) such as... | depth 5 m | reverse complement strand
TATCCTACATGTAACTCAAGGACATCAATTATTTAGAGGAACTATCAAAAATCTTTCAGAGTTTAAAAGGTTGCTAAAACAGTTAAATATAGAATAGTTATGCAATACGTTACTAATAAAGAAGGAATGGAATCTTTTGATAAAGCCCTTAAAGAACAAGTAATATTAACGGCAGATAAAATTAAAGAAGTTTTAAATGCGGATGATTATGAATATTATAATATTAAAGATGGTATAAAAGTTCCTATACCTAAAAGTAACATAAGAGAAGAAAAACTTAATGAACCACATATTTAAAATAAAATAATATTATGTACGATAAACCAAAAGTAACAATAGATTTAGATGAATATAATTATCTGTTAAAAACAGCAGATAAAGAAACTTTAAAGAAAGATATAGATAATATAGCTATGGTATTAGGTATGTTTACGACTTACCTACCTGAAATAAATAATGAACCTACTATATTCTTTTTACAAAAACATTTTCCTAATTTAGATATTAAACTAGTAGAAAACCAAATAGGGACTTTACCTAAACATAAATTAGTAATAACAGAAAAACAACAACAAACAAATATATGAATGATATGATATTTGAAAAAATAGATAAACTTATAGTTGATGGTGAAGTATATATAAAAGAATATCTTCACAATCTTAATGAAATAGGTGAAGGTAGATTCCTTACTGATAAAGTAGAAATTGCTAGTTATATACATGAAGGTAGACAATGGCTATTAGCTAATGCTTTAGCTAGAGATAAAGAATGTGATAAAATACATAAAGAAATACAAAGTTTAATAGTAAAAAAATAACAACAAATCAATATGAATGATAAATTATTAAAAGGTAATCAACCCTCATTTACTGCTGCTCCTAATTTTATAGTAGTTAGATTAAAAAAGAAATTTGCTAATACAGAAGGTATTATACTTTCACAAGCAGATGAATTAGATTATGATGCTTTAGCTCCTGCTACTATAGTTAGTATTGGTACTGCTGTTAAAGGTAATGAACATAATCATGAATTTAAAATTGGTACTAAGATTCTTCTTAGACAATATTATCAAGATGTGATGGTTAATTCTGTTTTACAAAAACAAAATAACTTAGATGTTCAATTGCTTAGAGCAGAAACATTTGAAATTAAAGATAAAGATGGTAAAACTACTTCTAAAGTAGTAGAGATATTTGCTATTACACAACCCCATGAGATAGTAGGAATTTGTAAAGATTAATTAAGTTTTATGCTAGATGATAAAAACAATCCTCTTATTTTAGAAGATATTTATAGGGAAGTTGCAAAAGATTTAAATATAGATATAAAGTTAGTTAAACATTTATTTGAATATCAATGTAGACAAACTTGGATACAATGTAAAACTTTATCACATACTAGAATTAATCTTAAAGATTTGTTTACATTTAGATTTAATGATGCTAAATTTGAGAAGGTTACTGGAGCTAAATTGTTTAAAGAAAAACCTACTATTGCTAAAATAAAAGCAATGGTTATGTTTAGAATAAGATTTGAAGAAAAAAGAATAACAGGTAAAGTTAAAACAAGTAAAAAAATAAAATAAAATTATGGATTTTGGAACAGCTTTTTCGTGCATTAAAGATGCAACTTTATCAAAAGTAGAAAATACCAATCAAAAAGGTATGAGATTACCTCAATGGTCAGAAGATGTTATTATTAGAATACAAGTTCCCGATGAACATTCTAAAATGACAGCTCCTTATTTATATGTGGAAAGTAGGTTTGGAATGGTTCCTTGGAAAGAAACTATGATAGAATTATTTTCTGATAAATGGGAATTAGTAGATTAATTTATGTTAGCTAGTTATTTCTTTTATATAAATCCTGAAACTGATGAAGTAGAATTATCACCAGAAATTAGATTAATAGAACCTTTTAAATCTATAATTATTAGAGATAAAGGTGGAGTTGGTGATGCTCAAGCTAGAAAGAAAACTCAAGCTAAAAAAGAATTAGCTTTTATTTATTGGTTTGGTTTATTAGGTAGTCCTGATTTATTGGATTATGATATAACTAAAGAAAATGAATTAGCTAAAGCAGAAGATAGTATTAAAAAGAAAGTAGGTTTGGATGCAGGTTGGTTGCCTGATAAATTAGTATTAGAAGGTGTTGTAGAATGGAAATTTAAACAAAGAACTAAAAGTTTAAAGATTTATGAAACTTGTGCAGAAGGTTATGAAGAACTAGATAGATATATTAAAGAAGTAGATTTAACTAGTGTTATAGAAGCTGGTGTGCATAAAGGGGAATTGGTATATGATGCTAAAAATTTTGCATCTGTTATTAAGGAGTATAGAATTGGTAGTAAAGAATTGCAAGCAGCAGAGAAAGAATTACTTAGTGAATATTTAGCTAATATGAGTAGTGTTGCTAAAAATAAAGGTAGGAACAAGGTAAATCCTATGGAGAAGATGTAAGTTTATGTTTGTAAATACAAAAGAGTTTAGTAGAAATGCTTTATATTATTCAAAGTATGGAAAATACCCTGATGGGGATTTTGGTACTGATGAATGGTTAGAATATTGGCTAGAAGAAAAAAGAAGAAGTATAGAAGGTTATTCTATTGCAGGAGTTAGAATTAGTGGTTATCATTATTTTTATTTAAACTATTCCCCTATTGAGAAAGTTATTGATAAGATTGTTAATGGTAGAGCTATTAAAGATAGGGAAGTAGGTTTTCCTAGATTTTGGGATGAAGATTATAATTTTTTTCATGTAGTAGATATAGCTAGAGCAGGTATAGAACTAGATGATTATAAAAAGTTAAATCTAGATATAAATATTAAACCTGAACATTTAATTGGGGGTAAACATGTTCTTTATTTAAAACCTCGTGGTGTAGGAGCTTCTTATAAAGGTGGTAGTATGTGTGCTAGAAACTATCATTTATTGCGTAATACTAATTCAGTTTGTCTAGCTAATGATAAAGAGTATTTAGATAAATCAGGTATATTAACTAAATTTCAATTAGTTAATAGTTTCCTTAATGGTATAGGTTATAATAGTGAAGATAAGATGGGTACATCTGGTTTTTATGTAGGACAATTATCTACAGATAAAGCTAAGATGGAAACTATATGTGGAATGAAATTCCCTAATGGTAGTGTAGACCCTGATAGTAAATTAAATAGTGTAATGGGTATTACACTTAATAATGATTATCAAAAAGCTAGGGGAAAACGTGCTTATTTAATTAATTTTGAAGAATTTGGTAAAGCCCCTAATGCTGATAAAGCATGGGAGATTGCATTACCTTCTGTACAAGAAGGTGCTGATGTATTTGGGCAAATTATAGGATTTGGAACAGGTGGAACAGATGGTGTAGATTTTGCAGCTATGGAGAAGATGTTCTATAATCCTGACTTCTATAATATAATAGGTATAGAGAATATATGGGATGAAGGTACTGCTAATACTTATGTAGGACATTTTACACCTGCTTATAAAGATATTGGATTTATTGATGCTAATGGTAATAGTTTACAAGATAAAGCTAGAAGCCATTATGATAAAGAATTTGCTCTAGCTGCTAAAGCTCCTGATGGAACTTTATTACCTAGAAAGAAAGCAGAAAAACCATATTGTCCTAGAGATGCAATGTTAAATGTAGGAAATAATCCTTTCCTATCAGAAGAACTAATTAGACATTGTGCAGAAGTTAAAGAAAGTATTAAGAATAATACAGTAGGTTATGGTATTCCTGTAGAACTTACTGCGGATTGGTATATTTATAATGATAAGTTAAAATCAATTAATAACTACCCACTTATTATAGATAAAAATACTAAAGGTGTAGATACTAAAGGTGCAGTAGTTATTTATTCAGCTCCTTTTAAAACTAAAGACAATAGAGTTCCTGATAATTTATATATAGCTTGTAATGACCCTTATGCTCATGATAAAGCATTAGCTAAAGAAGATATGTCTTTAGGTGCTACATATATAATAGAACAAGTTAATAATCTTACTCAAAGTAAAGGTGGGCATATAGTAGCTAGTTATATAGCTAGACCTGATACTATGGATGATTATAATAGAAACTTATTCAGATTAGCTACTATGTATAATGCTAAAATAGGTTATGAAAATAATACAGGGGATGTAGCAGGTTATGCTAAAAGAAGCCCACATTTGTTAGATAGGCTAGAAAGACAATTTACTTTAGAAGGTATAGAAGGTGTTGGAAAATCTAGTGTTAATAGACCATTTGGTATGCACATGTCCCCTCAAAGAAAACCTGTAGGTATTATGTTTTTAAAAGATTGGTTATATGAAATTAGAAGTGAAGATACCATAACTGGTAAAACTTTGTTAAATTTGCATTTAATTAAGGATGTTGGGTTGCTTGAAGAATTGATAAAATTCAATGATATAGGCAACTTTGATAGAATAAGTGCTATGCTTATAGGTATGTTTCAGTTAAAAGAATTACAATATCAAAGAAGGATTCCAACTACAAAAACATCTAGTTTTTCTAAATTTTTATCTATTAGAAAGTGGCAATAATTAATTTTTTTTAACATTTATAATACAACTAATGAAACCTAATCAAAGATTACCTTTAGAAGAAAAATTAAAAGATAATGATTGGCATAGACAAATGTACTTTTATTATAGAAGTTTAGCTTTGCCTTTAATTAATATACAAGATGCACAAGTATTTTACAATGCTGCTGTAGGTACATTAGATGAACAAGATTATGCTTATGTCATTAACCCCTTTAATGATAAAGATGATAAATATAAGGATTACCCAGCTAAAATAAGAAATTATCCTTTTTTAGTTAATTTTATTTTTACCTTATTAGGTGAGAAATCACAAAGACCTATTAATAGAATGGTATCTGCTATTAATAGTGATTTAAAAACTAAACAAGCTCAATATGAGTATGATGAAATTCTTAAATCATTACAAGAAAGATTTTTACAAGAATTAGAAGCACAAGGAATACCTGTAGATACTAATAAAGATGAACAAGGTAATCCTATTCCTCCTAAAAGCCCAGAAGTTATAGCTTTAGAAAAATCTAGCTTACAAGATGAAATGGCAGATATGGGGCAAGATTTTTTAGAATATGCAGATGTAGCTTATGAAATACCAAGTAAATTTAGAGAAGCATTTTTTCATTGGATAGTTACAGGAATAGTTGTAACTAAAAAAGATGTAAGAAATGATGAATTAGATTATGAAGTTGTAAAACCTGTAGAAGTTTCTGCTGTTAAATCAAGAAATGTTACTTATTTAGAAGATTGTGAAGCTATAGTAAGAAGGTGGTCAATGCCTATTCCTGAATGTAATGATATGTTTTGTGATATACCTGAATATCAAGACATAAAAAAAGATTTAGAGGCTAATTTATTAATGGGATTTGGTAGTGGTGGGGGTTATAGTGCTGCACAAAATGGGTACTGGTTTCTTAATTTTAAGAAAAATAATACAGTAGTTACTTCTACTAATGCAAATGAAGTAATAATAGAACAACTTTCTTGGACTAGTGAAGTAAAAATAGGTTCTATATATCATGAAGATGGTAGTACTACAGAAGTTAGTGATGATTATATACCTACTAGTTTTGATAATATAAAATGGAAATGGGTTAATCAAGAATGGGAAGGTTATGTAATAATGGGGAGATATTTTGTAGGTTTTCAACCTATTCCATTACAACGTGCTAAATTTAATGACCCTTATAAAACAAAAAAACAATATAATGGTAGATTTTTTGGTAGTACAATAATAAAAATGCCATCTATAATAGAATTGCTTTTACCTTATCAAATAAAGTATAATATAGTACATTTTCAGTTAGAAAAGGTAATGAACAAAAATAAGGATAAGTTAACTATAATGCCAAAATCTCTTATTCCTGAACAAAAAGATTTTGGTATGTTTGATATGATGTATTATGCAGATAGTACAGGTTTCCTTTTTGTAGATGATAGTAATCCTAATGCTGTTAATGCACTTCAAGCAGTTAGAGCTTTAGATTTAGGATTAAATCAATATATAAGGTTTATGTATGAACTTTTAAATTCTATTAAACAAGAAGCAGAAAGTGTAGTAGGTCTTAATGCACAGAGACAAGGACAAGTTAGTCAATCAGCAGGTTTAGGAACTACACAAGAAGCTTTATATCGTGGTAGTATAGTTAGTGAAGAATTATTTAAAGAATTTGATGAATTTCAACAAAGAGAATATCAAGGTATACTAGATTATAGTCCTTTTATATGTGCTAATGGTAAAAAAGCTAGTTATGTTAATTCTGATTTTAAAAGGGTGTATAAAGAATTTTATGGAGAAGATTTACAATTTATAGAATTTGGTGTAGGAGTTCTTTCTTCTAGTGAAGAAAAGAAAAATTTAGAAACATTTAGACAATGGGGCTTTAATTTTACACAAAATGGTATGTCGCCAGCTTTATCTGCTAGAATACTTAGAGCAGGTAATTTTGATAAACTAATAAAAGATTTAGATTCTTATGAACAATTAGTACAAGGTCAACAACAAGCACAACAAGATGCTCAAAATCAAATGGCTCAACAAAATACTCAATTAAATGCAGAAACTGCACAAAAAGAGTTAGACTTTAAATACTACCAAGTTGACCAAGATAATGAAACTAGTAGATTAAATAAACTGGAAGATGTAAAATCTAAATTAGCTGTTACAGATGAAAAAGATAATTCTTTAGAATATTCTAGATTAACTTTACAACAACAAGAACTAGAACATCAAATAACTAAAGAAAGAAACGAAAGACAGCAACAATATTTAGATAGGAAACAACAAAATGAACAACATGCAGAAGAAATAAAGGTTAAACATAAGGCTATAGACAACAAACCAAAATCTGCTCCTAAATAAAAAAGCAGTTATAATAGTATTATTATAAATGCTAAAATTTAATAAAAAAATTTAAATAAACAACAACAATAACAACTTTAATTTGTAAACGATTATGTCAACCATTAACACAGAAATCCCAGAAGATTTAACAAACATTGAAGGTTTTACACCTGAAACTACAGAAGAAAAATCTGTTGAAGAAACTCCTATTATAGAGGAGAAAGTAGAAGAACCCCCTATAGTAGAAGAAACTCCAGAATCTACTATAATAGAAGATAAAAGAGGTGATGGAGAAGAAGATGCTGATAAAGTATCTGTATTTGATACTTGGAAAGATAAATATGGTGTAGATGAATTTACACATAATCCAGATGAAAGTATTGATGTTACAGTACAAAACTTTATAGATAAAGCTTTAGAAGTTAATAAAAATAAAACAATAGAGCAGGTTAAAGAAGAACTTTATGCTAGTAATCCTTTACATAAGTTAATTGATGAAGGAAATATTCGTAATCAAGAAACTGTAGAATATGGATTGTTAGCCCAACAATATAATGATTTAAGTATTGATGAATTTGATGTAGACCAACAAGAACAAATAGTTGCAGAAGAACTTAAATTAAAAGGTCTAGATAATGATGAAATAGCTGAACAAATAGATTTTCTTAAAGAAAAAGATAAATTATTTGATAGAAGTCAAAAAGCAACTAAGGTTATAGCTAAAGTTTATAATAATGCTTTTGAGCAACAACAAGAAATTGATAAGAAAGCCCAAATACAAATAAACAAGGAACTAAATGAACTAAAGCAAAGCTTGAGGGTTCAGGTAGACAATGATTTATATGGTATTAAACTTCCTAAACAAGAAGCTGATGAATTTTATAAGTATATTACTGAACCAGTAGATACTAATGGAAATACAGCAGCAGATATAGCATACTATAATGCATCTATTAAGCAAAAGGCAATGATTGATTTTCTTTTGAAAAATGATTTTAAACAATTAAGTAAAGCAGTAAATACTACTAAACCTAGTTTAAAAGAATTATCAAAATTAAATGATGAAAGAGTTAAACCTAAAGCTGGTAGTCCTGATAGTGCTACAAACAAGATTCTAACAATGAAAGAAATGGAATCTTATTTCAAATAAATAACTAAACAATTTAAAAACTAATAAATAAAATGAGTGCAATTAATCCAATATTACAATTACTACCTGATACCTACAATGATAGTGGGTATGTAAGTAGTGCAGACCTTTCAAGGGCTTATCAAACAGAAGCTAGTTGGTTAACAACTACTGTTACACAAATGACCTATGCTCTTGGTGGAGATTATGGTACAGTTAACTTTCCAATGCTTGCTTTAACAGAAGGTGCTGGAAAAATGAAATCTGTAGATAATTTTGAATACAAGTATCCTATTATGGGTAAACCTAAATTGACAAGTATTATAGCTAAAGCTCCTTATGCTGCTACAACTAAACTTGGTATTGCAGGTTCTACCTTTAAAATCTATTTTGCTGATAGATGGTTTTTTAATCAACAAATGTTGACATTAGCCCCTAATGGTAATCAAATTACACAATTGCGTGTACAATCTGACCCTATACAACAAGGTAATGTTTATGAATATGAAGTTTCACTTTCTGCTAGTTCTGCTACAGATTATGTACTTGGTTCAGAAATAGGTGTAGGTACTATCTTAGCAGGTGGAGTTGCTAAAGCAGCTATTGAAGATTCTGATGGTGTAGAATCACGTTCACAATTAGGTGGAGTAGCTACTAACATGACTTCTTTTGTGCGTACTACTACTAAAGTAAAAGGTAATGTACAAAATAAAGTAATGAAATATACTATCAAACTTGATGGTAAAGGTACTTTTAATGGCTACATGGACTGGAATTTGTTTATGGCTGATATAATGTTTAAAAATGCTTGTGAAGAAGATTTGTGGAATAGTGTATATTCTAAATACAACACAGGACAATTTTCTACAATAGATAAAGCTACAGGCAAACCTGTTACTTCTGGTGCAGGTATTCGTCAACAAATTACTAATAGTTCTACATATTCTACTTTATCTTACACAAAACTAGCTACAATAATTCGTGATGTTACTTTCTCTACAGGAGCTAAAAGTGCTAACATAGTTATGTGGACAGGTACAGGAGGTACAGAAGCATTTAATGATGCAATGATGGACAAACTTAAAGCTTTTGGTTTTACAGTTAGTTCTGATAAATTTGTAGCAGGTCAAAATTCTTATGATATGGTATTTGGTAGTTTCTTTAAAACTTTCAAACATCAAGATGGGCATACAGTTACTATAATGAAACATCCTATGTTTGATTATGGTCAATTGTCTAACATTGTTAATTTCCATCCTACTAGTGGCTTACCATTAACTAGTTATGATTTCATATTTGTAGACCAATCTACTTATAATGATGTAGCTAACGTGCAGTATGTTTATGAAAAAGGTCGTGAATACCAACAATATGTTATCAATGGTAATATTCAAATAGCAGGTAGAGGAACTTCTGATTTCAGGGCTTCTGCTAAAGATAGTGCTAGTATACAAGCTAGTAAATCTCAAGGTATTCAAATTATGAATACATCAGCTTGCTTTAAACTTTTATGTACAGCTTCTTAAATTAAGCTTATAGCTAATGGGGGTAGAAATACCCCCTTTAACTATTAAATAATTTAAAACTAACAACAACAATTAACAGTAAATATTAACTTAATAAAATTTTTATGTCCCCACAATCAAATAAATCAGCTATTTTAGAATTAAATCCTAATGTAGAATCTTTAAACAGAGTAGAAGAACAATATAAACCTTTTGTTTCTAGAAGGGTAAGTATTTCTTCAGAATTTGTAAAAAAAGATGGTCAAGTAACACAAGATATTATAAGAGGGTTATCAGAAATAGAAGAACACTTTTTAATGCCTAGAACAATAATCAAATGTAAAAATACAGATGATAAATTTACCCAAGAATGTTATGATTATTGGGCAGATTATGAAATTAAACTAAAAGACAATACAAAAAGAATACTTGATATAAGTATTACATCCACAGTAGAAGCAACTTATAATGGTAAAAAAGTTACATATAATGTACCAAATAATTTACATGATTATATAGCTTATAATTTTGCTCTTAGAAGTTCTAATGTAGCATATACAAAAATAGATAAAGAAAGAGGTAGCAGATATGATTTTATTTTATCTGAACCAGAAGAAACTAAAAAAGAAAAAACATTCAGTATACAAACTAAACAAAATGCTGATGCTAATTATTTACAATTAACTAATGGGGCTGTTGAAGCTAAATATGACCCTAGTATAGATTATGTATTCCAATTATTAAAAGAAAATACATTTGTAGAAATAGGTGATTTTCAAGATAAGCTTAATTGGTTATATGAATATAAAGAAAAGAACCCTGCTAAATTTGTAGGTACTATGGGTATTAAAAACTTAAAAGAACAAGCAGAAATACTTAAATTAGTAGAACAAGGTATTTTAACTAAAGTAGATAATTATTATAGTTATGATGCACAATCTTTTGGTACAATGGAAACAACAATTAAATATTTTGCAGATGCTACTAATAGTGTAACTGTAAATCATATAAGGTCTTTGGCTACCCAAAGAAATAACAAAGAAACTGTAACTGCATAAAACTAAAGCAGTTATTTTTAATAAACATAATTCAACTAATTTTAAACAATTTAATTAAACAAAACAATGAGAAAACTAGGTATTGGTTATTATCTTAACTCTGCTGCCACAGACATGGCTTATGGTAGTTCTGATGGCTCTACAGCCAGCAATGCTACTACTCCTGATTTACTTGTAGAAGGTTCTATAGGTATGTATGGGGTATTGAAAACTGGTGTTAGTACTGACCTTATTACAGGTAGTTCTACACTTTCACTTTATTCCTCTTTTATGATTTATCAAGGTGGTAAAGGGGAAACAATTTTACTTTCACAATTTTTGGGTAGTGAACTACAAACTATTGATTCTGCTGCTTATTTATGTCCTACTAAACAAGTTAGTTTTGTTGGGTATAATGGAACTAGTGGTAGTTTAAATATGGGAACTACTGTTGCAGGAGATAGTGGGCAAATTCAATTGAATCAAAGAAGTATTACTAATAACCCAATTTCTTCTTACTTTTTAATAGGTGATACAGGAAAATTAGCTGCTGCTGCTACGGGGTATGCTGCATTAGCTCCTACTTTAGCACAATTAAATTCTACTAGAGGTAGTAATGCACCACTTAAAGGTACATGGCAAATTACTTCTGATGCTACTACACTAACTGCACCAACAGGTGTAACAACATCTGCTGCACAAGCTGTATTGCTTACTAAAGGCAGTAATGTTGTAACTGTTAAAATAGGAGGTTCTGGTGGTTGGGGGGCAGATACTACTACTCTTACCGTAGCTGCTGGAAGTGTAATTAGTGTCCCACATCAATCATACAAATCATTTTTATTTACTGCTGATGCTTTAGGTTCTAGTGCAGGTAGGCATTTAATTACTATTGGTAATACTGTATATAATGTTGCTGATGCTGGGGCTGCTACTGCAAATGCTACTGCTATTGCTGCTGCTATCAATGCAGGTACACAAGCTTATGCTAGTCTACCTACAAGTAGTACAGTACTTATTACATTATTACCTTCTATATATAGTACTAAAATAACAGCTACAAAATCTTCAGATGATAGTGTTTTTACTGCTATAACTCCTACTTATGCTAGTAGTGGAGCTACTACCACTACTACAGGTGATGTAGTTCCTACAATTTATAAAGTTACTACTGCTTGGGCATCTGATGGTACTAATGGTACTTATGTATTGGATTATCCATTTCAAGGTGAAACAGGGTATTATTTGCAAGGTACAAGTTTTTTATATAATACAGGAATTGCTACAGTAATTACAGAATATGGAGCTAAATTTACAGCTAGTAATTATTTTGAAGAATTTACTACTCAATTAAATGGCATACTTTCTAATGCTACACTTACTTATGGTACTGGAGTTGGAGTAAATACTATAACTAATTCTAGTATTAGTGCTACAACTACTTACCCACTTAAACCTACAAGTGGTAATGGTGAATATAGTGAAATGCGTTTGTTAGAAAACTATGGTAGATATTATCGCGGTGCTAATGATACTTATCCTGCTGTATCCACAACTCCTCAAACTTATTACACTAAAACAGGTAAAGGTTATGATAACTATAGTATAGTAATTAAACCTATGCGTGTAGATGGTAGTGGTTTAAATGCTACTAGTTCTAACCAATATAATCTAGATATGGGCTTTGAACATTTTAATCTTACTGCTAGTACAGGAGATAATCAATATGTTTGGGAAGCTATCTTAGATTTGTTTGTTCTTGCTTATCCTAATCTTGCTTATACTTCTTTAGTATAATAGTTTATATTTATTTTTCATAATTACTGACTGATAAAAGCCTAACCTTAATAGGTTGGGCTTTATTAGTTAGTTTAACCTTTTAAATAATATATAAACTAATGACAGTTAAAGAATTTCATATATATGTACAACAAGGTTTACAAAACATAGATAGTTTTGTATATCCTGATATGTCAGCAGAAGAAGTAGATTTAGCTGCTAATTATATTTTATATAATAGTGTTAAAAATACATTAAAAAAGAAAATTAATAATTTTGAATTAGACCAATGGGAATTAGACCTGTGGGAAACTTTATATGTTACAGATGTAACATTAACCCCTACAGCTAATTTATCAGCTAAATTTCCTAATTATTCTTATGATTTAGGAACTCTTACTCCTTATAAATACTTGCATCTTTTACAAGATGCTAGTTATGTTAGTACACAATGCCAAGTTGCAGGTGCAATTACTACAGTTTATCAAACTGTTCCTAATAGGTTGACAAATATTAATAATTTGTACAACATGTTAGATAACTCATTAATAGGAACTAATAAAGAACAACCAATATCAAATTTTGCTAATGGTATATTAAGAGTATTTTCAGATAGTAGTTTTGTTATTAGTAAAATAATAATAGATTATATAAAAATACCTGATAGTATTACATATACTTTAACTAGAAGTTGCACAGTTAATGTTACATCAACTACTGTTAATGTAACAGATATTACAAAATATATAGTAGGTATGCCTGTTAGTGGAACTTATATAGCTGCTAATACAGTTATTTCTGCAATAGGGGTAAATACTATAACTTTAAGCATTGCTTCTACAAGAACTGGAACACCAATTATTGAAAATCTTACTTTTGGTACTG
>TARA_R110000868_G_scaffold201977_1_pt1 | contig 13230 bp, 14 predicted proteins | sample TARA_R110000868 | Tara Oceans TARA_R110000868 (sample SAMEA4397489) | marine metagenome | biome: Polar Biome; feature: [SRF] surface water layer (ENVO:00010504); material: water (ENVO:00002006), including particulate matter (ENVO:01000060) such as... | depth 5 m | reverse complement strand
ACAAGCAACAGCCAATCTGCAACCCGCCGCAGGCTAAGGGCTTAAACGGGATCAGATCATGGCCGACGCACCTATCATCTACAAAAAAGTCAAAAAGGCAGCTCACGTCCATCACGGTGGAGCGTGGAAGATCGCCTATGCCGACTTTGTGACCGCCATGATGGCGTTCTTTCTGCTGATGTGGCTCATCAGCATGACCACGCCGGAACAGAAGCAGGGTCTTGCCGACTATTTCGCACCTGCCAGCGTCAGCCGCTCAACAAGCGGCGCCGGTGGTGTACTCGGTGGTACAGCGTTTGAAGTGGATGGTGCGCGCATGGCCGGTTCGGCCCCGCGTGTCGTCATGACCATCTCAACACCTGCCGCACCAAAAAGTGTTGAGACAAACGACAAACGCACGGCCGATGCCTCCGACGGCAAGCGCGAATCGAGTGAAGCAGAATCCACCGCACAAGGTCAGATCAGCAACAACACCTCAGCGGTCGAAACCAACGCCAAGGAAGAACAAAATTTCCGCAGCGCTGCCGAAAGCCTGCGTCAGGCAATGCAGGACAATCCGGAACTAGCCGAACTGTCGAAAAACGTCATCATCGACGAAACACCGGAAGGCCTGCGCATCCAGATCATCGATCAGGATGGGCGCTCCATGTTCCCGACAGGTCATGCCGAACCCTATGAACGCACGCGCCTGTTGCTTCAGGCTGTCGGCAAAATCCTGCTGCGCTTGCCCAACCGCATCAGCATCGCGGGCCACACAGACAGTGTGCCTTATCAGGGTGTGCCCGGCTATTCCAACTGGGAACTGACGTCTGACCGCGCCAATGCGGCCCGCCGCATCATTGACGCTCAGGGCTTGCCGGACGACCGCATCTTTCAGGTCGTCGGCAAGGCAGATTCGGAGCCGCTCTTCCCCGAGGACACCCGCATGGCCGCCAACCGCCGCCTGAGCGTCGTGCTCCTGCGCGAAGCTCCGCCGACACCGCCAAATATGCGCCCCTGATTTTCGCCTCCAGACTTGCGCTCCCGCCTTCTTCTCCCCACATTCAGTGGCGACGTGAGCGAGAGGGAGCCGCAACGCCTATGAGCGAACATAACAACGCTGTGGACCGCATATTCGGTGAAGCAGGCAGCGATGGGGCCTATGTCTGGCCCGCCGGTACCTTTGACGGGATCCTCGTCTCTCGTGTACTGGCCTTTTGCGCCGACGTTGCCCTCATTCTCGTGCTGCTCACAGTGGCACTCATCGCCTATGTGATCCTGACAGCGGTAACATTCGGCTTGTTCTGGCCTGCAATCTCACTCGCTCCACTGATCCCTCTGGCCTATTTCACCCTGACGCTGGGCGGACCGCATTCAGCTACCCCGGGCATGCGCTGGCAAGGGATCGAACTGCGCACCTGGGACGGATATCGCCCCGGTTATGTACAAGCCGCCATCCAGACAATTCTGTTCTACGTATTTTGCGGCTTTGTGCTGGTACTGCTGGTGCCGCTATTCAACTATCGCCGCCGCTGCCTGCATGACTACCTATGCGGGACGGTGTTTGTACGCGCGCCGGGACTTGTCTCGGTCTGATAGCGTTCTGCCCCTCGTCATCCCCGCCCGTCCGCTCTATTGTAGGCTAGCCGGACAGTTTGCCGGCGGTTGAGACAGAGCGTCCCTGTGACAGAGCATTTTGGCAACCGGTTTCCGCAGTTTTACATCACAGCTCCCCAGCCGTGCCCCTATCTGCCGGGCCGTTTCGAAAAGAAGGTGTTTACGCATCTCCTCAGCGAAAATGCCGTAAGCCTCAACGACACGCTCAGCCAAGCCGGATTTCGCCGCAGCCAGAACATCGCCTACCGCCCCGCCTGCGACGGCTGCTCGGCCTGCGTCTCGGTGCGCATTCTCGTCAATGAGTTTGAACCCAACCGCAGCTTCCGCCGCATTCTGACGCGCAACGACGACCTCACCGGTGCAGTCACCGACGCCCGCGCGACGCAGGAACAATTCTCGCTGTTGCGGACCTACCTAGACAGCCGCCACCCGGAAGGGGGCATGGCCGATATGACGGCGCTCGATTATGTCTCCATGATCGAAGACACAACAGTGCGCAGTTCGCTCATCGAATACAGACAAGGCGGCGAACCAACGGCGCCGCTCATTGCCGCGGCGCTGACCGATCAACTGCAGGATGGCTTGTCGATGGTTTACAGTTTCTACGATCCCGATGACGTAAGCCGCAGTCTCGGCAGCTTTATGGTCCTCGACCATGTGGAGCGCGCCCGCGCCCTCGGCCTGCCCTATGTCTACCTGGGATATTGGGTCGCGGATTGCCGCAAGATGGCCTACAAGATGCGCTTCCGTCCGCTCGAAGCTCTGGGCCTCGATGGCTGGCACGCCGTCACTGACTAACCCGCACGACAACACACCAAAAATTTCAGGAGACAGACATGGCCAGCTCGCCACAGCCAGACCTCGGCAGACGCATGATGAACCAGGCGCTTGCCGTTCTCGCCATGGTCGGCGTCATTGTCTATTTCGTCTATTCCGGCAATGTCGAACTCGACGAACCTGTTGTCTTCGAAGTTACCACCACGCAAGGTGCGACCGCCGGCACCGCGGACGTAATCCCCGTCACTCTCGAATTGCGCATCATCAATCTGAGCAAGGATGGTGCGGCGCTGACGGTGCCGTCGCAATGCGACACTTTCAATTGGTTCCTGACCGGCCTCGACAACGAATTTGTGCAGTCGATGGCCGATGAAGGCGACTGTCCCAAGCAAACGGTTTCCACATGGCTTGATGCCAACAAGGCCATGGAAGAAACACATGTTCTGGCGCTCGACCCCAAGCGCGTGCACCCCGGTGAATACCGGTTACACGTCCGCTATTGGGGCCACGAAACAACCAAAGATATCACGATCAAATAAGACTCACGCCGCGCCGAAGCGGCCGCCGAACTTAAAGCCAGAGGGATAGCCCTTAGGGGGCAGACGACCGGCCTGCGCACGCTCGCCGCGCCAATCCTTGAGATCGCTCGCCGAGAAATTCCGCGCACGGTTGGAACGGTCATAGACGATCAGACCTTCCTTGAGTGTGAAGCATTTCACGTCACCCAGACCGCCATCCTTATACTTCTGAAGGCGCACACCCTTGCCGCGCGTCATCTCGTTGACATCTTTTAGCGGGAACACCACGAGCTTACGGTTCTCACCGATGACTGCCACCTGATCGCCTTGCACCACTGTGCACACAACGGCTTCGTCAGTGCCCGACACATTCAGCACCTGCTTGCCCGCACGGCGCATAGCCACCACTTCGTTCTCAGGCACAACAAAGCCGTTGCCTTCATGCGAAGCCACCAACAATTTGCGGTCTGGCTCGTGGACAAAAATCTGCACCACGTCGCGGCCCTCTTCCATGTCGATCAGCAAGCGCACGGGCTCGCCGTGACCGCGACCGCCCGGCAGCTTATCGCAACCCAGCGTATAGAAGCGTCCGTCCGTACCGAACAGGATGAGCTTGTCGGTCGTCTCGGCATGAAGGATGAAGCGATCTTTGTCGCCTTCCTTGTATTTGATATCTGCGTCCGGCCCCAGATGCCCCTTCATCGAACGGATCCAGCCTTTGGCCGAAAAAACGATAGTTATAGGTTCACGTTCAATCATCGCGTCAATCGGCACGAATTCGACATTGGGCGCATCCGCAAATGTCGTGCGGCGCTTACCAAGCGGTGTCGTTTTACCGAATTTGGTTTTGACCTCTTTGATCTCGTCCGAAATGCGCGCCCATTGCGCGTCTTCCGACTTGAGCAAGGCGCGGATTTCTTTCTGCTCGGCGGTCAGCTCTTTGTGCTCGCCGCGAATTTCCATTTCCTCAAGCTTGCGCAAGCTGCGCAGACGCATGTTGAGAATGGCTTCCGCCTGGTTGTCTGTGAGCTTGAAGGCCGCAATCAAATCGCGCTTCGGCTCGTCCTCATAGCGGATGATGCGGATAACTTCATCCAGATTGAGGTAAGCAACAAGGTAGCCTTCGAGCACTTCCAGCCGCTTGGCGATTTTTTCCAGACGGAAATTCGACCGACGAACCAACACCTCCTGACGATGTGCGAGCCAGGCGCGCAGCACTTCGCGCAGGCTCATAACACCCGGCACCTGTCCCGCCGACAACACATTCATGTTGAGCGAGAAACGGTTTTCAAGATCGGACGTCCGGAACAACGATTCCATCAAATGCTCGGGCTCAACACCCTTGCTCTTCGGTACCAGCACGAGACGGATGTCTTCTGACGATTCATCGCGCACGTCTTCAAGCAGCGGCAGCTTCTTGTTGACCAGCAGCTCGGCAAGCTTTTCGACAAGCTTAGACTTTTGTACCTGATAGGGAATTTCAGTGACGACGATCTGCCAGAGACCGCGCGGCAATTCTTCTTTGAACCAACGTGCGCGTACGCGGAAACCGCCACGGCCCGTCGCATAAGCTTCGGCTATCGACTCTTTGCTCTCGACAATGATACCACCGGTCGGAAAATCGGGTCCCGGCACCAGTTCGGTGAGTTTAGCTGCCGACGCATTAGGATATTTGATGAGGTGCAAGGCCGCTTCGCACAGCTCAAACGCGTTATGCGGCGGGATGCTGGTCGCCATGCCAACCGCAATGCCTGCCGATCCATTGGCGAGCAAATTGGGGAAAGCCCCCGGCAACACCATCGGCTCTTCTTCACTGCCGTCATAAGTCTCGCGAAAATCAACGGTATCTTCGTCCAAACCGTCGAGCAACAGAGCAGCGACTTCGGTCATGCGCGCTTCGGTATATCGCATGGCAGCCGCATTATCGCCGTCGATATTGCCAAAATTGCCCTGCCCGTCGATCATCGGATAGCGCACCGCAAAATCCTGCGCGAGGCGCACAAGTGCGTCATAAACCGACTGGTCGCCATGCGGGTGATATTTGCCGATCACGTCGCCGACAACGCGCGCGCACTTCTTAAAGCCTGAACCCGGATCAAGCTTCAACTGCCGCATGGCAAAAAGCACACGCCGATGAACCGGCTTCAACCCGTCGCGCACATCAGGCAGCGCGCGATGCATGATCGTCGAGAGCGCATAGGCGAGATATCGCTCTTCCAGCGCTTCCCTCAGATTGATGTCCTGTGCGGGGCCCTCCGGGGGCGTGACGACCTTGGCCATATCTCAACTTTCAACAACAGATAGCAGGCCCGCAAACTGACGTCTGCGGTCCCGCCTTTATATCAACGATTCGCGGCCCGTTTCACGTTAAGGCGGCCCGCGCGGTCATGCGTTGCATGAGCCTGATTCGCGCATCCGGCAGGTGCCGCCCCAGCGGCGCATAAAAATGCCGCTCCAAAAAATGGCCGGTGATCCGCAATCCCTCGGTCATGTCGTCAGGATGGCCGATGCCTGCCTGCGAACCGACCATAAACGGTGGCAAACGAAACAGCCGCTCGGCATAGGGCGCACCAGCCTCGCGGCTGACCGCGCCGCCGCTGCGGGGTGAAACATAAGCCAGATCATCGCGCGATCCTGTGGCTGCGCATTGGCCAAGCTCCAGACCGAAACCCAGTTCCTGCAGCAATCCCAATTCCCATCGGACAAAAACGGCGGGCCAGATGTCCGCATCTTCCATCGTATCGAGAAGCACCGACAGTCCTTCATAGAGCGGCGCATGCGCCTCTCGCTCCGGCAGGATGCCTGCGATGGCGCAGGCCGCGGTGAGCCCCGTCAGCGCAAAAGCTTCCTCCATCAACACACCGGCACGGGCTTTGAGCATCTCGACCGTGAATGAGCCAAGATGCTCACTCAACCGCGCACGCCAATGGACACTCACAGAATTACCGGGCTGCAATATGCCCTTGTAGCGTCGCCCCGCGCCGCCGCGCACCAACCCGAGATGCCGCCCGTGATCGCGCGTCAGCACCTCAGCTATGGCACCGCTCTCGCCATAGCTCCGCGTCGACAAAACGATGCCCTCGTCATGCCAATCCATGTGCGTCCACGTTAAAGCAGAATCTCAACATACCCCGATTATAGCGGGATATGAGGCACTTGCGCGGCTGATCTCGCCTCAGGCCTTGGGAAAATCGAGGCCCATTTCGCGATAGCGTTCGCGATCATCGCCCCAGTTTTCGCGTACTTTGACGAACAGGAACAGATGCACCTTGGCACCCAGCATTTCCTGCAGTTCTTCGCGCGCGAGAGTGCCGACCGTCTTGATGGTCTGGCCGCCGTCGCCGAGCGTGATTTTACGCTGACTTTCGCGCTGCACGAAAATGATCTGCTGAATGCGGATCGAGCCGTCCTTTTTTGTTTCGTAGGATTCGGTCTCGACGGTAAGCGAATATGGCAGCTCATCGTGGAGACGCAGGAACAACTTCTCGCGTGTCACTTCAGCGGCAAGCGACCGAAGGGGCACGTCAGCCAGTTGATCCTCCGGATAATGCCAGGGGCCTTTGGGCATCAGACCTGAGATGTGATGCTTCAGGTCTTCGACGCCGCTCCCGCTCATGGCGGAAATCATGAATGTGTCCGAGAACAATCCGGTCTCATTCAACTCGGTCGCCAGCTTCAGCATCCGCTCGCGGCCTTTTTCCTGCAATGCATCGACCTTGTTGAGCGCCAGAACAGCCTTACGCTTTGGCCCGTCACCGTGCCCCTGCAAACCGTCTATGACGCGGTTCACATCGGAATCGCGCCCGCGCTCGGCATCGACCATCGCGATCACAGCATCGGCGTCACCTGCCCCGCCCCAAGCCGCATCGACCATGGCGCGATCAAGACGTCGCTTGGGTTTGAAGATGCCCGGCGTATCGACAAAGACAATCTGCGTCGCACCATCAATGGCAATGCCACGGATGCGCGACCGCGTCGTCTGCACCTTATGCGTAACGATGGCGATCTTGGCCCCAACCAGGCTGTTCAGCAGTGTCGATTTGCCGGCATTGGGCGCGCCGATAATGGCCGCAAAGCCCGATCGTGTTTCGCCGGCGGGTGTATCAGTCATTCTCGTTCCAAACTTTTTCTCGTAACAAAATAGCACGCGCGGCGGCTTGTTCTGCCGCTCGCTTTGAATTTCCTGATCCGCTCATAGGGACCACACCGCTAATTTCGACCTGCACTTCAAACAATGGCGCATGATCCGGTCCGCTGCGACCCGTAGCCTTGTAGACCGGAATACCGCGTCCGCGCTTCTGCGACCACTCCTGCAGTGACGTCTTGGCATCCGCCCGCCGGTCGGGTTCGCCCATCATCGGCAACCATTCGGCTTCGATGAAACGCCGAGCTGCCTCCAGACCACCGTCAAGATAAAGCGCTGCAATCACTGCTTCGCAAGCATCGCCAAGGATCGCGGGCTTCTTACGCCCGCCAGCTTTGTCTTCGCCGCCACCAAGCACCAGAAAATCGCCAAGACCGATACGGATCGCAACTTCAGCGCACGTCTCCTTACGCACAAGAGCGTTATAGCGAACAGCAAGCTCGCCTTCCGCGGCCAGCGGGAACTCCTGCACCAGCCGTTCAGCAATGATGAGACCGAGCACACGGTCACCCATGAATTCAAGCCGCTCATTGCTCGACTGCGTGTCGCCCCGCCCCAATACACTCGAATGGCGCAACGCACGGACCAACAGACTTGCATCTGCAAATTGATGCCCCAGACGCGCTTCAAGCGCCGTCAGGCCTTTGTCAGACGTCGCGCTCAACCCACCCAACTGATGATGCGGTCCCAGCGGATGGACGAGGGCCAACGCCAGAACTTCCAGAACGGCGCGCTACCATCCGTCGAGAAAAAGATCGTCTCGGCTTTGCCGACCAGATTTTCAAACGGCACATAACCGACAGCACTCGGCACGCGGCTGTCATTGGAATTGTCGCGGTTGTCGCCCATGAAAAAGTAATGATCCGGCGGCACGACATAGACACCCGTGTTGTCGGTTTGGCTCTCGTCAATCAGGTCAAGTGTGTTGTAGGACACGCCGTTCGACATGGTCTCGCGATATTGCGGAATGCGCTGCACATTGCCGAACTCGTCACGGCGAACGAAATCTTCAACGCGTATGCGCGGCACCGCTGTACCGTTGATGAAGAGCACGCCATGCTTCATCTGGATCTTGTCGCCCGGCAGACCGATCAGGCGCTTGATGTAATCCGTGCGGTTGTCCGTCGGCACCTTGAACACAACCACATCACCACGATGAGGTTGGCGCGACAGAATACGGCCGTCAAAAAGTGACGGGCTAAAGGGCAGCGAATGTTTTGAGTATCCGTAGCTGTATTTGGTAACGAAGAGATAGTCGCCGATCAGCAGCGTCGGGATCATCGAACCGGAAGGAATATTGAACGGCTGAAAAAAGAACGCCCGGATGATGAGCGCGATCAGCAAGGCATAGCCGATGGTACGGAAGTTCTCGGCAAATGCGCTGTTGCGCACATTGTTCAGCTTTTCAGACATCGACATATTCTAACTCTGGCTCCAATCCGGGGGGCCGCCCCGGCAACTCAGCATGTACCACGCCGGACCATACCATAATGAAGGCTCAAGTCGCCCCCGGGCATCCCGTCGCGCCTTTGAGAAAACCTAACCAGACACCGTGTTAATGGCCGGTTCTGCCGAAATTATGACGAAAGCTTGGGCGAGCGGGCCGTCGTCCGTAATTGTGAGGTGAATTATAGGTTCAAGCCCGGGCGGAATAAGTGATTTCAGCCGGTCGAGTGCCCCGCCGGTGAGCTCCATCGTCGGCTTGCCACCACGAAGGTTCACCACCCCCATATCGCGCCAATAGACCCCCCGTGAGATACCTGTGCCCAAGGCCTTGGCACAGGCCTCTTTGGCCGCAAAGCGCTTGGCATAGGAGGCCGCCCTGTTCTTGCGCTTGTCGGATTTGGCCTGTTCGATCTCGGTGTAAACCCGATTTGTGAAACGCTCGCCAAACCGCTCAAGCGATTTTTCGACACGGCGAATATCGATCAAGTCGCTGCCAATACCGATGATCATGGCCTTGCCTCAGCACGTGCCTTGTCCATCAGATCCCGCATCCGCGCGATGGTGGCCGGCAACCCATCGAAAATCGCCTCACCGATGAGGAAGTGGCCGATGTTGAGTTCGCGGATTTCACGTAGGGCCGCAACGGCGGACACATTGTCGAATGTCAGGCCGTGACCGGCATGGACTTCAAGTCCCATAGCGGCACCGGCATGCGCCGACGCAGCAAGCCGTTCAAGCTCGGCGGCAAACTTCGCGGCGTCACCTTCGTCACCCGCATGGGCATATGCACCGGTGTGCAATTCGACAACCGGCGCACCGAGCGAAACAGCCGCCTGCAACTGCAGTGCATCCGCATTGATGAACAAAGAAACGCGGATGCCGACATCTGTCAGACGCGTTACAAAAGATTTGAGATGATTGTGCTGTCCGGCGGCATCAAGCCCACCTTCGGTCGTCACTTCTTCGCGTCGCTCGGGTACAATGCAAACCGCATGGGGACGATGACGCAGAGCAATGGCAAGCATTTCTTCCGTCGCGGCCATTTCAAGGTTGAGCGGCAGATCGATCTCACCCATCAGGCGTTCAATGTCGTGATCGCGGATGTGGCGGCGGTCTTCACGCAGATGTGCCGTGATGCCATTGGCACCGGCCGCAGCCGCCATCTCCGCTGCCCGCACAGGATCTGGATGATCCCCGCCGCGCGCATTTCGAATGGTGGCGACATGGTCAATGTTAACGCCGAGACGCAAGTCTGTGGCCGTACGACCGCTCATTCCCTGAACTCCTGTTCCGGCGAGACATCCCGCTTCAGGATACGCGCTTCCAGTTTTTCACGGCGGCTCAACTGATAGGCCGCGACAGATCCCTTGGTAAGGAAATAAGCCACCACAGCCGCCGCCAACCCTAAAGGCAAAGAGCCAAGCGCCATCGGCACCAACACGGGCAATATGGCATCGAACGCCTTGGAGCTCATCAACGTCGCGGTTAGGTCGACCTCCGCCCTGCTTTGCGCACCGATCATCCAGTTACCAAGATCATAGGTCGCCCACCAGATCGGCGGATAGGTGATGGGATTTCCGACCACTGTGCCGAAAGCCGCTGCCACCAGATTGCCGCGAAAGACCCACGCGATAAGCATGGCAACAACAATATGAAAGCCCAGAAACGGTGTGAACGACATGAACGTGCCTGCCGCAATGCCAACTGCAACCGCGTGCGGTGTGCCGCTAAGCCGCCAGACGCGCCGCCAGACATAAACGGTCGCACGACGCCAACCCATGCTGGGCCAGAGCGCCTCGCGCAGTTTTCTGATCGGATGCAGGGCTACCCTACGCTGAAACAAGGAACGACCCTCCTCTCAGCACTTACGCCAACCCCCGGCTACCGGGTTTGGTGGCCGGAAGCGCTGCAAGTTCCGGCGGCAATTTATTGGCGGGATAGGCAGGAATATTCATCTGCGTCAGCGAGATAAGTTTGACACCCACCTTGGCCTTGCCGCCCGAGCGGTCAATGAGGCAGGCCGCCGCTGTCACCTTGGCGCCCGTCGCACGGATCGTCGCGATGCATTCACGCGACGACACACCCGTCGTCACAATGTCTTCGACCATCAGAACGCGCATGCCTTTGGTCAGCGGGAAACCGCGCCGCACGACAAACTCACCGTTCTCGCGCTCGACATACATGGCGGGTAAGCCGAGCTGGCGGGCCGTCTCATAACCCGGAATGATACCGCCGACCGCTGGCGACACAATCGCGTCAATCTTCGACAGATCGATTTCTTCCGCCACTTTTTTGGCCAGCGCCTTGCACAATTTGGCTGTGCTTTTGGGGTGCATGAACACCAGCGCTTTTTGCAGAAACATCGGGCTATGCAAGCCGGATGACAAAATGAAATGGCCGTTGAGCAATGCCCCGACCTTTTCGAATTCCCTAAGGACTGATGCCTGATTCATATCGTCTCTGTTTCTCTGTTCTTATCACCCAACGGCATATCAGATTCTCGTCGGACCTTCATCTCAACTCATTCCCCATTCCGCCTGCTCTCAGCGGCGAGGCCGGACGACCTGCGACACCACCGACACACCGTTCAACGCCGACATGATGCGCGTCAGGTGTTTGAAGTCGCGGACTTCAAGATCGATCTGCATATCGTAAAAATCCGTATCGCGCTGGGTCATGGTCAGGTTTGTAATGTTGCTGCCATAATCTGCCACCAGCGACGCAATATGGCCAAGCGCGCCCACCTCGTTACGCGCTGTCACATTAAGGCGCGCGGGAAAGAGATGGGGATGCTCAACATCGGTTTCCCAGGCAACGTCCAGCCAACGCGTCGTCTCGCCATCGAATTCCTCAAGCGCCGGGGCATCAATCGGATAGATCGCAACGCCTTCACCGGGCGTAATGATGCCGACGATACGCTCGCCCGGCAGCGGGAAACTATTGGGTGCCATGCGAATAGCGAGGCCCTGCCCCGCTCCCGTGATGCGGACCACGCCACGCTGGTCATCATTGCCGATGTGTTTGGTCGATTTGCGGCGGCTGCCCTTTTTGGCTGGCAATTCGGGAAACACGGTTTCGAGCACTTGCTGCGCCGCTATTGTGCCGTCGCCGACCGACGCCAGAAGTTCGTCGAGATCATCTTGATGCAAAGCGCGCAGCGCACGCTCAAGAACCACATCAGTCGCTTCACGTCCTGCTGTTTCAAACACGCCCTTCAATATCTGTCGGCCCAGGCGCCCGAACTCAGCCTCCTTGGCCGAACGAATAGAACGGCGAATAGCGGAACGTGCCTTGCCTGTTGCGACAAAGGCTTCCCACGCAGGTGACGGGCGCTGCGCCTGAGAGCGGATAATCTCGACTTCATCGCCATTGGCGAGCACTGTACGCAGCGGCATGTGGCGGCCGTTGATCTTGGACCCGACACAACTGTCGCCGACTTCCGTATGCACCGCATAGGCAAAATCAACCGGTGTCGCGCCACGCGGCAATGTGATGAGCGTACCTTTGGGTGTGAAGCAGAACACCTGATCGGAAAACATCTGCAACTTGGTGTGTTCCAGAAATTCTTCCGGTGAGCCACCATGCTCGAGCATTTCAATAAGCTGACGCAACCAGCTGAACGTGCCCGCAAATTCTTCCGACCGCTCGGCGACGCTTGAGCCTTCTTTGTAAATCCAATGCGCCGCGATGCCGAGCTCGGCGACCTCATGCATCTTCCGCGTGCGTACCTGAATTTCAACGCGCTTGCGCTTCGGTCCGATCATGGTGGTATGGATCGAGCGATAGCCGTTGTTCTTGGGCGTCGAGATGTAATCTTTGAAACGTCCCGGCACCATCGGCCAATTCATATGCAGAATGCCGATAGCCCGATAACAATCGACCATCTCATCGACTTTGACGCGAAAACCGAAAATGTCGGAAAGCTGTTCGAGTGAAATGGCGCGTCGTTCCATCTTGCGCCACACCGAATAAGGGCGCTTCTGGCGGCCGTCGACTTCGCATTTCAATCCGGCAGCGGCAAGCTTGAGGCGTAGCTCTTCGGCAATGCTCTCGACCGTGTCGCCGCTCTCGGTGTTGAATTCATTTAGTCGCTTGACGAGTGTCTCGCGCGCTTCGGGGTTCAACTCTTTAAAAGCAAGGTCTTCAAGTTCCTCGCGGATTTCCTGAATACCCATGCGACCCGCAAGAGGCGCATAAATATCCATTGTCTCCTGTGCGATACGCTGACGCTTCTCAGATGACTTAATAAAATGCAGCGTGCGCATATTGTGCAGCCGGTCGGCGAGTTTCACCAACAGCACACGAATGTCGTTCGACATGGCGAGCAGAAACTTGCGGAAATTTTCGGCCTGCTTGGAGCGCTCCGACGTCAACTCGATCCGCGTGAGCTTCGTCACGCCATCGACGAGATTAGCAATTTCAAAACCAAAGAGATCGGCGAGCTCACCAACCGTCGCGCCAGTGTCTTCAATAGTATCGTGGAGGATGGCCGTGACGATGGTCGCTGTGTCGAGCTTCAGGTCAGTAAGAATGCCCGCGACTTCAATCGGATGCGAAAAATAGGGGTCACCGCTCGCCCGCATCTGGCTGCCGTGCTGCTTCATCGCATAGACATAGGCACGGTTAATCAGAGCCTCATCCGCACGCGGATCGTAGCCCAGAACGCGATCAACCAACTCATACTGCCGTAACATCTATCCGCTGCTCCAAACTCACCTTTATCCTAGCCACAAACAAAAGCGCCGCCCA
>TARA_R110000868_G_scaffold103112_1_pt1 | contig 13232 bp, 17 predicted proteins | sample TARA_R110000868 | Tara Oceans TARA_R110000868 (sample SAMEA4397489) | marine metagenome | biome: Polar Biome; feature: [SRF] surface water layer (ENVO:00010504); material: water (ENVO:00002006), including particulate matter (ENVO:01000060) such as... | depth 5 m | reverse complement strand
GGAGGTTGAGCCCGTGACCGGCTGACTTTGGATGGACGGCCAGTATCCTGACTTGTCCAGCGTTCCATCGCTCGATGGCTCGGTTGTCATCCAGGGTGGTGACGTTGAATCGGCGTTTGAGTTCAGCTTCTTCCTCCTTGTAGTTGTAGACAACGATCGTGTTGGCGTGCTGGTTCTCGTCGAGCAGCTCTTCCAGCCGATCGAACTTGTGTGCGCTGAACCACACAGGCTGCGGCGTGTAGACAAACCCGCCAGCCATCTGTTGCAGCTTGGCCGTGACGACCGCGGCGTTGACCGCAATCGCTTTAGCGCTGGGGAACTCAGCCACAAAATGTTTCTTCATCGCCTCGTACGGCGCGCGGTCGTCCAGCTCCATGCGCACCTCGACGACGTTCAGGGGCGGCAGCTTGTCCTTGTATTCGCCTGGCTCGAGCACAAACGTGGCCGGCTTGATGCGCGCCATCACCTTCTCGAGCGAGCCCGGCAGCGGCGCCCAATCGCCGTATTCGCGGTTGACGCAATAAAAATATTGCTGCTGGAACGCGCCTTTGCTGCGGCCCAGCAGCGACTGGTCGATGATCTTGCACTGCCCGAACACGTCCTCCAGCCCGTTGCTGGTAAACGACCCGGTCAGGCCCCAGCGAACAGGCAGGTCGAGCACTTTGGCCAGGGCCTTGAAACGCTGACCGCTTGGGTTCTTGAGCCGCGTCAACTCGTCAAACACAATACCTGCGAACTTGCCCAGCCGCTGCTGCGCCAACCATTGCAAGTTGTCGTAGTTGATGACGATCACGTTGGCGTCGCTCTCGAGCGCGGCCAGGCGTTGCGCCGGCGTGCCCACGGCCACGGCCACCTTCAGCTCCGGCGCCCACTTGGGCGCCTCGACCGGCCAGACGTCGGTACACACGCGCTTGGGCGCGACGACGAGCCAAAACGACACGACGCCTTCGCGCACCATGTCGCGCATGGCGGTCAGCGTGATGGCCGTCTTGCCGGCCCCCACGGGCGCCAGCACCATCGCGCGGTCGTGCTCAAACAGAAAGTCAGCCGCCTGTTCTTGATAGTCACGCAATTTCATTTTTGTGTATTACAGGGTATTTAAGACTTTGACGTAACTTTTGCTTTTCATTTTTTGAGCCGACAAAAATTACGAACCGATGTTTTGCGCTTCTGTTAACTCTGTTTTTCTGGTCGCCTTTGTGATGCCGGCTGTGCTTGCCGTCTTCCGCGGCCATGTCAGTTCTAGGCTTTGTTGTGCCGGTAAACAGAAAATTACTGGCTTTATAAACAGTCCCCAAATGTCCCCAAGCAGTGTCCGCATACGACACAATAATTCGCGGGCGCGGTAATTGTTTCAGGCACTCCGCGATAAAAAAAGACGCTTCGTTTTTGATGTTGTTCTTCAAAACTAATCGATTTAGTTCCAGCACAAGGCTTTTGTTTTCTTCACCGCAAACGCCTTTGCACAACCAGGGCGACGCAGGCATCCCAAACGTGCAGACGCCCACCAACTCATCAGATTTGAAAAGACCAAATGCGTAGCTAATGGACGGCATTCGTTTAGCGTAGTGAATTCCTAGAATGAACGGTTTTGTATCACCATAGGTGATTTTTTTAACCGAGTAGCCATTCATGCCGTCGCCTCTTTTAACCATTCATCGACGTGATCTTTTGACCACAGGCACGCGTACTTTTGTTTCATGCGCGCCATGTCGGACTGGAAAATTTTTTGCAGCTCTGACAGGCGCCCGTTCTCGGCCTTGATCTCAACAAACCATGTGCTGCCGTCGGGCAGGCACACGACCCGGTCGGCCACGCCGCGGTGCGCGGGGCTGGTGAATTTGTACGCTACCCCACCGATAGCTTTGACTTGAGCCGCAAAGTACTTTTCAATCGTTGACTCACGCATAATGTCGTTCTCCTTGGCCGCGAATGTACCACGTCAAAAAGTTTTGCACAACTGCTTTTTCTGTGCTATGCTTGGGCCTCAATCACTTCAGGAGAATACAGTGCAACACTCAAACATTGTTGGCGGCTCGACCGCCAAACGCGTCATCAACTGCCCGGGCTCAGTCGTCCTGGTGCAGAAGATGCCACCCCAAGGCAGTAGCAAATACGCCGACGAGGGCACGCTTTTGCACGACACCATTGCGGATGTCTTGCACAACCTCACGGCGCCAGAAGAATACCTGGGCCGCGCGCACAACCAGCAAGTCTTGACGCAAGACCTGATCGATGACAAGCTCCATGTGGCGCTCAAGCTCTTGGACGAGGTTGACCCGAACCAGGAGATGGTTTATGAAGTCGAACAACGTGTCGGATTTGGCGACCTTCTGCCAGGCGTGTTTGGAAGCACTGACCTTATTGGCCGTATTGGTAACCGCGCCATTGTGCTCGATTGGAAGTTTGGCGACGGCGTTGTTGTTACTGCTGAAGAAAACCCCCAGCTGATGTTCTACGCCGCCGCGGCCATGCGCACCGAAGAGTCCAAGTGGGCGTTTGAGGGTGTGATCGAGATTGAATGCATCATTATCCAGCCGCCCGTCATCCGTCGCTGGGTGACCACGCCGGCGCGCATTACGCAGTTTGAGAATCAGCTCGTGGCCGCGGTCAAAACGGCCATGAAGCCTGATGCGCCGCTTGCCACTGGCGACCACTGCCGCTGGTGCTCGGCTAAACCCATCTGCCCGCAGATGAATGGCGCAATAGAGCGCGAGACGCGTCGCGTCGTCTCACTGCTCACGCCCGAGGAGTTGGGCGCATGCCTGACACGCGCAGAAGAGCTTGAGACATACATCAGCGATTTGCGCGAATTGGCCTTCAAAACGCTTGAGAATAATGGTACAGTGCCAGGCTACAAGCTCGTCGCCAAGCGCGCCACACGTCAGTGGGCCGACGAAGACAAGGCTGTAGAGTTTCTGAAGGCTCATAAGGTGAGCCCGCACAAAGAACCCGAGTTGCTTTCACCGGCGCAGGCCGAGAAGGCGCTCAAAAAGAGCAAGGTGGCATTGCCCGACGATCTCGTCACGGCAGTATCATCTGGCAGTACCTTGGTGTCGGAGAGCGATCCCCGGCCCGCGGTGCTTCAAATCGGGCAGCAATTAACCGCTGCTCTTTCTAAACTAGTCTGAAAGGTACAGTGATGTCCAATCTCGTTAAGTTCTCGCAAGCAAATCTGCCTGCTGTTTCCTCCCTGTCCACTGCGCTTCGCTCGATTGCGGCCGAGGCTGGCCCTGGCGGCATTGTCATCCTGAAAATGGATAAGACGGGTCACTGGGTGTTCGGCGCCGACCAAACCGAAGTCGAAGACGACGCTACTTGGGCCGTCAACCCCTTCTCATTTGTCCACGGCTTTATCGCCTGGGGCGATGGTGAGGTGCTCGGCGAAAAGATGGTGTCGGTGGCCATGCCTCTGCCCGAGCTCGACGTCGCGCCTCCCGGTGCGAAAAAGGGCTGGGAGCCGCAGGTCGGCATGTCGCTGAAATGCACGTCTGGTGAAGACGAAGGCATGGAAGCGCGCTACACGGTGACCTCTGTCGGCGGCAAGCGCGCCGTGCAGACGCTGGCCGTGGCGATTGCCGCCCAGGTGGAAAAGGACCAGAGCAAACCCGTGCCGATCGTGCGTCTGAAAAAGGACCACTACTCGCACAAGAGCTACGGCAAAATCTACACGCCTGTGTTTGAGGTTATCGATTGGGTCAGCATGAACGGAGACGCCCAAGAGCCCGAGGCCGAAGCAGCACCCGCTGTCGAAGCACCGGCCGCTGGTCGTCGTCGTCGCGCCGCCGCGTAAGAACTAGGGGCCGAAAGCGGATGCTGTTGCGCCGGGGGCATCCGGCGTATCGGTGCAGCGAGTAGGCCCCGCTTTTCACCATGTCAATCCTCTGGATCGATTTCGAGACGCGCAGTCGCTGTGACCTGCCGTCCAAGGGTGTCTACAACTACGCGCAAGACGCCAGCACCGACGTGCTGTGCATGTCTTACGCCTTCAACGACGAAGACGTGCTCACCTGGGTGCCAGGCGAGACGTTCCCCGCTCGGGTGCGTCGTCATACAGGCCAGATCAGGGCTCACAACGCCGCGTTTGAGCGGCTGATCTTCTGGTACGTCCTGCAAATCAACTTCGAGCTCGAGCAGTTCTACTGCACCGCTGCGCAGGCCCGCGCCAACTGCGCGCCTGGCTCGCTCGAGGACGTGGGCCGCTTCGCGTCCGCCAACATGCGCAAGGACCACCGCGGCGCGCAACTGATCCGCCTGCTGTCCATCCCGCAGGCCAACGGACAGTTCCGCGAAGACCCGGTGCTCATGCAAGAGATGATCGACTACTGCGAGGCCGACGTGCGCGCCATGCGTGCCGTCTCCCAGGCCATGCGCGATCTGAGCGCTGACGAGCTGGCCGACTATCACGTCAACGAGCGCATTAACGACCGCGGCGTGTTGGTGGACGTGGCGCTGGCCAAGGCGGCGATGCGCTACGCCGAGGCCGAGCTCATCGAGATCGAGGACGTCGTGGCCGAGGTGACCGACGGCGAGATCACCAGCGTGCGCTCGCCCAAGATGCGCGAGTGGGTGCTGGCGCGCGTCGGCGAAGAAGCTAAAAAGCTGATGATTGTCTACAAAGACGGCGAAGCTAAATATTCAATCGACAAAACAATTCGCGCCAATTTACTTGCGATGGAAGATTCCGATGAAGTACCACCCAACGTGGAAGAAGTCATACAGTGCGCCGACGACCTATGGGCGTCGTCGGTTGCGAAGTTCAGCCGCATGGCAGCATTGGCAGACGACGAAGACAGCCGAGTCCGAGGCGCTTTTGTATTCGCTGGGGGTTCCGCCACAGGCCGTGCGTCGAGCTTTGGACTCCAGGTGCATAACTTCGCTCGCAAATGCAGTGACGAACCTGATGCAGTATGCATGGCTATGGTCCGAGGACACGAAATCGTCCCCAAGTACGGCAAGCGCGTCACCGACGTGCTCAAAGGCATGCTGCGACCCGCCATCATTCCCGCCCGTGGCAAACAGCTTGTTGTCGCAGACTGGTCGGCGATCGAAGCGCGTGTAACGCCCTGGCTGTCCAACTGCGCGGCCGGCGACGCCAAGCTACACATATTCGCCAAGGGCGAAGATGTGTACAAGGTCAATGCCGCGGCAACCTTTCACACGTCTTACGACGAGGTCACCAAGGACCAGCGTCAGATCGGCAAAGTGCAAGAGCTCGCCTGCGGCTTTGCCGGCGGCGTGGGCGCCTTCGCGGCCATGGGCCGCATCTATGGCGTGCATCTGCCCGAGTCGGACGCGCGTCGCATGGTGGACGCCTGGCGCCGCGCCAACGCGTGGGCCGTGCCGTACTGGCAGGCGCTGGAGACGGCCTACACCCGCGCGATGCGCAACAAGGGCCACGAGTTCAGCGCAGGCCGTGTGGCGTATTTGTTTGATGGCCAGCACCTTTGGTACGCACTTCCGTCTGGACGCGTGCTATGCTATCCCTACGCTCGGTTGGAAAGCGAAGGGGTGACTTACGCCAAAGCAGCGTGGAAGCCCGCCGCCGATGCCAAAGAATGGCCCCGCGCCCGTCTTTGGAAGGGCCTAGCGTGCGAGAACATCACCCAAGCAACCGCCAATGACATCCTCCGCCATGCACTGCGTCAGCTCGATGATGTGGTGTTGCATGTGCATGACGAGATCGTCGTCGAAACGGATCGCCCCGAGGCCATGCGCGAGCGTATGGAACAGGTGATGTGTACCCCGCCCCAGTGGGCCCATGGATTGCCGCTAGCCGTTGAGGGTAGCGTCATGCAACGTTACGGCAAGTAAAAATGCCCGCCGGTGTGGAGCCGGGCGGGCATTTCCTAACAGGAGATAACAAATTGAATTTCGTCGAGTATATCGCAGCTCTCGCACCCGAGGGCGAAACCGCGCTGATTGTGCGCCAAAAACCACAACTGACCGAAGAGGGCGAGCTACAGTTCCACGCCGACGGCGCGCTCAAGGCCACCTGGCCTGCGCAACTGCCGACTAAACCGCTCAAGAAGGGCGGCTCATATTACGGCAACACCGCCAGCTTCATCATCGACCGCTTTGAGAACGGCCGCGTGTCGGCCTCCGCCTCGAAGTGCGAGTATGTGCTGGTCATGGTGCTGGACGACGTGGGCGACCCCGCCAAGGCCCCGCTGACGCCGCCAGTGCCCCCGACCTGGATTATGGAGACGTCCGAGGGCTCGTTCCAATGGGGCTACGCCTTCAGCGAACAGCCGACCAAAGGCGAGTTCAGCGCGGCCATCCGCGCAATCGCCACCGCGGGCTACAGCGACCCCGGCGCCACCAACCCGGTGCGCAACTTCCGCATCCCCGGCTCGGTCAACCTCAAGCCCGGCAAGAACAGTTTCGAGTCGCGGCTGGTTGAGTTCCACCCCGAGCGTGAGTTCACCCTACCCGAGCTTTGCGCGGCGTTCAACGTCACGCCAGACGACGCGGCTGACCCCTTCCGCCCCATCCGCATCAGCGACGACGGCACCGACGACGTGCTCGCCTGGCTGTCCGAGCAGGGCCTCGTCTTGCGCCGGCCGAACCTCGAGGGCTGGGCCGGTATCGTTTGCCCCAACAGCGCCGAGCACACCGACGGCAACCCCGAGGGCCGCTACCTGCCGTCCACACGCGCGTTTGTCTGCTACCACAGCCACTGCATCGATTTTGACTCCAAGGCTTTCCTACAGTGGGTCGAGGGCCAGGGCGGGCCGTCGCATGACACCGGCCTGCGCGACGAGTTGCTGGCGATGAAGATGGCCGGCGTGTTCGACAAGATCAAACCCACCGAGGCGTTTCCCGATGAGGCCGCGCGCGTCGTCGCCGAGGTCGAGCGCAAAGAGCTGGGCCGGATTGAAAAGGCGCAATGGTATACGCGCTTCGCCTACATCCAAGACGACGAGTCTTATTTCGACATGCGTGACCGCCGCGAGATCAGTCGCTCGACGTTCAACGCGCTGTTTCGCCACATCAAATGCAATTCGATCCACAACGGCCGCAAGATCGAGGCGTCGGTGTGCTTTGACGAGCACCGCCAGGACATGGGCGCTAAAACGCTGGTGGGGATCACCTACGCTGCTGGCGAGGATGTCTTGGTCGCGCGTGACGGCGACGTGTACGGCAACCGCTGGCGCGACGCCAGGCCCCCGATCGGGGCGGCGGGCGACATCTCCCGCTGGCTCCGCCATGCCGAGGCGCTGGTCCCCGACCGCGCCGAGCGCGAACACCTCTTTGACGTGATGGCCTTCAAGGTCCAGCACCCCGAGGTCAAGATCAACCACGCCGTGCTCCACGGCGGCACGCAAGGGTGTGGCAAAGACACGCTGTGGGCGCCGTTTATCTGGGCCGTGTGCGGTCCCCAGCTCAAGAACCGCGGCCTGCTGGACAACGACACCCTGGGCTCGCAATGGGGCTACCAGCTCGAGTCTGAAATTTTGATTTTGAACGAGCTCAAAGAACCCGAGGCGAAAGACCGCCGGGCGCTGGCCAACAAGCTCAAGCCCATCATCGCCGCGCCCCCGGAAATGCTGTCGATCAACCGCAAGGGCCTCCACCCCTATGACATGCTCAACCGCATGTTTGTGCTCGCGTTCTCCAATGACCCGGTGCCCATCTCCCTCGACTCCCAGGACCGCCGCTGGTTTTGCGTCTGGTCCACCGCCCCCCGGATGGACCCCGACGCGGCCGAAACGCTCTGGCGCTGGTATAAGGCGGGCGGGTATGAGGCCGTCGCGCACTGGCTCCATCACCGCGACGTGTCCGCGTTCAACCCCGCGGGCGCTCCGGCGATGACCGAGTTCAAAATGAACCTCATCGAACAGGGCATGAGTATCGCCGAATCGTATCTGGTGGAGCTCATGCGTTTGCGCATGGGCGAATTTTCCAAGGGCGTCGTCGGTTCGCCGTTTCACGCGCTGTGCGACCGCGTCGCCTCCGGGGCCCCCGCGGGCGTTAAAGTGCCCCAGGCGGCGCTGTTGCACGCGCTCACCGAGGCCGGCTGGGTCAATCTGGGCCGCGTCGCCTCCGCCGACTACCCCAGCAAGAAAAACCTATGGGCTCACCCCTCAGTGGCCGGCCAGAGTAAATCGGACCTTCGGCGCATGGTGGAGGAAACGCCGTCTCCGCTCATGGTTCGGGTGAAATAAAAAAAGGGCCCCGCGAGGGGCCCTGTTAACTTCTAGGATGACAACTGCTACAGGCCCAGCATGGCGGCCAGGAGCGCGGCCAGTATAGCCGCAATCAGCGCGGCCAGCATAGGGGCGCCTCGTCTGCGTCGGATGGATAGCGCGGCCCCTTGGGCTCGCGGTAGGGGGGCAGGGGCTGGGTGGGGAATGGCCACGTCATGCGTCGTCCCCCATAATTTCGCACTCGATCCCCGCCAGCGTGTCATGGGGTAGCAGGGGCAAAATATTGACGTCGCGCACATAAACGCGTGTCACTTTGGTGGGTGGCTCAAAATAACATAAGAGTTGCACCCCCTCGCGCTCCACCCAGGCGCTGCCCATGCCCCGCGGCGCTGGCGGCGCGGCCAGGAAAACCGCGGGCCGCGTCATTTCGTCAAAAAATAGTTTTTTTATGTGGCTCATGCCGCGGCCCTCCGCGCTTCCTGGCGCCCGATGTCGAACAGCCGGCGCCCCTCCGCGTGCTCGTCTAGGTGCTCGTCTTCCAGCATCAGGCGCAGGCGCTGGGCCTGGGCAATGGCGTCATTCGCGGCCGTCGCGCGCTCAAATTTATAGCCGGCGCGGATATATTCATTTTCGGGGTGTTTCATGCTTCGATATCCTCCGTCACTTCGGGAATTGTGGGGTCTAGCTGGGGTGGCGTGCGATTTATCTCCGGCGCGATATCCAGGGGCGCCAAATGCAAACGCGCATGATTGAGCGCGGTATACGCCGTCACATAATCCGACGTCAGCATGCATTCAGGATTAAATTTCGGGTAGTCGCGTTTGCTGCTGTCATGCTTCGCTTCCCCCTTGGGCTTGGCGAGCTTGGGCCCTTTGCGGCCCTTAGATTTATCGATGACGGCCAGCAGGGCCCGCGCGGGCTCCGCATTCGCCGGCAGTAGGGTAAACGTGGCCGTTTTATGCTTGAGTGTGATCATGGGTCAGCCCTTCCAAAAATAAAATGATGTCATCTAAACAGTCGCCGATAGTTATTTCGGACCCTTCGCTGTCCTTCGGCCGGTTTTTAATTCGGTCCGATAACGCGGCGCGCACGTCATAGGCGTCGAAAAGTGCCGATGTTGCGTCATGCATGTCACGTTCTCCAAAAGTAAACGATTAGGGGCGCGCCGAATAACAGCGCGCACGTCACCACGGCCAGAAAATCGACGGCCGCGCGTCGGCGCCGGTCGACGCGCTCGGGCGTGTAGTGCTGGCGGTATCGACTCATACGTCACCCCCCAGCATGCGCGCGCATGCGCGCTCGTATATCTCGCGCGCGTTATCGCTCAGGCTGTCCACTGACAGCGTCGGCCGCGGCCTGAAATAATCGGCCATGCAACACAAACGCGCGTATTCGCGGGACCACTGCCCGCCGTGACAGTGGGACAGCGCGAGATAATAGGCTTCGCAAATGTCGAATCGGTCGAAATAGGTCATTTTTTGCCCCTTACAGTGTGGCGCGGTCGGCCAAGCAATCACTAATTTGCCCGGCCCGGTGCAAATAATCAACAAAATCGGCAAACGCGCACCGGGTATCCACCGGGTACATGCGGCCGGTGCCCGCATAGTCGCGGATTGTGCGACGCGTCAGGCCAGGATGAGCGGACCAAAACGCGGCCCGAATCGCTTTTTGTGTGGTGATCATGTGTTACCCCTAGAACGGACGGATTGTCCGCGTATACGGCCCGCGGGCCGCATACACTGGCAATCAGGCCGCGGCCAGTTTAATAACCCGGCGCTGGTGGCCGCTCGCATGGTCCGCGATGACGATATCGCGCGCGTTTATGCTGGTGCCACTGCACAATGTGCATTTCGCGCATGTGGCGCGTTTACCGCCCTCTTTGCTGGCCGGACATGTGGCCTCGTCGGCCTGTCGGTCGACGCCGATGGACACCCGAAAAACGCGCATGCCGTGCATATTGGCCAGCGCGGCCTCATCGATGCTATCGGCGCTGGCCATGACCAGGGGGGCCCAGGCCGCGTGATCAAAATCGGGGCGCTGCCACTGGTGCGTGTACCCGCGATGGCCGGCCGCGAATCGGGTGATTTGGGTCCACATGCGCACCGGGGCCGCAAATGGGTCGCCATATGTACCCAGGCGGACGATTTTGCCGGCCAGGGCGCGCGCGATGGTGGCCGCGTCGGCGCGCTCATACCGGCCGCGTTTGTATGCTTCGAACACGGCCCGGACGGACCGGCCCACATTGACATAACACGGCGCGTCGGTGCTGGCGCCGGTTTTGATCAAATACGGCCGGTGCGGGCATTCGCCACAAATCGACGCGTCGGCGCCGGTGTTGAGCGCGTCGACCGGCGCGACGTCGGCGCGGATGATAAACGTTTGCACAATGGCGCCGGTTTTCTCATTGTCGGACCCGCTATCGATTTTGTTGACAATGGCGACAATGGGCGCGCCGTCAATCAGGGACGGACCCTCGTAAGCTATATACCCCAGGGGTTTTGCTGTTTTGCTCATTTTGTGGACCTTATTGGATTGATTCGGTTTTGACGACGCGCGCCTCGGCGCGGTCATGGTATCGGCGAAGCATGGTATCTTGCAACATCAGGCGGACGGCCTGTAGGTAGGTGAGCGGGTGACGTGTGATCACGCGCCACTGGCCATCGCGCAAAATTTCAATCATGTAGTGTTTTGACCATTTGCTCATTTTGTGGGCCTTATTGCAGTGAATTGAAGGGAGGGATTGTAAGTGATTATTTTATGACCAAATGCACGGCGGGCTCATGTCGCGACGAGCGAGCCATATGGGCATTGTGAGCTTGAAAGCTACGGCGGGCTTTTCGCTGCGAGAAAACTGCGCGCGCATGGCGAGCCAATCGGTGCGCTGCAAATTGTCGGCGACGGCGTCGCAAATGGCCAGCGCGTCGATGTCGCCGACGTCGGCCGCGTGCTGCGCGGTATAGCGCAGCCCGTTATCTCGGATTGATCGAATCACGCGTTGATAGTTGAATTTGGTCATGGTGGTCATCCTAGTTTGTTGCCGGCGTCGAATCGCGCCGGTGATGCATTGTAAGCGATTATTTTACAAGCCTTAAAGCTAGGGGAAACCCTAATGGGTCAAATTGTGGGTCATCGATGGGTCATGTGAGCTTGACGAGGATGACCCATGGCGCGCACGAGTGAAAATGGGGGGTTTTGGGTCATTTGGGTCATTGATTTAGAACAATTGCCAAAAAATGTAATGTAATAATAACGTGTTACATAGGGTTTGTACGCATGTCGACGGCCAGCGACTGAAAACTGGTGACCCAAATGACCCAAATGACCCATAAACCGGGCGCCCCTGGCCGGCGCTGGCGTTTATGGGTCATTTGGGTCAAATGAAAACCCATGACCCAAATGACCCATGCGGCCGCATGGCCGGGCCCTGGCGCGCGCACGCCAGCGCCCGCGGCCGGTGGCCATGGGTCAAATGGGTCACGCGTCGCGCGATGACCCAAATGACCCATGCGGCCGCATGGCCACACCGGCGCGCGGCCCGCGGCCCGCATGTGCGTGCACATGACCCAAATGACCCATGACCCGCGGCCATGTGGCCATGTCGGCGAGCGTGACTGCCCGCGGCATGTGGCCATGACCCAAATGACCCATGGCTGTAAGGATGGTGTAAGGTGCTCGAGGCCCCCCGGGTAGGGCCGGCTGGCCCGCTGGTCCGGCGGCGGAGGGGTTGCAAAAACTTTTTTATTTTTTGCAAACACGATACACTTCGACCACACGCGTTACGCGCAGGGAACTGCATGTTCAAATCACTACCGTTATCGACCCGCGAAGTCAAAGCGACTGAAACCACGCTTAATCGCATTTACGAAGCCGCCAAGCTGGGGCTCAAGGGCGACTCGTTGGCCTTGGCCGCGGGGTTGTTGCCTGTTGAGTACCGACGCCTGACGCAGTTTGACCAGCTCGCGGAGCTGGCAGCGCTGAAGGGCCGCGCGGATGGCGAGCTGGAAATGAGCTCCGAACTGCACAAGGCCGCGCGCGGGGGCGACGCCAGGGCGGCGCTGGCGATCCTGCAAAACGTCCACGGCTGGGTGGCCAAGCAGGCGATCAGTGTGGACGTCAACCAGCAGATCAGCATTACCGCGGCGCTGGCCGAAGCGCAAAAGCGCGTCATCGACGTGCAAGCAACCGAAGTATTAGAGCCACAAGTACATGCAGACCACCCGATACAGCGCTGAAGACGAACAAGAGCTAATGGCCAGGCTGTGGAGCCCGGCCATTAAGGACAACCCGCTGGCGTTTGTGATGTTTGCCTACCCGTGGGGTCAGCCGGGCACGCCGCTGGAGCATTTCCAGGGCCCGCGCAAATGGCAACGCGAGGTATTGCAACAGATCGCTGACCACATCAAGCAAAACGGCGGCAAGCTGGACTATGACGTGCTTCGCATGGCCGTGAGCTCCGGCCGCGGTATTGGCAAGTCGGCGCTGGTCAGTTGGATCACGGTCTGGATGCTGTCCACGCGGATTGGCTCAACGACCATTGTGTCGGCCAACAGCGAAAACCAGCTTCGCTCGATCACCTGGGCCGAAATCACAAAATGGCTGGCAATGTCGATCAACAGCCACTGGTTTGAGGTCAGCGCCACCCGCGTGATGCCGGCCAAATGGCTGACTGAGCTAGTCGAGCGCGATTTGAAAAAGGGCACGCGTTACTGGTCGGTCGAGGGTCGGCTATGGTCAGCGGAAAACCCAGACGCCTACGCCGGTGTTCACAACTTTGACGGCGTCATGGTGATTTTTGACGAGGCGAGCGGTATTGACGACGCCATCTGGGCGGTGACCAGCGGCTTTTTCACGGAAAACACGCCAAACCGCTTCTGGATGGCGTTTTCCAACCCGCGGCGTAACACCGGGTACTTTTATGAGGCGTTTAACAGCAAACGCGACTTTTGGAAGACCAAAATTGTGGACGCCCGCACGGTGGAGGGCACCGACAAGGCGGTCTACAGCCAGATTATTGAGGAATATGGCCCCGACAGTGCGCAGGCGCACGTCGAGGTCTATGGCCAGTTCCCGAACGAAGGCGAC
>TARA_R110000868_G_scaffold1844_13_pt1 | contig 13246 bp, 10 predicted proteins | sample TARA_R110000868 | Tara Oceans TARA_R110000868 (sample SAMEA4397489) | marine metagenome | biome: Polar Biome; feature: [SRF] surface water layer (ENVO:00010504); material: water (ENVO:00002006), including particulate matter (ENVO:01000060) such as... | depth 5 m | reverse complement strand
AAGAGAACGGCCGCAGAAAACTATATGGCTAACATGGCCCTTAACTCATCCAGACGCGCACCGTATTTCGCGGAACGCGACACGGATGAGCTGTAAATCGGACGGCGCACCTGCCAGCGGCTTGCAGTCGTCACCCGCCTGGACGCCAAATGCGGCGCCAGACATTTGTCGTCCCAGGGAAGACGGCAGTATTCAATCAGTCTCGGAATTTCAGTCTCTGGATCGGCGACAAGGTCCTCATACCGGAGTTCGAAAATCGGTGGGTCCAGCGCGACGTTCCAGTGTTCCATCAAATCCCGATAGGAATTGTAATATGCGGCGAGATCCGAAATTCTGTTCGAAAAAATCTGGCGGTTCCCGAAATTGCTCACGAAACATGACAGACATGTATCGATCGGGTCGCGGACGCAATGAATGATGCAGGCGTTCGGGAACAGAAGGCGGATCAGGCCAAGATCGAGAAAATTCCTTGGCATCTTGTCGGTCAATCTGAGGTCCGGGGGCACATCCAGCGAAACACGGTCCAGATAGACCTCGGCCAGCTCACCGGCTATTTCACGGGTGAGCGCCCGCACACAGTCCGGATACGGTGTCTTCGCGCCCAGACGCGCGCTCAAACTTCCGGCGATCTCGGTAATTTCTTCCCGTTCGCCAACTCCGTGTACCGCCGGATGCGATGCCAATATCTGTTCTGCAAGGCTGGTCCCCGACCTCGGCATGCCGACAATGAAAATCGGCCTTTCGGAGGGCGCCCCCAATTCGGACGCCCGGGACAACGTTTCACGATCAAAAACAGATTTCGTTCGTTCAACGAAAGTACGATGGGCCTTGATATCGAAGGGCCCGTTGACATTCCGTTGGGCGTTGTTCGCCGATTCGAAATGGCCGAATGCCCGATCGTGGTCGCCCATGCGGTCAAGCGTTTCGCCGGCGAGGAAATTCAATTTTGCCCGGGCGGTGTCATCAATGCGCTCGTCAGCGAGAAATGCCTCTGTCCGCCCCAGAACATCAGGGTCGAGATCGCGCAGAGTGATCCTGTTGAGAATCACGAACGCGTCGATGTTGTCTGGTTCCCGTTCCAGAACCTGCATCAGACACGCTTCGGTTTTCTCGACATCGCCAAGGTCCGAATGCAGTTTTGCTTCGGCGAGCAGGACACCGGTATGGTTTGAATCGATCCGCTTAAGTTCCTGAATGAGACGAAAAGCGTCGTCCATCCGTGATAGATCCTGCAGAATGCCTATACTGTCGAGCCCCAGCTTGATTTTCCGCGCGCCGTCCGTCGTAATTTTCAACGCTCGATCGAATACCGCAAGCGCTTCAACAGGTTTGTGCTGCGTAAGCAGACTCGCACCAAGGGCTTCCTGAACAGGAATATCGTTCGGGTGAAGGAGCATCGCCTGCTCGAGATAAGTCTGTGCGTTTTTGCCGTCGCCAGAGAAGAGAAAGGCGACGCCCAGATGGTAGAGAAGGTCCGGGTGTTGCGGCGCCGCGGTTAATGCTTCCCGCAGAACGTAAATCGCTCTGTTATAATTTTTCTGGCCCATCTCAAGGGCCCCGAGCCGAAGACTGAGACGCACATCGTACGGATGGTCCTTTAATCCGTCTTTCAATGTCTTTGTCGCTTGCTTCGTCTTACCGCCTGCAAGAAACCCGGCCGACCTGTTCAGGAAATAGTCCGCATTCCGACGACCCGACGACTCACTCCCACGAAGCATTCTCAACAAGTTCCCCGATGTTTCCCGATCTGCACATCATCTGCCCGGACAGACCAAACGCCGGTCCCCATCGACGGAGGCCGCACTATATCAAGGTTTCACAGATCATCGTAGACGGCAAGCGGCGGCATTTACGTTCTCCGAACAGGCCCGCATTGGGCGACGACCGCCACGTTGAGCACGCGGTTGTAAAATGGCCTCTATCAGTCAGAGGTCTGCGAGAACCCGGGGGCCTACCGCCCGAACAGCTTTTTCAATGCGTCCGCGGGCTTCGACAGGTCCGGTGTGCCGCCGCCCGACTTGTCGCCGCCGGGGATAATCTTTTTCAGATTGTCCAAGGCCTTTTTCGGATCCTTGGCGATCCCGTCGATCAGGCCGGACAGATCTGGCTTGTAGCTGAGATTGTCCCACGGGCCGGACACGATGACCGGCACCTTGATCCCGGAGGCATTGACGTCTCCGCCCTGCCCCGTCGTGGAGGCCGTCACCTTGGGCTCGATCCGGTAATTCACAGTGCGGTTCGGCATATCGACGCTGCCCTTGCCGCCAACGCGCAGCAGCGGCGACAACAGCGCAAGATCGTTATTCTGCAGGATGCCGCGGGTAATGTTGAAGCTGCCTGACAGTTCGGCGAAGTCGGTCTTCTGCGCTTCACGCGCCGATGAATCGAGGAAAGCGCTGGCGGCATTGCGAACCATCGCCGCAAGATTAATTCCCCGGATCGCCCCGTCGGTGAAGAGTATCTTGCCGTTGCCGCCAAGCGCCGACACCATTGCCTTCTGGCTGCCACCGCTTGTGGCGACAGACAGGTTCGTATTCAGGGTGCCTTCGATCCGGTCCATGTCGATGGCATCTTTCAGGGCGGGGTTTGCCTGAAGACCCGCCAGGTCGAGCTTGGCGGTCACCGTCGGTATCGCAGCAGCGCCATCCGCCGTGATCCTCGCCGTCCCCTTGCCGCCATAGAGCGCCATTTCGGTCAGATTCGTGGCGAGCTTCCCGCCCTTTAGCGCAACCGTGACATTCGATTTTCCGATCTTGATCCTGCGCATCATCAGCCCCGCGACCGTCAGGTCCGCATCCGCGTTCACGGCGCGCAGGCCGGAGATGTCGATAGGATCGGTACTCCATCCCTGGGAAGCAGCATTGCCGCCGCCACCGCCGCCACCGCCACCCGGCGCAGGTGCCGCAGCGTTGCCGCCGCCCGCGTTTTCGGGCGGCAGGTAGGGGTTGAGGTCGAGCATGCCGGTCTCCAGCCGGGCATTCACGTAGGGCACGCGGCCACTGCCGTCGAACCGGAAATCGCCGTTCGCTTCAATCTTATCGAGGTTCAGCTTTGCCCCGGTGAAGCTGTATTTCTGACCGTCGACGCCGACCTTTCCAACGATCCTGAGCGGACCGAATCCGGTACCGGGCGCCGACAGAGGCTGCCCTGCCCAGGCGGCGAATTTTCGGATGGACGGCACGTCGAGATCGACGGCGCCGGACGCCTTGAGCAGCTTGCCGCCGGACGCTTTGCCCTTGAAGTCGAATTTGACCGTAGCGGCGGAAACATTGGCGTTGAAATCGGATGTCGCCCCCTTTAGGAACGCATCCGGATTGCCGACACCGAGGACGAGGTCGATCTTTTCGTTGTTCCATACCAGCGACCCCTTCGCTGTCATGGGACTCGTCAGGGAGGGCAGCGAGACGCTCATATTAACGTCGTCTATCCTCTGGCTCACCCCGGTCCTGGCGTCGCTATAGGCAACGCGGCCGTCGACCAGCCGCACATCGCCGAGTTCAAGCCCGGACAGTCCGATTCCGCCGCCACCACCCGCGGCAGCGCCTGTATCTTTCGCAGGGGCGGAACCTGCGGCGGCAGGTTTTCCGGGAGCAGCCGCAGGTTCGAACGCCCAGTTGGGTCGTCCCTGGGCGTCGATTTCGAGACTGATCACGGGTTTGTCGAGCACGAAGGAATCGATCACCACGGTGCCGCTGAGCAGGGGCAGGACCGCGACCTGAACGTTGAGCTTCTCAAGGCTGACCAGCGTCGCCGCCTTGCCGCCCTTGGCATTGGCGAGCGAAACCTTCCCGGCAGTGAATTTCACGGTCGGAAACAGCGAGATTCCGAAATCTCCGTCGATCCGAGCCTTGCGTCCGGTTGCCTTCTCGACCTGGACCAGAAGTTCGTCTTTATAGGTGTCGACCGGAATAACCGCGGGCGCAACCAGAAGCGCGACGATCACCAGACCGATCACCGAACCGACGATAATGAGTGTTTTTTTCATAGCATACCTACCCTTTTACGCCTGGATGACTATCCATACTTACCCACCCAACTCTTACGCGAATATCCGTAGGTGGCAAGACGCAATGTCCGTTACCATATGGGCAAGTCTGTAGTTCGTATTCAGAGGCCCGCACCATGAAGCGATATATCGCGTTTGCAATCGTCCTTCTGCTCGCCGGATGTGCGTCGGTCGACGACGCCAGGCCGCCGTCGATACAGCTCTCGAACCTTCGGCTCGGCACCGGCGGGCTGCTCAATCAGGAACTGCTGATCGAAATTCGCATCGGCAACCCGAACGATTTCGAACTGCCGCTGACCGGGCTCACTTTCCAGCTCGACGTCAATGGCCTGCCGTTTGCCGACGGGCTCAGCAATGCCGCCGTTACGGTGCCGCGGCTGGGCTATGCCACGGTGCCGGTGACAGGCAACACCAATATCGTCAGCGTGTTCCGTCAGCTCATGTTTCTCGGTAAAAGCGACCGGGTCACCTATCGGCTGCACGGCAATGCTTATGTCGGCCGGCTGGGGATCAACCAGACCCTGCCCTATGAGCGCAAAGGGGAATTGTCGCTATTGCCGGATGGCAGCCGTCCGGCGCCGGGTGGTGCCGGCCCCGGTCCGGGCGGCGTCCGCACCCTGGCACCTGTCGACCGGTCGCTATAGACAAGCGGGCACTTGTCCGCCCCACTTACCGCGAGATTCCTGCATGACACGGCCCGACGGGCCGATTAACGACCGGCTCTCATTCGTTATGAATCGGTTAACGCATTGTCATCTAGATTGGGTATAGCCCATAAAAACTCGCAACGGTTATGTTGTCCTCGATACTGCTCGGCCTGTCCGCAGCTTTGCTCTTCTCGGGCGGCGCATACACAGCGCGCCACGCTCTTCGAACTCCTCCCTGGATTCTGCTTACGGGCGCTTTATGCCTGCTGGCGGCCAAACTGTCGGTCGATCTATACGCCAATATAGCGACGCCAAGCACAACAGCGGCACCGGGAGCGGAAATCGGCATATTTGCGATTTCCGGCCTGCTTGTCGCGAATGTTTTTTATTTCGTACGCGGTACCGGCAGAGATCAGTCGACGCCGCGAAACAATACCGGAAAAACTGCAGCCGTCGACAACCTCCGACAGAGCAAACGTATATTGACCTCTGTGCTGGACGCTCTTCCTGTATCAATCACAATCGTCGATGCGGATGGCAAATACAGGTTCGTCAATCGCTTTGAAGCCGCCCGGTGGAATTACGACCCTGATACGGCAATCGGACAATCCGCATACGAAGTTCTGCCACGGAAGGTCGCAGACAACGCGCGCAGCGAGGACAGCGGGATATTCCGTACAGGCAACGCCATACCGTTTTTCGAGGAAAAATCGGGGATTGACGGCGCGGACAAGACTTTTCTAATCGGCAAGATACCGCTGATCGGCGCGGATAGCGCTGTCGAAGCAGTTTGCATGATCGGTTTGGATGTTACCGAGCGTGCCCAGGCCATGGATGCCCTGGAAAAGAGCATCGACGGCTATCGCAGAACTCTCGAACTATTGCCGGATGCCGTATACGTAACTCGCAACGATCACATCGTTTTTGTCAATCGGGCAGCGTGCGATCTGTTTCTTGCCAAAAACGACGACGCCATCTTAGGCATGCGATCGATCGAACTGTTTCACCCCGAGAGCCAACGAAAAATCGAGAGCCATCGCGAGCAGCTCCTGTCGTCAGACTCGACGATCGTCAAGCAATCGCACCGTTACTCTCGTTTGGACGGCACAGAGTTCATGGGTGACGGGTCAGCTTCCGTCATTTCCTGGGAAGGAAAACGTTCCGTGATCGTCGCCATTCGCGATATCACGGCGCAAATCGAAAAAAATGCGGAAGTTGAGGCAGCAAGGCGAAACGCCGATCTCGCGAACAGCGCAAAATCGGATTTCCTGGCGACCATGAGCCATGAAATCAGAACACCGTTGAATGCCATTCTGGGCATGGCAAATATTCTCCAGGATTCCCCGTTGACAGCTGAGCAGCACCAGCAAGTCGGAACAATCGTCGATTCCGGAGAACTTCTTCTAACCCTGCTCAACGATATCCTCGACATCTCCAAGATCGAAGCCGGCGGGCTTGAAATAGAAAATATCGATTTCGATCTGCCCGCATTACTCCAGTCCATGTCGGAAATCTGGTCCCCCAGGGCTAAAGAGAAAGGTCTTCGCTACACGCAGAGATCAGAAACGCTGATAGCGCCGGTTCTCAATTCGGACCCGACCCGGATTCGCCAGATCCTCTTCAACCTGCTGTCCAACGCGTTGAAGTTCACTTCCAAGGGCGAAATATCCGTCCTCGTGACCCAGAAAAACCTCCCCCGGAATCATATCGAAACGCGCTTCGAAATATCCGACAGCGGTGAAGGAATAGCGCCCGAAAATCTGGATAAACTGTTTCTGAAATTCTCTCAGGCAGATTCGTCCGTTACCCGTCGACATGGCGGTACAGGGCTTGGGCTATCGATCAGCAAAGAACTCGCACACGCCATGAACGGCCAAATCGGCGTCGAAAGCGTACCGGGCGAGGGATCGACATTCTGGTATACGGTCGCTTGTTCAGCGGGCGACCCCGACAGGGTGGTGTTGGATGAGAATCCACTCAGTCTGGACTGCGGAACACAGGCGCTCGATGTTCTTGTCGCCGAAGACAACCATGTAAATCAAATGGTTATCCGTGCCATGCTCGAAAAGGCGGGACATCGGATTGAAATCGTCGAAAACGGTTATGAAGCCGTCGAAGCCGCTTCGAACCACGTTTACGATGTCATCCTCATGGATATACAGATGCCGAAGCTGGATGGGCTCTCGGCGATGCGGATGATCCGGAAACTCGACGGGCCGGCATGCCAAATTCCGATCATCGCCCTGACCGCGAATGCGATGAAGGGCAGCCGTGAAGAATATATGAACCAGGGAATGGACGATTACATTTCAAAGCCGATCGCTCCGGCAAAACTGAACGCTGCGCTGCGACGGCATTTCGGCGAAAACGTGTCTGCCACGGAGGACGTTATCGGTCCGCGACACGCAACGAAGGAACCGGACTCGGCGCTTACCGAAAATCTGGCCGGGCTGTTTGACGAATTCGAGCCCTAAAACTGCTGTACATCGCCCCAGAAAAGAGAACGGAACTAATCCACTGCGTGCTTGCCTACTTTCCAGCCTGCATCCGACAGATGTTCCCTCGCAAATTGCAGCGGCGACGCTTCGAGTTCGGTCGCGAGGGTATCGTTCCACCGGTTGAAAAACCCGAAGGTCGAAATCGCTGCGATGATTTCCACCACCTGGTCGTCGTCCCAGTGCCGGCGCAATTCCTCGAAATCCTCGTCGGTCACCGCATTGGGCACCTGGGCCATGCATTGCGCAATGCGCAGCACGATACGCTCGGCGTCCGAGAAGAGCGGACTGGTCTCGTATTCCCAGACGGATTCGATCTTTTCAGGCGCCATGTCGGAGATCACGGTGTTTTCCCCGGTATGCGCCGCGCAGTACTGGCACCCCGCCGACACGCTCACGACATGCGCCGCCAGCCATTTCAGGTCCCGCGGCACGACGCCCGGCTCGATAATGGTCTGGTACCACAGATCGGTGACTGCCTTCAGGATATTGGGACGGCGGGCCAGCGTGAGAATGCTGTTGGGCAGCGTACCGCCCATGTTATCGGTATAGATTCCAAGGTCGTTCCGGACCGTGGCGGCTTCTTCCGGTGGCAGAGCGGGCAGACGCGGCATGGGAATCCTTTGCTATATCGCCTTGTTGATGGGATCGAGCCCCAGCTCGACCCGGCCGAATTCGGCGCCGTTGATATCGAAATTCACCTGAATCTGCGACGAAGCCGCCTGGATGTCCCGCAATCGGCGCTGGAACGGATGGCTCAGATAATTCCCGGCGGCCCCGATGGCGGTCTGTAGTATCTGGACCGCCTTTACGCAGTTCTGCGCGGCATAGGCGCCGTCGCGCCGCCAGCGGATTTTTTCCTCGACCGTCGGGATGCGGCCGGAGGCGGCCACGCGCTCGGCTTCGCGGATATTGTCGTGCCCCAGCAGGCGGGCCGCCTGTATCAGCGTCGCCGCTTCGGCGACTTTCATCTGAATCTGGACATGCTCCGCCAGTTTTGACGAATTATAGGTCGCGCTGCGTTCGCGGATTTCGATGACGTAATCGTCATAGGCCCCCTGGGCGATACCGATCATAGGGCCAAGCAGGATATGCGGGAACAGGCCGAGCACGGGCAGCTGATACAACAGGCCCGGCACATGGGCCGAACCCGGGGTCGGGCCGCCGCGCGCCTCGGCCGGGGACAGACACATGTATTCCGGCACGAAAACGCCGTCGCATTTCACGTCCCGGCTGCCGGTACCGACGAGGCCGCTGACTTTCCAGGTGTCGATTTCCTCGAACACATCGCGGGGGACCGCCATCCAGATCGGCCGGCGCGGACCGTCATCGTCGATCATTGCCGCCATCAACAGCCAGTCGCACGGGTCGATCCCGCTGCAATAGGGCCACTGGCCCGAAATTTCATAGCCGCCGGCAACCGGCTTCGCCGTCCCCGCGGTGGCCACCAGCGAGGACGAAATCAGCGCCGTCGGGTTGTCCTTCCAGACCTCGTCCTGTGCCCGGGCGTTCCACATGGGCAGCATCCAGTCATGGCTGAGCAGGTTGCCGTAAATCCACGCGGTCGACGCACAGCCGCGCGCAATATGGTCCGAAATGTCGATGAACACGCCGTAATCGAGTTCCAGTCCGCCATACCGTTTCGGCTTTAACGCCGTCCACAGGCGGGTATCCCACAGATCGCGCACGGTATCGGGGTGAATGATCCCGGTCTTTTCGACATCTTCGGCCCGTGCGGCGATCGCCGGCGTCAGCGCGGCGGCGCGTTCGACCATTTCCTCGCGGCTGGGCGTATCGTCGGACACGGCGATCGCGGGAGCTTCGGCCATCCGTTCAGGCCGCCTTTTGGTCTTCGGCCCAGTAATTGAGCTCGACCGTGATGCCGTTCGGATCTTCGACGAAGACCTGGAACAGATCCATGTCGGGAACCTGGCGTTCGCGGAACGGGTATCCCTTGTCTTTCAGACGCGCAATCAGGACCTCCGGTTCTTTCGCCCGGAAAGCGATATGATCGAAAGCGCCGGACCCGGTCAGCGATGCGGCGTCGGTCGCGCCGCCGAGGTATTTTTCAAGCCCGGACGGATCGTCCGGATCGACGCCGACGAGATGCACCACGGCCACGCCGTCGACATAGAGCCACGATCCGGGGAAAGGGAAATCCGGCCGGTCGCCGTCATGCATGCCGAGAATGTCGACATAGAAATCGCGGGTCTCGTCGAGCTTAACGGTGCGGATGGAACAGTGATCGAGGGAATTGAGGCTCATGTTAATTCTCCCTATTTATCAATTGCTAAATAGCAAATTCAGGCAGTTGCGTCAATTAACTTAGGACGTCTTCGCCGATTGCAGAATATCCCGCAGAACGGGCTCGACGCCTCCCAGAAACGTGCGCACGGTGCGGCGGATATACACCACGAGGTCGGCGGGCGGCGGTTCCTGATAGGCCCATTCCCGGACACCGACATAAAAGATCGATCCCTGCAACGACCAGAACAGGTCGATCTCGTCCTTGCTTACCGGCACCGCGTCTGTATCGGGAAGTCCGAGGTCGTGGCGCAGTTCCTCGCAGATCACGCACAGGATCCGGTCGCGGACGATTCGCAGGTAGCGCCGGTTAATGGGTTCGCCCTTCAGGCCGGAAAACATGAAGATACGGACCCATTCGTAATTGAAGACCGCCGCCGCATAATCTTCGTAATACCCGACCAGCCGTTCTTCCATCGACAGCGACCGGTCCTTCAGGCCTGCGGGCCAATCGTCCGTCCAGCGGCTGAGATAGACTTCTTCATAGACCCGGTCGATCAGGTCGTCCTTGGTCGGAAAGTACCGGAAAAGCAGCGGCTGGGTGATTCCGAGACGGCGGGCGAGTTCGCGGGTCTGGCCCTCGAAGCCGACCTCGGCAAAATACCGGATCGCGCCATCGACGATCTGGCGCTCGCGTTCCGCCGGCGGCAGACGGCGGCGGGCGGGAATATCTGCCGGTGCTTCCATATGAATATCTGTATCCGCCATCCATGCTCCTTGACCTTCGCACGACGCTGGTCAGAATGATTGGCAATTAATCAAGTGCTCAGCACCATAAAACGACAAGGTGGGGAAAGTCCATGAAACCGGCACCTTTTGCATATGCACGGGCCGTAACGCTGGAGGATGCGTTCGGCCTGCTTACGGAACATGGCGACGCGGCAAAAATTCTGGCTGGCGGTCAGAGCCTGATGGCGACGCTGAACATGCGTCTGTCCGAACCGGACGTTCTGATCGACATCAACCATATCCAGGGGCTCGCCGGGATCGAAGACACCGGCGACACACTTCGCATCGGCGCGATGACGCGCCATGTGGACATTGAAACATCCCCCCTGGTTGCGGCCCATGCACCGTTGATCGCCCTGGCGATGACGCATATTGCCCATCCTGCGATCCGGAACCGCGGCTCGATCGGCGGCTCGATCGCCTTCGCCGACCCTGCCGCCGAACTGCCCGCCTGCGCCATTGCGCTGCAGGCGACCATGCACATCGCCGGCCGGGACGGCACCCGCCATGTTGCCGCCGCCGATTTTTTCAGGGGGCTTTATGAAACCGCCCTCGGGCCGGAAGAAATTCTGACCGGGATTTCGGTGCCGAAAATCGCCTCTGGATGGAAGTCGGGTTTCATGGAACTGGCGCGCCGCCACGGCGACTACGCCATTATCGGGCTTGCCGCGCATGTGGAAATTTCCGGAGACACCTTCGGCGACGCCCGGCTGGTCTTCTTCAATGCCGGCGACCGGCCTGTTTCCGCCCAGAAGACGGCAGCACTGCTGCGCGACCGGACCTGGTCGGACGACCTGGCAGACCAAATGGCGGAATCGCTCAAAGACGAACTCGACCCGCCGGACGATCTGAATGCGGACGGTCCCATGCGCAAACATCTGGCCGGGGTGCTGGTCAGGCGCACCCTTGCTCCGCTCGCCGCGCCACTCACGGGAGAACAATGATGGATCGGCAACTGGATATTTCCCTGACCGTCAACGGCGAGGCCGTGACACGGCGGGTTGAAGCCCGCACAAACCTGGTCGACTTCCTGCGCTACGAGCTCGGCCTCACCGGCAGCCATGTCGGCTGCGAACACGGGGTTTGCGGCGCCTGCACTGTCCGCGTCGACGGTCGCATCGTACGGGGCTGCCTGATGATCGCGGCTCAGGCCGACGGGACCGAAGTCTGGACCATCGAAGGCGTCAGCGAGACGGGCGAGATCAGGGATTTGCAGGAAGCGTTCGTCGAGCGCAACGCCCTGCAATGCGGGTTCTGCACGCCCGGCATGCTGCTGACCCTGTCCGAGATGATGGAGCGCTTCCCGGATGCCGGCCGCGACGAGATCCGCGAATACATTTCCGGCAATTACTGCCGCTGCACCGGCTACCAGGCGATTGTCGATGCCGTCGAAATAGCACGCGCCAAGGGAGGGTCGTCATGACCGACGTGATCGCGGAGAATACCGGCCGCTGGATTCTCGACCGGCCGAATTCCTATATCGGGCGCGCCGTCCCCCGCCCCAATGCGCCCCGCCTCGCAGAGGGCAGAGGCACCTTCGTCGACGATATCGAGATGAAACGGATGGTGCACGCGACTTTCGTGCGCTCGCCCTATGCCCATGCCCGCATGAAATCTATCAATATCGAGGCGGCCAAGGCCATGCCCGGCGTCCTCGCGGTCGTGACCGGCAGGGACATGGCGGAAATCTGCACGCCCTGGGTCGGCGTCCTCACCCACCTCGAAGGTCTTAAATCGGCGCCACAATACCCGCTGCCGCTGGACACGGCCCGCTGGCAGGGGGAGGCCGTCGTCGCCGTCGTTGCGGACAGCCGCGCCCGCGCCGAAGACGCCGCCGCCCTGGTGGACATAGACTGGGACGTCCTGCCCGTTGCCGCCGATGCGGAAACGGCTCTCTCCGCCGGTACGCCCGTGATCCACGACGAACTGGGCGACAATCTGGCCTGGCGCCGCCACGCGGATTTCGGCGACGTCGATGCCGCCTATGCCGAGGCCGACCACATAATCGAGGAAACCTTCGTGTTCGGCCGCCATACCGGCGTCTGCCTCGAGACAAGGGGCCTCGTCGCCGACTATGAACCTTCGGAAGAACAATTGACCATGTGGCACAACAACCAGTGCCCGCACATGATCCAGAACATCCTCGCCACCCATTACGGGCTCGAAGAACACCGTGTCCGGGTCATCACCAAGGATGTCGGCGGCTCTTTCGGCATAAAGGTGCACACCTATGCCGACGAAGTAACCGCCGTCGGACTGTCGATCATGCTCAAGCGGCCGGTGAAATACATTGCCGACCGGCTGGAAAGCTTCACCAGCGACATTCATGCCCGCGACCACCGCGTCAAGGGCAAGATTGCGGTCAAAGCGGACGGAACGATCACCGCTTTCGAGATCGACGACCTTACCGGGGTCGGCCCCTATTCCATGTATCCGCGCACCAGCGCGATCGAGGCCAACCAGGTCGTCAACATGATCGGCGGCCCTTACCTGTTCGACAATTACCGGGCGGAAGCCAATGTCGTCTTCCAGAACAAGGCGATGATGTGCCAGTACCGCGCGGTCGGCCACCCGATCAAATGCGCGGTCACCGAAGGACTGGTCGATACCGCCGCCCGCACCATCGGCATGGATCCTGTGGCATTCCGCCGGAAAAACTTTCATGCCGACGATTCGTATCCGAAGAAGTCGGCGCAGGGCATGCCGTTCGAAAACCTGTCCCACGAAGAATGCATGTCGAAAATGCTGGAAGCGATGGATTACGAAGCGCTGAAAGCCGACCGCGACGCGAAACGCGAACAGGGCATCCATCGCGGGATCGGCTTCGCCAGCTTTATCGAGGTCACCAATCCGTCGGCCATGTTCTACGGTGTCGGCGGGGCGCGGATTTCGGCGCAGGACGGTGCGACCTTGCGGCTCGACGCCAAGGGGAATGTGTATGTGTCCACCGGGGCGACCGAACAGGGCCAGGGGATGGAAGCCGTTATCTCGCAGGTTGCCGCAACGGCTGTCGGCGTTACGCCGGACAGGCTGAAAATCATCACCGGCGACACCGAGCACACGCC
>TARA_R110000868_G_scaffold256266_1_pt1 | contig 13252 bp, 8 predicted proteins | sample TARA_R110000868 | Tara Oceans TARA_R110000868 (sample SAMEA4397489) | marine metagenome | biome: Polar Biome; feature: [SRF] surface water layer (ENVO:00010504); material: water (ENVO:00002006), including particulate matter (ENVO:01000060) such as... | depth 5 m | reverse complement strand
ACGTCAGCGGCGACGAGCTCAAGACGGGATGGCCGGACGCTTACCCTTAAGCGGCCCAAAAAACCGAGAGCGAGTTGTACCATCCCAACAATACTGGGCGCTAGCAATCCTACCGCTAATACCCTTACATCGCTGAACTGAGTCGAAGACTATGCCAGCATAAAAAACCTCGACGAATTGACCGAAGGTGCTGACTCGCCCTACTTGACTATTCTGGTTGCATGTTCAGATAACAGCCAAAGCGATGCCATGCTAAAACTAACTAAGGCGCTGAACCGCCCAAAAGTGAAGGCTTGCATCGAAGGGCAGTTTCAGAGTCAGATCCTACCTACCTTTGAGCAAACGCACTTCCGAGCCGCCCCCCCCTGCCATGCACGGCTCTGCTATCACTGAAGCCCCTGGCACAACGCAGAGCGTTTCAGTGACGGTTACTCACAATAGCTGTTCCAGACCTTTGCACTGCGGCAAATAACCGCGCTCAGATCATTATCTGAGCGCCTGCACGGTGCTAGACTTCAAGCTATGACTCTGTCCCGCGATAACCGACTCAGCATAGCCCTGATGCTATACCTAAGCACGCTATTCAGCGTGCTGACCTGTGGCCTGCATCAAGGGCAAATGAGCGCACAGCATCTCAGCGGTGCCGGCATCGTATTCTGCGATACCGATGGGCAAAGCTTCGGTCTTGATCTCGACACTACGCAGCAGCACCAAAGTGGCGATTTCAAGTCCATGTGCCCACTGTGTTCCTCGGTAGGTGCTGGCATTGCGCTCAACAGCCTGGGCTGGTCACTGGACTACCAGCCTGCCATCGCAGCAATACAGCTACCGCCCAGCCACTGGGCACAGCCACCCCCTCGTTTCGCCTGGCCCGCACTTAATCCCCGAGCCTCGCCTGCTGCGCCTGACGCAGCGGTACATCTTGCCTAATCGATAGACAAACCTGCCGTTGCGTCCACGCCACTAACTCAACCAAATTTTCTTCCGTGCCTGCCCGTTGGCAGCATGATTTTCTCCGTGGATAACAACGATGCAAACAACACCGACTCCAGCAGTATCGGCGCTCAGCTTGCGCTCACTCCTCGCCTTTTCTGTTTTCCTCGCCCGCAGCAGTTACGCCAATGGCGCTGCGCAGCAACCGCTTGAAACCAATGCGGACGCACTGCGACTGGCACCGTTGGTCATCACTGCCATACAACAGAGCTCACCGCTGACGATTGTCGCCAATCCTAAAGATGTCCGTCAGCCGGTACCGGCTAGCGACGCGACTGACTATCTGAAAACCATCCCGGGTTTTTCCGCCATTCGCAGTGGCGGCACCAATGGCGATGCGGTTCTGCGCGGCATGTTTGGCTCGCGCATCAACCTGCTGAGCAACGGCGGCCAGATGATCGGCGCCTGCCCTAACCGAATGGACGCTCCCAGCTCGTATATTTCACCAGAGACCTTCGACAAATTGACGGTCATCAAGGGCCCGCAGAGCGTCATCTGGGGACCAGGCGCCTCCGCAGGCACAGTGCGTTTTGATCGCGAACCAGAGCAATTTGACGAACCCGGCACGCGCCTGCACTCCAGCGCACTGGGTGGCTCCAGTGGCCGGTTTGATAAGCTGCTTGATGGCGCCATTGGCAACCAAAAGGGCTATATCCGATTCAGTGGCAACCAGGCCAGGGCCGACGACTACGAAGACGGCAACGGCGATAACGTGCCCTCGCGTTACAGCAAGTGGAATGGTGATGTGGCGCTGGGCTGGACACCCGACAGTGACACCCTATTGGTACTCAGCGCTGGTAAAGGTGACGCCGAAGCACGATACGGTGGACGCGGCATGGACGGCAGCAAATTTGCTCGTGAAAGCTTGAGCCTACGCTTTGAAAGCACCAATCTGGGTGCGCTCGATAAGCTCGAGGCACACATTTACTACAACTACGCCGATCACGTAATGGACAACTTCCGTCTGCGCACGCCAGATCCGGCCAGCATGATGCCCATGCTCATGGCCGCCGAGGTCGACCGCCGCACCATCGGCGGCCGTGTAGCCATGACCTTCAACTGGGACTCGATCGATCTGGTCACCGGGGTAGATGCCATACGCAGTGAACACCGCGAGCGCAGCTCCTCCTACAACATGATGAGCGGCGTTTACCGCGATGCGGATGAGTTTGCTTGGGACAAGGACGCCGCCATACGCAACTACGGCCTTTTCGGTGAGCTGATCTGGTACCAGACCGACCGCAGTCGAATCATCGCCGGCGCACGCTTGGATCGCGCATCCGCCAAGGACTACCGCGACCTGATCAGTAATATGATGATGAGCCAGCCCAACCCCACAGCCGGCCAGACGCGGAGCGATACCCTTCCCAGCGGCTTTATCCGTTACGAGCAACACCTGAAAGACTTGCCCACCACCCTTTACGCCGGTATCGGTCATGTACAGCGCTTCCCTGACTATTGGGAGCTGTACTCCGCCAGCACCGGCCCGGCTGGCACCGCCAACGCCTTTGCAGGCATCCGTCCGGAAAAAACCACCCAGCTGGACGTCGGTGTGCAGTATCAGCAGCAGAACCTTCAAGCCTGGGCATCCGCCTACGCAGGCCAGATACGCGACTATATTCTGTTCGACTATAGCCCCAGTGTGATGGGCATGGGCAGCAGTCAGGCAGATAACGTTGATACTCGGATCATGGGCGGGGAGCTGGGTCTAGCCTACGACCTCTACAGGAACTGGAATACCGATGCGACCCTAGCCTACGCCTGGGGTAAAAACAGTAGCAACGGCCAGCCACTGCCACAGATGCCGCCATTGGAAGCGCGCCTCGGACTGGGATACGAGCACAACAACTGGAGCGCTGGTGCTCTTTGGCGCGCCGTTGCTGAGCAAAGTCGTATCGACGAAGGTAAGGGGAACGTAGTGGGTCAGGACATGAGCAACAGCGCAGGCTTCGCCATCTTTTCGCTTAACGGTGCTTATCGCCTGAACGACAATCTGAAGTTCAGCGCTGGCGTCGACAACTTGTTCGACAGAGCCTACGCAGAGCACCTTAACCTTGCTGGCAACGCCGCCTTCGGCTACCCAGCCGATTCGGTTGCTATCAACGAACCCGGTCGCACTCTGTGGGCCAAGATTGATCTGGACTTCTAACCGCTCAGGTAGCACACGGTGTAGCCCTTACCCATAAGGGCTACACTGCACTCCACTACTCATTGCGCAGTCATATCCTGAAATGAGAAAACACCCCGCGACTATACTCCCAAGGCTTGCCTGCGCGCCTTGTTACGTCTCATCAATACTGAGTTCGGAATAAGACATAGGGACAGCACCGTACCGGAAAGGTAAGGTGTTGCGCCCAGTTTTTGCGGCCACCGACCTAAAAGTAAGCATTTCCACTATTAAACAAACAGCAGTCGGAAAAGTTTACAATTTTGAATGAAGACTAATGAACTGAATCGGAAGACAAGATTTGTGTTGATTAAAGAAAAACTATGAATTTTATTTCGATAAAAATCGATTTTTATCAGTTGAGTAAATCAGACCCCGATCAACTTACATAAATAACATGTCGACCGAGATCAAAATCAGATAACACTTAAGGATGATAGCGACCTTCAAAAACCTTGACATGGTCGACTTCAAAACCGTCGAACTTCCGCACGTAGTTATCCTCACTTATCTTTTCAAATACGCTACAACCGCCACGATGACCATAACCTAAATTAGCACAAAACTGCCCATCCTTAACCTCCCAAGTCCCGAGATATTTAGTATATCCTGAAGCCTGCTCAGCCCGTTTATCTTGGCCAAATATCTTGCCATCTGGCGAGAAAAACTCATAAAACGTATGGCGCGTTTCGCCGGCCTCTTGATAATCTGCTTGCAATGTGTTCCCAACAAGCAAATTCGCTATTTGTTCACCGCCGACAACTTCTTGAGCAGACGAGATACTGGAAACTGAAAACAGAATAGCCAGCGCACTAACAGAGTAAATATTTCTCATTTTTATCAACCTTGAATATAAGAATTCGTCCCTAAGTATAGACAATTACTCCTACTTTACAATCCCCGAACCGCGGAACGGTTAGTTCCGTTAGCCAAGCAAACAGCTTAAATGATAATGCGTCGTACTTTCTCTTAATCGTAGATTTGAGCGGGCAATACAACAATTTTGATGCACCACAAACAAGACCCAAACCTAAACAACAATAAATATCATTCAACCTAGCTTTCGGTGAATAATATCTTTTATTTTCTTTAGCGCCCTATGAATTTAGTAAAGAAGAAACCACCAAAACACCTTCCAACCCTCACACAAACGTACCTGTTCTCGACGCGATAACCAACAACAAATTTATTGCGATGTCGGCATTTGGCCACTAGTATCAATAGCAACCGGGGGCCTTCGGGCATCCCAGCGTAGACGCTTCTAATCCGGGGCATAGGGCGCACACAAACAAGCAACATATAGAGATTGATAGGCCAAAACAAAAAACTATAAACTTCAACAATTTAAGTGGAAAAGCGGATGATTTTCTATCTATAAGTCGAAACAAAAGCACAAAATTGGACGATCTCCTTACCAGCTTTGTATGCATCAAATAAACTACTTTAATTGTTCTGAATGGTTAGAGATCCAAGAAGAAAATGAGAGACACCATCAGCATTCAAAAGCAACTCAACGTAGCCAAAGTTTTGTGCGTTACGTCCATCATTGTCATGGCGATTATCGCTACATTACCGCACACAAATTTATTCGTGCACAAGCCTAACGATCACCTTTCAGTCCATCTCATCCTTGAACTTTTTTCAATCATAGTTTCCGCGATGGTCGTATCAGTAGCATGGACAGGTCTAAGGCAAAAGGACTTATTGTTAGCTAAGCCCTTAATATTTGGTTTTACAATTATTGCATGTGCAGACTTGCTTCATGCACTCACCTACGAAGGAATGCCTTCGCTTCTAGTCGACGGCGATACCAACATCGCTATTTTCTTTTGGTTCGTCGGGCGTAGCTTTGAAATAATAACTGTTGCCCTAATTTTAGCTAAAATTTCACTACCAGGATCACGACTGCTCTGGTTCATGGTTGCACTTGCGACCACTGCTTATTTTTTCTTTTTAGGAACTCTTGGACAAGAACACTTACCCGCCACATATACTCCTAATTCAGGCGTGACGCCATTTAAAATCGGATATGAAATTGCTATAAGCTTAGCCAATTTCATGCTTGCCTTTAAGTTATTTTCTCTCAGTAGGAAATCAAGCGATGACCGCCTACTGTGGCTGGGCGCAGGCTGCTTCATCATGGGCGTAGGTGAGCTTTCATTCATTTCTTACACGACTAACTCTGAAATCCTGGTAGTGCTGGGACACCTGTACAAAATAGGCAGCTATACGCTTATCTACATATCCACATTTAAAGCAATCGTTCAAGAGCCCTACAAATTACTTCAGAAAACGTCTGCATGGGCTTCCGCAAAGGAACTCGAGCAACGGAACTTGCTAGAGAGCCTACCAGTGGGCATAGCTCGTTTGAACTCTCAACTTGAAGTAACTTATAAAAACGCTAAATTTCTGACAACTGTGCATGCTCAGGATTGCACGAATAACACCCTACAGTACAATCCAATTACGACGAATCCGTTATATAAACAAATACTTCCTGCGCTACGAGCATCGCTAGCCGGGGAACGACACGAACAAGTGTTCGAGTTCCTAACCGCTGAAGGAGAGTTGAATCATATACATGCGATCATCGTCCCAGAAAATCAGGACAGCGGAAATAACGGTGGAATTCTGTTAAGCCTTACCAACACCACAGAACATGAACAGAATAGGAGAGACTTATTGGCAGCCGAGCGCGAAAATCAAGGGCTAAAAGTGGCCCTAGATGCGCATGCCATGATCACCATCACTGACGCTAGTGGTATTGTTACCCATGCTAATGATAAATTCTGTGAAACATCAAAATACGCTAGAAATGAAATAGTTGGGCATCCCCACGACCAAGTGTACTCAAAAGACTTCAACCCTGAGCTCTTTCAATCTATGTGGGATACTATTAAGCATGGGGAGGTGTGGAACGGAGAGCTGTGTAACCTGGCAAGAGATGACTCTCGATATTGGGTACATACTACCGTAGTGCCTTTCCTAAACGAGCAAAGAGTTCCCGTACGCTACATCGTCATCGGTGTTGATGTTACATCGAGAAAAAACACGGAAATTGAAGCGCAACAGCAAGCGCTGCATGACGCTCTAACTGGCTTGCCTAATCGACGACTAATGGCTGATCGTTTAGCACAGGAGATAGATAGCAAGTCAAGGAACCCAAGTTACAGCGCGATCATACTTATGGATTTAGACTTCTTTAAACAAATAAATGACACTCAAGGCCATTTAGTTGGTGACGAACTACTGCGTCAAGTATCAGCGCGCCTTACACGCAGTGTTCGTCAAGCAGATACCGTCGCACGTCTTGGGGGCGATGAGTTCCTCATAATACTAAGTAATGTAGGTGCTGACCCAGTAGCAGCGACAGCTAACTCAACTAGTATGACTGAAAAAATCAGATCAGCACTCAATGAGCCCTTCCAACTTGATGAGCACGTAGCTAGTATAACGACAAGCTTGGGCGCCATCACATTCTGCTCTTCCGAAGAAGATCCAGAAACACTTATCAGCCGAGCGGACATTGCCTTGTACAGCGCTAAAGAGCATGGCCGCAATCAAGTTTGCTTTTACGATCCATCACTACAAGAAAAAGCAGATAAAAAATCATTATTAGCTCATGATTTAGAGCTTGCTTTCAAAAAAAATGAAATCGAAATACTTTATCAACCATTGGTTGACGAACAGAACTCTATTTTTGGTTTCGAAGCGATTATAGAATGGCGTCATCCGATACATGGACCTATCTGTCCCTTTGCCTTAGATTCTTTAATAGAGCAAAGTGGTTTATCTATCCCAATTAGCAGTAGGAGTATAACGTCAGCTTGCCAGCAATTAGCTGAGTGGCAAGACATGGCTTACTCCCGTAACTGGACCATCGTGATAAATGTGACCACCAGACACCTGCTTGACAGTCATTTTATCAACGAAATAAAGCAGCTTGTTTCAGCTGCAGGCGTGATCGCTAACCGACTGGTACTGGAGTTGTCCGAAGAAAACTGCCACGCAGAATTTGACAGCATCGCCCCGGCACTCACCACATTAAGTGAAGCAGGCATAGCTTTTTGCTTGGGCAATTTCGGAAATCAGATTCTTTTACTTACCCAAATAAAGAACCTTCCTTTTAGCACCATAAAGATCAAAAAATCTATAACAACAAGAATATTTGAACACCCTGTCGATGCTGCATTGACCCAGTCAATCATCGCCTTATCTAACATATTGGGCGCGACGATAATCGCCACAGACATCGAAAACCAACTCCAGGTCGACTGGCTAATAGAAAATGGTTGCACTCATTTTCAAGGGCCTCATTTCCGAAAGCCTTTATCTATGCTTGAACTAAAAAGCTTAAAAAGCACATATAAATCAGACACACATTAAACTTAACTAATATTCAGGGATTGGCAAATCTAGCCGCAACACTCAACAAAGTAAACTTTTTCGCTTTCCTTGCAGGCACTAGACGACTATAACGCATCTTATGCCTGCCACTGGAGTCCCCCTTCCCCACACCGTGTCCATTTATTCTCATCTAACAAACAGAGCTCTTGGGGACGCCGGCTAAGCATACTAGTTACGTTTAGAACAACCCTGTTCAGCACTGACTCTGATTGAGCCGGCCAGAGTTAATACACTTATTTACCTATCACGCTTGTTCCTGCTTTTCCTTGTAAAATATCAAGGGCATCCTCCAACCTTCCGATACCCGCTATTCCTCCAGTGCTGGAAAAGCGTCCAGCGGCTATCACTTTCGGCTTCATGGAACCTGCCGGCAAAGAAGTGATATCGATATCCTCACTACTCAAAATAGTAAGGCGCTCGGCTGCTGGAGTACCGAAGTCCCGATACACACCGTCCACGTCGGTCAGCAGTAACAACGCATCTGCATGTAGTTGCTCTGCGAGCAGCGCACTAACAGCATCCTTGTCGATGACCGCTTCCACTCCCAACAAGCTGCCATTCTTCAATTGAATAACAGGTATACCTCCGCCGCCCGCGCAAATAACTATCACCTCGTGGTTGAGCAATAGCCGAATTACTGAAATGTCCGGAATTTCAAGGGGAAACGGCGAAGCCACGACACGGCGCCATTTATCACCATCCTTAGATATAACCCAACCATCAGCATCAGCTTTGCGTTCAGCTTCCTCTTGACCGTATACGGGTCCGACAAATTTAGTCGGGTTTTGAAAAGCAGGGTCCTCTGGATCTACCACTACCTGGGTCAACAATGTTGCAACGGGTTGTTGATGCCCTATGGCATTTTCAAGCTCCTGCTCTATCATGTAACCGATCATGCCCTCGGTTTCAGCACCTAATACGTCCAGTGGGTCAGCGCCTTCAGGACGGTAAGCAGCGCCCTGTAGCGCCAACAGACCCACTTGGGGGCCATTACCATGAGTGACAACAAGTTGGTGCCCTGCCTTTACCAACTTTGCTAATGCTTCGCACGCGCGCCGCACGTTTCGACGTTGCACATCCGCCGTTAACATCTCACCGCGCCTTAATAAAGCATTGCCCCCCAGAGCAGCCACTATCAACATCTTAGGCTCCCAACGTTGCGACGAGCACAGCTTTAATAGTATGCATTCGGTTTTCCGCTTGATCGAACACTATAGATGCCGGGCTTTCGAACACCTCATCCGTGACCTCCATGGAATCCAAACCAAACTCCTGTTTAATTTGTGCACCGACTTCAGTTTCAGCATTGTGGAATGCGGGCAAACAGTGCATGAAACAAGCTCTCGGATTTCCGGTCTTGGCCATAACCTCACTAGTGACTTGATAAGGCATCAGTTGCCTTATCCTCTCACCCCACTTTTCCTTAGCCTCACCCATCGATAACCAGACATCGGTATAAATAAAATCAACGCCTTTTACAGCTTGATCTACATTTTCCGTTAAAGTGATTTGTGCACCTGTTTCCAGCGCTATCTCCCGAGCCTCTTGCTGTACGCTTTCCGCCGGCCAGCATGTCTTAGGTGCACACAAGCGAACATCCATGCCCATTTTAGCTCCCCCGATTAACAAGCTATCCCCCATATTGTTGCCGGCATCACCGAGGAACGCATAAGCCACCTGGTGCAGAGGCTTATCTACATGCTCCTTCATGGTTAGGAAATCAGCGAGTATCTGAGTTGGGTGAAATTCATCCGTCAACCCATTATAAACTGGGACGCCTGAGTAATCCGCGAGAGTCTGAACGACTTCCTGACCGAAACCACGATACTCAATTGCATCATAGACTCGCCCCAGTACGCGCGCAGTGTCTTTGACCGTTTCCTTATGACCAATATGGTTCCCAGAAGGACCAAGATAGGTAACGCGCGCACCTTGATCATATGCAGCGACTTCAAACCCGACACGCGTGCGCGTTGAGCTCTTTTCAAATATAAGCGCGATATCTTTGCCCTGTAACACTGGACGCTCGGTGCCGGCATACTTTGCAGCCTTCAGGTCCGCAGCCAACTTGAGCAGGAAAGTGATTTCTTTAGGAGTGAAATCACGCAATGTAAGAAAACTTCGGTTTTTCAGATTAAATGCCATGAAGCGCTCACTCAGGTAGGTTAAATTGGGTCACGCATCGTGGGGCAGCTCATACAATGACCTCCACCCCGGCCACGGCCTAACTCAGCCCCAGGAATATCCAATACCTCAATCCCTGCCGCTTTAAGAGCCGCATTGGTATCATCGTTACGGTCATATCCGATCACTACGCCGGGCCGAAGCGCCAACACGTTATTGCCATCATTCCACTGCTCACGTGCGCGCTCCTCTTCAGTCGAACCACCAGTCGGAACGATGTGTAGTGTGCTGTAACCGAGCACCTCAGCAACGATGTCAAAAATCGGCCGAGGATCCTGTCTAAAATCCAGACTACCTTCAACGTTTCCAGGGCGAATGGCATAGCACACTAGCTCGTCAGCAACGTCCTTGAACGTTGTCACTACGTCGCCACCACATAGGGTAAAGATCGTATCCAGATGCATAGCCGAACGAGACTTCGGAATGCGGAAAGCGAGTACTCGCTCCACAACGCCTTTAGCAAACAGCGCCTGGGCTAACTGACCCACTGCTTGCGGCGACGAGCGTTCCCCCATACCAATCAACACTGTTTTGTTACCAATCGGCATGACGTCGCCGCCTTCCAGCGTCGCCAGCCCATGATCATGGGTGGGATCCCCCCAATGTATGTCGGTGCGACCAGCGAAATTGGGGTGGAATTTGTAAATGGCCGTGTTAAGCAACGTTTCTGGCCGCCTCGCGTTCCAATACATAGGGTTAACCACCACTCCTCCGTAGATCCAGGCGCTGTTATCACGAGTGAATAGGGCGTTGGGTAAAGGTGGCAATACAAAACCGTGGTGCCCAATATAGCTACCGAAAAGTCCGATAGGATTAAAAGGCAGTTCTTCAATGGTCAAACCGCCCAATAGATGCTCTGCCAGTAAGGTGGCTGGAATATCTTTCATCCAGCTAACGAGTTCAGCCTTGGCGCCAATACCCACTTGATCAGCCGTGATACGGTGATTAAGTACCCAGTTGCGTGCTTCCGCGTTATCTAGTGTTTCAGCTAGCAACGTGTTGACATCAAGTACCTCGACCCCCTCATCGCGCATAATTTTGGTAAAGACATCATGATCTTTCTGAGCCTGCTTGACCCAGAAAACATCATCAAATAACAATTCTTGGCAATTTGCCGGCGTCAAGCGCCGATGCGCCAGGCCGGGGCGGCACACAACAACTTGCCGTAGGGTTCCAGTTTCAGAATGAACACCGAGCTTTTTCGTAGACACAATAAAATACTCCTAAGTCCGCTTTCGTGAAGTTAAAGCAGCGTGGAAATACTCAGAACAACGGAAATAAAGATGGTCAGGATAAGAAGCAATGGCCAGATAAAGACTAGCCAGCGGTCATATGACACGCGTCCAATCGCAAGCCCGCCCACTACAACGGCAAAGGTTGGATTGATAAGATTCACTAGGCCATTAGCCGACTGAAAAGCGGTAACTACCAGGTCGCGTCCGACACTCGCGAAGTCAGCAAGCGGGGCCAGAATAGGCATTGAGAGAACGGCCAGCCCTGAAGAGGACGGTACGAGAAAGCTCATGACAACCTCAATCCAGAACATCAGATTGACAAAGGTGAGACCGCCAAGGCCATCAAGAGCCCCTGCGGCGCTGTGTAACAAGGTGTCAGCAATAAGCCCATTTTCCATAATAACCACGATGCCACGGGCAAGCCCCACGACCAAGGCCACACCAAGTAGCTCACGAGCGCCGTCAACAAAGTTATTAGTGATTTTCTTTTCGCCCAGTCGCGCAATGATGCCAATCGCGATTGCGGCACCTAGAAAGAGTGCGCCCATCTGAGCCATCCACCAGCCTTGAGAGGATACTCCCCAAATCATGACAGCAAACGTAATCCCAAAAAGCACCAACACCACCATCTGCGTCCGGGTCAACGCGTCACTATGGTTCTCGCTAGCTTGGCGCTTAAGAAAAAGCGTTTTATGTTCTTCAAACTGCTTCGCCACAGCTGATTTTGACGGGTCAGTTTTCACCCTATGGGCATAAAACATCACGTATGAGATACATATCAACAGGCCACCCAGCAGAATAACAAAGCGCGGGATGATCCCGTCTGTAAACGGGATACCGGCGGCGTTCGCAGCGATCACTGTAGCAAACGGATTAATAGTAGATCCCAGGACGCCAATACCTGCGCCGATCAGAATTATTGCCACCCCAGTCACTGTGTCATACCCCGCCGCAATGATAACGGGGATAAGGAGGGCGTAAAAAGCAAGCGTTTCCTCAGCCATGCCATAAGTAGTGCCACCAATTGCAAACAGAGACATTAAAATAGGTATCATCCAAATTTCATGGCCTTTCATATGAACCATGGCTGATCGAATACCGGTGTCAATCGCACCTGTCGCATTCACTACACCCAGAAAACCACCAAGAAATAAAACAAATAACGCAACATCAATCGCATTTGCGGCATAACTGTCAGGATCATAAAACCCTGCACCGGGCGCCATCATCACCTCCAAAAAACCTTGCGGATTCGGATCGACCCCATGATAGGTTCCAGCAACAGCGACCTCCCGCCCAACGGCCTCATTCATTTCTTTATCAAATTGACCCGCTGGCAAAATCCAGGTAAGTAACGCCATTAGAATTATCAGGACAAACAATATCGAATAGGCGGTTGGAAACCTTGATGCAAGATCCCCATTTTGCTCTTTTTTATTAGGCGTAGATGGATTAGACATCTGTTATCTCCAACAAGGTAAAAGTTATTAGCAATCGACCGGAGTCGCTATAAAGAATGCGACTTATGACACTCACGAAAAACCGTTTATAACACCATAGCAAGGCTCGAAAATTCATTCCAAAACGACAGGAAATCTAGTTCAGCGACCGGCGCAGGCGGCTCAAAGCACTCAGAAAAAACACAGACCCGATTATGAATAAGCCCAACAGCTGTGGCCATACAGTGACAAAACCAGCCCCCCGCAACAAAATACTTTGCGCTAGCTCAACAAAGTGAGTGGTAGGCGCCGCCAGCATAACGATCTGCACTAACTCCGGCATACTTTCTCGAGGCGTAACTTCGCCTGAAAGAATCTGCAAAGGAATAAGCGCGAGGATAATTAACAACCCAAGCTGGGGCATGGAGCGCGCCACAGTGCCAAAGAAGATACCAATCGAAGTGGTGGCAAACAGGTGCAGCGCAGCGCCCAGCAGAAAGAGCGTGACAGAGCCCTGTACCGGCACTGCCAACAGCCCCTCAACGACAAAATGCAGAGCCAGCGCTGAAGCGACAAGCACCACCAATCCCATCGACCAAACCTTGGCGAGCATGATTTCCAGCGGCGTAACCGGCATCACCAGCAGGTGCTCTATGGTGCCGTGTTCACGCTCGCGTATCAGCGCCGCGCCGGTTAGGATAATCGACAGCATGGTGATCTGATCGATTACCGAGGTCAGCGAACCAAACCAGCTCCGTTCCAGGTTCGGGTTGAAGGCCATGCGCACAACGGCATCGACCGGCAACACGGTATCTGTCCGGTAACGG